>ENA-UENT01000045-UENT01000045.1-marine-metagenome-genome-assembly--contig:-NODE-45-length-99427-cov-7.606747_pt1 | contig 99427 bp, 62 predicted proteins | sample MGYA00237879_ERZ529330 | MGnify/ENA primary metagenome ERZ529330 (study PRJEB26372, sample SAMN05368345) | marine metagenome | biome: cultured habitat; feature: ocean water; material: water; isolation... | reverse complement strand
GTGGGGCAGTGGGCAGTCTTGCAGTGGGGCAGTCTTGCAGTGGGGCAGTTTGGCATGTAGAGGGAGCGAAGGTAGCCTGATGTGAGGCGGTCTGGTTTTGGGCGGGTGCCGGGTTACAGTCAACAGGTTGCCTTCGCTCCGAGGTGTTGTTAGCTCATTGCTTTGAGGGTTTGCCGGAGGTAGCGCTTGTACTTGATGCGGTACGCCCGGTAGATTTTGCGGTAGCGGGTATAGGAGTCTTCATGATCCATTACGGGGTGAGGGTGCTCGCCATTGAGAGGGGCAGGCTGTTGCATAAAGCCCTGCTGTTTCATCCACTCATCGTTGTAAATCTTACCGAGGTAGCGGGTGCCGTGGTCGGGGAAGAGGGCGACGACTACATCAGTTGGCTTGAGCTGTTCCTTGAGGCGGAATACGGCCTGCATGGCAGAGCCACTGGAGTAGCCTACGAGCAGGCCTTCCTGGCGGGCCAGCTGACGGGCACGGTGGGCGCTGCTACGGTCGGTAACTTTGATAAAGTCATCGATCAGATCGAATGCTACGTTGCCGGGGATGATGGTTTTACCAAGACCTTCTACTTTGTATGGATAGATTTCACTTTGATCAAATTCGCCGGTTTCCCAGTACTTTTTGAGTACGGAGCCATAAGCATCCACCGCGATGATTTTGATGTCCGGATTTTTCTCTTTGAGGTAGCGGGCGGTGCCGGACAGGGTGCCACCGGTACCTGCGCAACAGACATAGTGGGTGATTTTGCCCTCAGTCTGCTCCCAGATTTCCGGGCCGGTAGAGCTGTAGTGGGCCTGGGAATTGTTGAGGTTGAAGTTTTGAGCCAGGTAGTAGGCCCCAGGGATGTCCTCAGACAACTGTTTGGCGCGGGAGTAGTAGGAGCGGGGGTCTTCGGGAGCTGCATCTGCAGGGCAGACGACCACTTCGGCGCCCATTGCTTTCAGCAGGGACAGCTTCTCCTGAGAGGCTTTGCTGGAAACCGTGAGGACACAACGGTAGCCCTTCAGGCTGCAGATCATGGCCAGGCTGTAGCCGGTGTTGCCGGAAGTGGCCTCCACGATGGTATCTCCGGGCTTGATAAGCCCTTCGCGCTCTGCCTGTTCGACCATAAACAACGCCGTCCGGTCTTTAGCCGATTGCCCGGGGTTGTAAGCTTCTACTTTTCCGTAAATTTTCGCCGGCAGGTCCTTGGTGATCCGGCTAAGATGGATGAGTGGCGTATTGCCGATAGTTGCCAGTACGTTCTCGTATCGCATATAAGCTTGCTTTTTGCTCACGATAGGCTGTACTTTTGTACAGCATGTTTGATTTTTATAGGCTTAGTTGCCCGGAGTGTATGGTCCGGAAACTAAGTACAGATTTGCAGTCCCGATACGATTGTGAAGCAAAGGTAATAAATTTTTTGCCTCTGGGAAGATCGGTATTTCTATTTCTCCTTTGTCCCGAAAAGTATTTTAAACGCAATGATCAATATAACCTCCCTGCAATGAAAAAAGTCAACAATCAGAATTGGAAGCCGTTTTTTGACGTATCTTGCTATTTCTTTATTTGGTACGCGCAGCCATTGCTGTATCGGCATAAGGCCACCCAAACACCCAACACTTTATGGCAGACACACGGATATCCTTTAAAGCACGATTGATTCTATACCATCGCGGTCGTATTCTGTTACTTAAGCAGACGAAGCCTAACGGGGGCAATTACACGCTCGTGGGCGGTACGGTGGAATCCAGGGAGTTTGCCCGGCAGGCGCTCATCCGGGAGAGCTTTGAGGAGGCAGGGATCATCCTGCGGGAAGAGGACTTGGAACTGGCTCACCTGTTGCACAAAGTGAATGGAGAAGAGCACCGCATTGTCTTTTACTTTAAAGCTTACCGTTGGGAGGGCGAACTAAAAGCAAAGGAGACGCACAAATTCAAGGAGGCAGAATGGTTTTACCTGGAGGATTTACCCAGGAATCTGACCTCAACGGTACGCCACGTACTTGAGGCCTACCGTCATGGCCAGTTGTATTCCGAATACCTCAAAAAATAGCTCTTAGTTTGCTACCACCGGAGGTTCCAGTAGCTGGAAAAACTGGTCCAGGCGTGGCATAATCACGATCTCAGTACGGCGGTTAAGGCTGCGCCCGGTTTCGGAGTCGTTATCTGCTTTGGGTAGTTTGTCGGCCCGGCCTGCAGCGATCATGCGGGTGGGGTCTACATAATGTTCTTCCTCCAATGCCCTTACCACTGCCGTAGCGCGTTTTACGCTCAGGTCCCAGTTATCTTTAATACAATTGTTGGAAATGGGTACGTTATCGGTATGGCCTTCCACCATCAGGTTGAGGTCGCTATGATCGCTGACCACCATAGCTACCTTGCCAAGTACTTCGTTTGCTTCTGCTGTGATCCGGGAACTACCGGACTGGAACAGGAGCTGATCGGAAATGGAGACGTGTACCACACCGCCCCGGACTTCCACCTTCACATCATCATCGTTCAGGTCGGAAAGGGAGCGTTTGAGGTTGAGCACCAGCGCCAGGTTTAGGGAATCCTTTTCCTGCATTTTGGTCGTCAGGTCCTCAATGAACTGGTACTGTTGGTTGATGTTCTCCAGGGACTCCCGAATACTCGTAGCACCTTCCTTGCTCACAATGGACAAGTCGGACATGCGGTCAAGCAGGCTGGAGTTCGTAAACTGCAGGTGCTCAACCTGGTCTTCCAGCTGCTGGATTTGCTTGTCTTTTTCACTTACCTGCCGTTCCAGGCTTTCGACTTTGCCCTTGTTGCAAGCGGAAAACGTGAAGAGAGTGATGATTAGTAAAGCGAAGAGGGTTGTTTGTTTCATCCTGTTTTAGCATTAATGGTGGATGGAAAGAACTGAATTGCCCCTCCGTTTAGTATATCCGGCTTTAACTTATCACTCTGTGGCAGAGCTGATTTTCCGGTGAACGCCCACATAGTCATCATCTTCTTCGCCATCTCCGTCCCAATCCATTCGGGCTTTCAGGCTAATCAGCCCGTTCTCAATGCCGGCTTCATAGTGGTAAGTGGCATTGGGCTCCACCATCATGAGCGTATCCCCGAACACATTCCACATGCCCCGGCTCGTACTAAGTATGGTATCGGTAAGGCTGGTGAAGACCTGCTCGTATTTATTATCCAGTTTATAGTAGGTCTTTACCGGCTTAACACCTAAACGGCTTATCCACTCTTCTTCCCGGACTTCAAAAACGTAGGAGGTATCGGTGCCGTTAGCCGTATTAATATCTACACGCAAAGACACCGATTCCCAGGTGCCGGGCAGGGTCTTTTGCAGGTCTGCCTTTGCGGTATCTATGGTGGAGGCCGGATCTGACGAACAACCAATGGTCAGCGCCAGAAAAATGAAAAAAGGTAGCTTATTCATACTGCTTCAGTTAGTTTGTAGCGCAAAAGTAAATCTTACTGATGAAAAGGATGAGGGGCCAGGGGCAATTTAGCTAAAGGGTGAAAATCCCCTTTTAGCCCGAGTGGTTGCTGATGCCGGATGTCGTGTACAATTTCAATGGCTGGGCGGGCAGCACTCAGGGGGAATCCTTTCCCATCAAGGATGGCCTGATAGCTTTGGGTGTGCAGGTCGGTAAAGCCTCCGCTGAATTCAAATTCTTCTCCTTCAATAGTGAGCGCCCGGAAAGTGCGCCCTCCGGCAGTTTTTACGATATCCGGCAGAGTGTCCGTGTTGATACTGAGAAACCAGCGCACCCGCGCCCGCTCGAATTCCAAAAAGCCCGCCGCCCGGTCATGCGTATGCAGGTGGACGGTATTCTGCCGGACCGGCCCGAAAATCCACTGCAGCATGTCGTAAAAATGTACGCCAATATTGGTGGCGATACCGCCCGACTGCGGCTCCCTGCCTTTCCAGCTGGCGTAGTACCAGTTGCCCCGGGAGGTGATGTATGTCAGGTCTACATCAAACTTGGAGTCACCGGGGGCTTGCTGTACGCGCTCCCGGAGCTGCTGTACGCTGGGGTGCAGGCGAAGCTGCAGGATATTGAATACAGACCGGCCGGTTTCAGCTGCTATTTCCTCCAGGGCATCCAGGTTCCAGGGATTAAGTACCATAGGCTTTTCACAAATGACATCTGCTCCGTGGCGCAGCCCAAACCGGATGTGGGCATCATGAAGATAGTTGGGAGAGCAAACACTGAGATAGTGAAGTGGTGTGCCGGAGCGCTTCAGCTTTTCGAGGTGCCGGTCGAAGCGTTCGTACTCCACAAAAAAGGCGGCATCCGGAAAAAAGGAGTCGATGACCCCCACGGAATCATGTTTGTCAAGTGCTGCAATGAGGTCGTTGCCGGTATTCTGTATAGCTTGCATGTGCCGGGGAGCAACGTAACCGGCCGCTCCGATCAGCGCAAAGTTGTATTTCATGGTTGTGCAGTTGGATTAGGAAAGGGGATGGATTCGGTCTCCGTTTTTCAGGTAGACGGTCCCTGTTGCCGGGCAGATGGCGCGTAGGTCTTCCCCAAAGGAAAGTTTTTCGCCGTGGGCGCTCATCCATCCAGTCTGCCTGGCAGGTACCCCGGCAACTAGCGCATAGGCAGGAACATCGCGGGTCACCACCGCACCAGCAGCTATGAAAGCATAAGTGCCGATGGTGTGGCCGCAAAGTAAGGTGGCATTAGCGCCAATGGTGGCCCCTTTTTGGATCAGCGTCGGCCGGTACTCCGTCTTGCGCTCCACACCAGCCCGCGGATTGATCACATTTGTGAAAACCATGGATGGCCCCAGGAATACCTCATCTTCGCAAATGACACCCTCGTACAGAGAGACGTTGTTCTGGATCTTCACCCGGTTGCCAATTTGCACACCGGAAGCCACGAAAACATTCTGCCCAAGGCTGCACCCCTCACCAATGACAGCGCCTGGCATCAGGTGGCAGAAGTGCCATATTTTTGTGCCTTTGCCGATTTGTGCCCCTTCATCCACCCAGGCAGAGGGGTGCACATAGTAATCCTTGCTTTCCATACGTTGCGTAAATGATCTACGCCAAAAGTACGGTACGCCAACGGTAATTAAAACTTCGGGCAGGTAACATTCGTACGCCAGCGGGCCGGCTGTGTGTAAATAAAGCTGACCTCGAATGCACCACGGGAGTTATTAGCCGTAGCCAGTACAGAAGTGGTGATGTCGTAGCTCAGCCCAATATTCCAGCGTTCCATTTCAAGTACGGTGGTGGCTACGATGGCATCCATGCCTACGCCAGAGTCCAGCTGATTGGAAAAATGGGTCCATCCACCGGCCCGGATGGCTACTTCCCGCCAGTCGCGGTTGGTATAGCGGAAGTTGGCACCTGCCATAACACTCAGGTGCGGGCCCTGACTCATCACTGCCGCTGCCGGCAACAGGCTAAGCCCTTTGGCTAAAGGGAACTCTCCGCCCATATGGCCTACAAAGCGCATGTCCAGAGGCGTGGCATCGGCACCCAGAAAGGAGATGTTGGGCTCGTTGAGATGCATAAGGGAGCCGCCAATGTAAAAACTCTGGTTGTCTTCAAAGGTGATAAACCATAGCAGGCCGGCGTTGAAGTCAAGGTACATATTTGTACTCATTTCATCGCCGAAGGCTTCGCCGTTGTCGGCTCCAAAATCAATAGAGCCATTATTGGCATCAAATTGCTGGGAAAACCACAACCGCTGCCAGTTCAGGCCGTGCTGCCCGAAGCCTACCTGTGCACCGGCCACCAGGTACTGCGTATAGGGACGGTAGCCAGAGCCACCGAGCTGCTTCAGGAACGAACCCCCAATATTTGCTTTAGTCCGGTTGAAATTGGCCAGGCCTACCTCGTCGCGCATGGCACTGATGCCGAGCCCAAAGTAGTCATCATTCTGCACCCGGAAGCGCATGTCGAAGCTGGCGGCCAGGGTACGGTAGGGGTTATTGTCCAAAATGGCCGGATAAAGGTCCCGGTAGTTGGCCACAAAGCGCATACGCCCTTCAAAAACCCCGATCATCGCCGGGTTCATTTCCAGAGGAGCTGCGTAGAACTGAGACAGTCTGGGGTCCTGTGCCTGCAGGGCAGACAGGGTGCCCAGTAACAATAGTATGGTGTAGATATAACGCATAGTCTGCTTTTTTCGGTTTGAGTGTGTCAAAATCGGGTGCAGTTATCGGATTAAAGTGGTCTGCCCTTCGAGGGCTTCCTCCCGCCCGTCCGGATAGGTGACGATGACCTGCCAGATGTAAACACCGGGCATAAGCGCTTTGCCACGGTAGTTGCCATCCCAGCCGTTGGCTTCGGAGTTGACTTCAAATTCACTGCGCTCGAACACGAGTTCGCCCCAGCGGTCGTACACCCGGAACGTTTCCACGAAAGTGCCTTCCTGCCCGTGGACGATCAGGCGGTCGTTCGTGTTGTCCCCGTTTGGCGTAAAGCCGGTGGGCACTTCCACAATCCTCGGTTTTTCTACGTAAATACGCAGCTGATCGCTATCCGTACAGCCCAGAGAGTCTACGCCAACCAATTCATACAAAATAGAAAATTCCGGTGAGGCGACCGGATTGAAACAGTCGGTACAGCTCAGGGTGCCTTCGTAGGGTGGGATCCAGGTGAAACTAACATTACCCGTGGCATTTTCACTTGTGCCATAAATCCGTATGCTGTCTCCAAGGGTGATGGTGTAGCTCTGAGGCCCGGCGTCAATTTTGAGTTCCGGTGGATTGCTGATAGATGTATTTTCACTGCTGATACAGCCGTTGTTATCCCTTACATAAACGATGTAGTCATCTGCTTCCAGCCCAATCAGCAAGCTGGAACCTGAGAAGAAGTCATTGTCTAGGCTGTATCGGTAGGGGGGAGTTCCTCCTGTGGCATTAACCTGAATGCTGCCGTTTGCCTCATCAAAGCAAATCGGATTTTGAGCGGAGAGATCCACCATGAGTGGTTCCGGAGAATCCACGCTATCGGTTAAAATGATCTCACAGGCGTTAGCGTCCGTAAGGGTTAGGGTATAGGAACCTGCTCCCAGGCCGGTTGCGGAACTGCCGTTTTGCCCGTTTGACCAGTTGAAGGCATAACCCGGTGTGCCTCCAGCCGGTAGTGCTGTAAGCGTGCCATTGAGGTTGCCAAAACAATCGATATCCTCACTTTCCAGCGTCGCTTCAAGTGGCGTAGGCTCTGTAATTCTGAATTCTGCAATGCCAGCGCACCCATTTTGATCATTGACCGTGAGGGTGTAGGTACCTGCTGCCAGGCCTGCAACGGTTTCTGTGGTTTGACCGTTGCTCCAGTCATAGGTGAATGGGGGCGCATCTCCGGTGACTTCCACAGCGGTAGCTGTACCATCTGCTCCGCCATTACAACTTACACTATCGGTAGCGACTTCCACTGTAATGGCTGGAGGTTCAGGCAGGAATCGGTCTCTAATCCGTTCGCAGCCTTGTCCATCTGTTACGGTCACGGAATAAGTCTGCCCACCAGCCAGTCCGTCGGTAATAGGGCCTGTATCTCCTGTACTCCAGGTAATGGAATAGTCTTCAAAGGTTTGACCGTTGCCACCAGTGATCAGGTTAATCCCAAGCCGTCCGTCGACCACCCCATTACAGGAAGGCGGATTGGTGATGATCAGGAACGATATTTCTTCGAGGTCGGCTGGAAGGATCGTATCCACTGCGGTACACCCGCTGTCATCTGTCACGGTTACAGTATAAGGGATGGTGTCCAGGCCGGTAGCCGTTGCCGTACTCTGACCGTTGCTCCAGCTGTACGTAAAGCCGCCTGTGCCGCCAAAGCCAGTCGCCGTTGCCTGATTATCCTGTGCTCCGAAACAGCCCTGCTCGGTCTGCATGACTTCAAGGGTTACTGCTTCCTGCGGTTCATCGAGGGTTATCGAAGACTCCAGCATACATCCGTTGTTATCTGTAATTGTAACCTGTACGGCTCCTGCCTCTAAACCGTCAGCGGCAGGCCCTTCCTGCTGATTGCTCCAGCTGAAAGTGTAAGGAGCGGTTCCGCCTTCCGGCAGTGCAGTAGCGGAGCCATCTGAGCCACCGTTGCAGCTGGCATCCTGTATTTGAAAGGTCACGCTGAGCGGCTCCGGTTCAGTGAGGGTCACAGATTGTTCGGTCATACAGTTGTTATCATCCGTTACACTGACCGTATAGGTTTGTGCGCTAAGCATATTTGCGGTTGCACTGCTTTGAGCAAGATTATCGCTCCAGTTGTAGCTGTAAGTTCCGGTCCCGCCGCTGACAAAGACGGTAGCGGAGCCATTGTCGCCTCCGTTGCAAAGGGGTGGCGTAAAGGTTAATGAGTCGATAAGTAAAGCCGGGGGCGAAGTAACCTCTGTACAGGCGATCTGTTGGCATCCATTGCCATCGGTGATGGTCAGGCAGTAGTTGCCTGCCTGTAAGCCATTGATTTCCGGAGTGGTGGCATTATTACTCCAGGAATAGTCATAGGGCTGCACCCCTCCGGTGACCACACTCTGCAAGGCGCCATCCTCCAAATCAGCACAACTGGCAGCCTGTGGGGCGAGTTGGATGATGATAGAATCTGGTTGGCTGATTGTGACGGTATCGCTAGCAGTGCACCCGAGCGCGTCAGAGACCTGCAGGATATAAGTACCTGCGGTTAGCCCATCCGGCGTTGGCGTATCCCCTATGCCGGGGTCTTCCCAATTGTAGCTGTAGCCACCATTGCCGCCGTTGGCTGTCGCTGAAATCGCACCGGTAGAGCCGTTATGGCAATCAATCGTTGCTGTGATTTGAAGGCTGACTGTGAGTGTATCCGGTTCATTGAGCCCAAATTGCAGGGTGTCTGCGCAGCCATTGGCGTCATTGAGAATGACCTGATAATTGCCTGCACTCAGCCCGGTGAAGGTAGGATCAGACTGTGGCGTACCTCCATCAAGGCTGAACATAAGTGGTGCGGTGCCCCCCTGCGTTGTAATGGTTGCACTACCATCAGCAGCGCCGAAGCAGGTGGGGTCGGTTAGTGCATCCGCTGTTCCGGTAAGGGTGCAAAGCGCAATGGAACAAACCGTTTCGCCTACGGCAACTTCGCAGTCCAGCTGAGCCCCCCCTGTGAAGACGCGTACCTCAAAGGTGACGTTGTCGCTATTGTTCAGTCCGGTAAGCTCATAGGATGTACCCATAACAGGCCCTTCCCAGTTGCCGGTCACGCCGTTGATCGTTGCCCGGATTTCGTATTGTGTGAAGTCACCTACCGCTGTCCAGTCAAACTGCAGCACGCCAGGACCGGTAACCACGCAGCTCACCTGCGGGGCAGGGATGTCCGAAACCACACCGACCAATACCGTATCCATACCCACGCAACCGTAGCTGTCATTGGTTTCCACAATATAACTTGTGGTCATGGTTGGAGTAGCAACGGGGTCCGGACAATCTGTGCAGGATAAGTTATTTCCTACCCAACTGTAGGTAACATCGTTATTGTTATTGAAGGAAATGGACCAGGAAATGAATTCGCCAACATCATTGGGCGCAAAGGCATCAGAAGCTCTTAGGATCCAGTTGCCGTTGATATCACTGCCGGTCAGGTCTGCCCAGTTCCCTTCGGGCTGGAAATCACCGGTAAAGGGCCCTGTCCCGGTATTGATTGGAGTGGTTGCCGCAGGCGTGAAGCAGGTGTTCGTATAGTTGTCAGAGCCACCACCGTTGCCGGTACTCAGCTCAAGGGTCTGCCCGGTTGGCGATTCCAGGAACAGATTAATGTCTCCGTTCCAGTTGGTTTCAATATTAACGCATACCGACTCAATCTGCGTGGTGGGGTCCGTTAATACCAGCGGGTTGATGCTGTTGACACTGATGACGGATTCGTAAGGGTTATTGTTAGGGTAATTGGCTGCACCGAAAGGAATTTGCGGAATTTGCTCAAATGTAATTGGTACCATGCCTGCAAGGGGCGAAGTGGCATCGAGCGCCACACTTTCGCCCTCACATATAACCGTATCGGTCAGCGGGCTGTCTGAAGTACCACAGCTGTAGCAGTCCGGATGCGTAATAGGCAGCGCCTGTATATTGACGGTAGTGTCGAAAGTGCAGCCAAAGTCATTTTCCACGGTGAAGGTATAGCTGGAGGTGCCCGCATTTTCCGGGATCGCGGAAATAGAGTCCTGGCTGTAGAAAATCATATTATCCGTTTCGATCCAGCCCCAGTTAGTGATGACCGGCTGAAAAGTTTCCAGGTTGGCAAACAGGCTGGGGTCAAAATTCAGGCCCCACTGGAAGAGCCAGCCATTGTCCTGTGAGAGGTTGTCCTGCACCCGGATGGTCCATTCGCCATTGAGGGGGCAGCCTTCCAGGTTGGAAAAATCTTGTTGGGGCAAATAACTTCCTTCCGGGAAGTAGGAATCCATATAAGAAAAGGTCTGGCCTGTATTCTGACTCGGCACGGTCGTGTAGGTGTATTGGTAGTCACCGGCTTCAGCATTGAGTGTGCCATAATCCGTGCCTGTCATGCTAAAGCAGTATTCGTAGGGTACGCCGGGGGTCAGGTCGCTGGATTGACTGTCTACTCCCCCTGTGGCAAAAGGCTCACCAAAGTTGGTGGAACCAACGGAAGACGCGCCATAATCTAAGATGAAAACAGATTGCCCGTTGGGGCAGATGAGCTCGATGTCCAGGTCACCACCGTAGGAGTGTTCCATAATCAGGCATACGCTGGAAAGCAGGTCGGAGTTGGTCAGGGTCGCTCCCGGAGGGAACTGGTTCAGGCCTACCGAGGAGAAGTAGCTCGTGCCGTTGCCATCAGGGAGCAGCAGGGTGTCAGAACGGCTGCCCCCTTGCTGAAAGCTGCCTTCCACCGTAGAAGCTGCAACATCCACGCCATTGAACGTACTATCCACGGTTCCAACCAGACTAATGGTATCTCCCACGCAGCCTGGCAGCAAAGCGTCGCCAAAGTTGTACTCAGGGTAAGTTGAAACCCGCACCCTTTGCGAGATAAAGTTAGTGCTGGTACAGCCCTCCGTATCTGTGATGGTAAGCTGCACGGTATATCCTCCAGGTTCAGAGTACTCATGGGAGACGTTGGGCCCAACGGCTTCGGAGCCGTCGCCGAAATTCCACAAAAAAGTGGAGGTCAGATCGGACTGAGGGTAGTCCAGGTTATTTTGCGGATAGAGGCCTGCCCCCTCAAAGGATACCCGGTCTCCGGGGCAGATGTCAATATAACCAGTATCGGCAGGTACAATCGTAGGGTTGGAAAAAGCGATAGTAGACAAGATCGTCTGGCAATCCTGAATACATTCAATATTGGCACTCCAGCCTGCATCTTCGGTGGTTGCATCAGAGGTGAAGGTCACGGTTACACAGCCAGAAGGGTTAGCCGCTGTTGCCTGAATAATAATACCATTACCATAGGTCAGCTCGTCGGAGCAGGCCAGTAGCGGGGCACTGGTATTCTCCCCGTCATAAAAGCACAACAGGTCACCGGGCTGAATATTCATGCCCGGAAAGGTCAGCTGAATATTCTCGCCAGCGCCCGTGGGGCAGAAGGTCGTCTCCAGGTTTTCATTGGGCCCGTATCCGTTCATATTGCCGCCCGTATCCAGGAACAACCCGTCGCAGGTATTGATCAGGGGCGATTCTCCCATGAGGAAGTTCTGGGCATGGCCGGAAACGGCAGAAATGAAGAGGGCAAAAAATACGAGTAGGCGTTTATGCATGCTCATGAAGTGAGAATTTCTATTTGGTTTGAATGTAGAATTCCGGATGCTCCGAAGTCAATTTTGCGGATTGAGCCGTAATTATCTGACCGTTAGCGTCCCACCTCCGGAAAATGTCTGAGGGTGGACATGCTGCCGAATAATCCAGACTGGCCGTACCAGTGTCATGGTTTCCGTAAATTGGTGGGATAAGATAGATAGATTTAGCGGCTTGACGAAAGGGTGTTGCTGTTTTAAAGCATGAGTTGCCGCCTGCCCTCTTGTTATAAGGGCTGAACAAAAATAACAATTTAAAATGGTCTTCAAAGCAGTCTGCTTTTTTTTCAACAGGGACTACTGCTGTTGGGGGGCGGTTCATCATCGTTTGGTGGTTTGCTAATCAGTATGTAGAACCCTTTGCCCCCAACCAAGTGATCTGAAGGCAGGACTGCTGCAAAAATATTCTATTCCACGTGCAAATCCCCATCCAAAAGCTGTTAATTCTACTTTATTGGCGACAAATATTGGGAAAAGTAGCGGGCAAACGGAGCACAGGCTAAAAGGACCATCGGTTATTCCGGGTCCATTCCCTGAGCAGGGCGGTCCGTTTGGCCGCAAGGGGGATGCTTCGTTCGTTGACTTTTATACGGAGAATGTCATGCGGCAGGTACTGTTCCGTGCTGCTGTTCCACCGGTATTGGATCCAGATACTGGCCCGGTCCTCCATGCCATCGCCATCGTAATCCCGGCTGCCACTGTCAACATGAAGGTAAACGAGGTCTGCCGGCTGATTACCAGGCTGAGGCACACTGCGCTCAAAGTAACCGAACAAGCCCAGAATTTGCTGGTAGGAAGGGCCACGCCGTGCATAAATCTGACCGCTGCATCCACCGGAACCACAATGGGAAGCCGAGTTGATTTCGATAAAAAGGAGGTCCGGATTTTGGCTGCTGCCAATGAGCGGAATGTATTCAATGTTGCAGTTTGCGCAGGGGGCGCTCTCATACACTTCCCCGCTTTTGGAGGTGAGTGGGTCACAAAGCCCAAGCTTGCCTGCGATCTCCAAGCCTGCCTTTTCGGGCTGCGCCCATCCCCACAGGGGCAATAGCAGCCCCACCCATATTTTCAGTACCGTTCTAAAAGGCATATCCGCTGTAGTATAGCCTGTGTGTAAGCGCAACAGGCCGGGTGTAGAAATAAAGACTACAAAAACTCAGGGTTGTCTTAGTGATTGTCAGCGAAGGGTATAGGAGTATTTTCTTTGCAGGGCAAGCTACAAAAAAATCGCATTTTTCAAAGAGGGCTAAGGTGTTTTTCCCCATTTTCTAAGCTGATTTAACACCGCACGCAGGTCCTTGGGCATTGGCGCCTCAATGAGCAATGGCTGTTGACTGCCGGGATGCACAAAGGAGAGCCGGCTCGAATGCAGGGCAATCCGGCTCAGCAGGGGGCGTTCTTCACTGGTTTTGCCGAGTTGGAAGCCCCGGGTTTTGATTTCAGAAAGATAAAGGGCTTCGCGCCGCCCGTAAAAGGCATCCACCGCCAGAGGGTGCCCAATGGCAGCGGCATGTACCCTGATTTGGTGGGTACGCCCGGTTTCGATCCGGAATTCTGCCAATGCGAATTGCCGGAAGGCTTCCAGTACCTTGTAGTGAGTGACGGATGGCTTACCTTTCCTGACGACCATCATTTGACCGGGTTTGGCCGGGTTGGGACCGATGGGGCGGTCGATAGTGCCTTCTGCTTCCGCTGGGCAGCCGTCAAGGATAGCGGAGTAGGCTTTTTCTACCGTGCGTTCCTGAAACTGCTGTGATAAGCTGCGGTGGCTTTCTTCATTGAGGGCAAAGACCAACAGCCCGGAAGTCTCCCGGTCCAGCCGGTGTACAGTCCAGACCTTGCCAAATAGCTGGTCTAGCTGGGTTTTCAGATTAGGCTTTTCAGCTGGCTTAAAGCGGTCGGGGAGGGTTAGCAGGCCCGCGGGCTTGTTCACGACCACGAGGTCATTGTCCTGATGCAGGATTTCGGGTTGGTATTTTGGCATGGACAGGTTGGGTTAAAGGTCTTTAAAATACTGAATGTTGCGGGCGTAGAAGGCCCATACAATGCTTTTGGGGTAGCGGCCGCAGAGATTGGGCTTGCTGGCAATGCTAACTTTAGCAACCCGGTCCTGGTTTTCCCGCCGCTTGCGCCAGGTGGCCTGCCACTGACCGAAAAAGGACCAGTGGGCCTGCACTATGGATGCGATGTGCTGAAATTTACCCTGGGATAAAAACAGCAATCCGGCCACACCATCGAGGAGGAGGCGGACCGGCAAGATCCAGGCCAGCCGGCTGCCTGTCTCATTTTTAACCAGGGTGAACAGGCTGTTGCGGAAGTTCAGAAATGCCTTGCGGGGGGTATTATAGGAAAGTGTGCCGCCGCCAACGTGGTAAACCACGGAGCGGGGCCGGGCCATGATTTTGTAGCCCGCGCGCTTGATGCGCCAGCACAGGTCGATTTCCTCAGAATGAGCAAAATAATCACCGTCAAAGCCTCCGAGCTGCCGGTACAGGCTCGATCTTACCAGAAATGCAGCCCCCGTTGCCCAAAAGACTTCCTGCAGCTCATCGTATTGCCCTTTGTCGGTCTCTGTAACGGAGAAGATACGCCCCCGGCAAAAAGGGTAGCCCAGATTGTCCAGCCAGCCGCCGGCCGCCCCGGCGTATTCGAATTTTTCGCGCTCATGGTAGGCCAGAATTTTGGGTTGTACGGCACCCACCGCAGGATCGCGTTCCAGGAGCTCCACAAGGGGAGACAGCCAGCCAGGGGTAACTTCCACATCAGAATTCAGCAACAGAAAATAGGGGGCATCAACCTGGGCCAGTGCCTGATTGTAACCTTCCGCAAAGCCGTAGTTTGTCTTGAGGTCGATGTGCCTGAGCTCCGGGTAGGCTTCCGCCAAAAAGGACAGAGAGTCATCTGTTGAACCATTGTCTGCGATAATGACCTCAAAGTTGCCGGAGGTATGCTCCAGGACCTTCGGCAGAAACTGCTCAAGGTAAGTTCTCCCGTTATAATTGAGGATGACGATGGCCACGCGGGGTGCTTCCGCTATTTTTTTTTTCGCTTGTTTGCTTTCCCGGGATTCGATGATGGCTTTGGTTTCCAGCCGGTCCTGTGCAAGCCGCTCACTGAGCTGATCCAGCCCGGCAAAGGCCTCGTCGTCCCGGGTACGGGCCACAAGTTCGAGCCTCAGTTTATCGCCATAGATGTCTTTATCAAAATCAAAGAGGTTGACCTCAATAGTTTTGTTTTGGTACTCTTTGAGGGTGGGGCGGTCGCCAATGTATAACATGCCGCCGTACCGTTGCCCTTTGTGGTAAGCGTAAACAGCGTATATACCGGTTGGGGGAAGCAGTTTGTGGCGGTTGTTCAGATCCAGATTAGCCGTTGGGAAGCCCAGCTTTTTCCCGATCTTATTGCCGTGCACCACCGTGCCGGTCAGAAAAAAATAGTGGCCCAGCAGCCGTTGCGCCTGATCAACAGCGCCCTGCTCCAGCGCCTTGCGGATTTTGGTGGAGCTTACCGCGATGTCTTCCACTTCGTGCTTGCCGATTTCCACGACTTCATAACCGGATTGTTCGCCGTGCCACTTGAGATAGTTGATGTCCCCCTGCCGGTTGAGCCCGAATCGGTGGTCATACCCGATAACTATATAGCGGGGGTGGAAGGTCTCTACCAGGAATTTCTGGATGTACTCATCGGCGCTCTGCTGAGAGAACTCCACCGTAAAGGGTACCACCACCACGTTGTCGATACCGTAGCGCCGCATCAGGTCTACCTTTTCGTCAATGGAAGTGATGAGCTGCAGGGTGTTGTCCCTGGGATAGATGACTAGCCGGGGGTGGGGGTGAAAGGTGATTACGATACTCTCGCCCTCGCACTGCCGCGCTAGCCCTTTGACCCGTTCCAGGATTTGCTGATGCCCCAGATGGACACCGTCAAATGAACCGATGGTGACAACAGCGTTTTGAAAATCCGGTAAATCATTCAGGTCATTGAAAACTCTCATGCGCAGTAGGCTGATGTATAAAACAGCTAGAAAACTGTTCTGGGCTTTTAATTGTTTGTAATTTTGCTTTTCTTCTTAATCCTATTCAATCTAAATAGAAATTAGCTCGAGTGAGTTTTGATAAAACAAAAATAGTAAAGGCGCTAACCAAAGTCACTGATCCGAACTCCGGTCAGGACATTATCACGATGAATATGGTGCGCGACCTTGAAATCGACGGCAATAATATCAATTTTTCACTGGAATTGCCATCCCTGGATTCCAGGAATAAGTCGGATATGAATTTTGCGTGCATGCAAGCCGTCCAGGAAGTGTACCCGGAGGCGAACGTGAACGTCCATATGATCAGTGCTGCGCCTGGTGTACAACAACAGCCCAACAGCCCGGTCAGCCACATTAAGAACATCATCGCAGTGGGGTCTGGCAAAGGCGGCGTGGGCAAATCTACCATCTCCGTCAACCTGGCACTGGGGCTCAAACAGCTGGGAGCAAAGGTGGGCCTGATCGATGCTGACCTCTACGGTCCTTCCATCCCAACGATGCTGGGCTTGCAGGGGCAGCGGCCACAGGTAAAGCAAATCTACGATCAGCCCAAGATTATGCCACTGGAAGCTTACGGTATGCCGGTGATGTCCATTGGCTTTATTATTGAACCAGAACAGGCAGTGGTGCTGCGTGGGCCCAGGCTGTCCGGTATTATCAAGCAGTTCTTCAATGATACTGTCTGGCCGCCTCTGGATTACCTCATCGTTGATCTGCCGCCTGGTACTGGTGATATTCAGCTGAGCCTGGTACAGACGGTCCCGGTAACGGGCGCTATCCTGGTGACCACGCCGCAGGAAGTCGCGATCGCTGATGCCATCAAGGCTATGAATATGTTCCTCCTGCCTTCGGTCAATGTACCAATTCTCGGGGTGGTGGAGAATATGTCCTGGTTTACGCCGGCTGAACTGCCCGACAATAAGTACTTCCTCTTTGGTGAAGGTGGTGGTAAGCGGCTGGCAAAGGAAAGCAATTCTGTTCTTCTTGGTCAGGTGCCTATTGTACAGGGTATACGCGAAGGCGGTGACGAAGGCAAGCCGGTCGTCCTGCGGGACGTACCTCACGCCACGGAAGCTATGCAGCTGGTGGCTAAGAATGCCGCCCGTCAGATCGCTATCCGCAATGAAACCAAAGACCCAACCCGTATTGTAAAAATGAATAATTAAGCGCCATGTCGAATACCAAAAAGCAAGAACTGATTCAACGCGTCGACGAGGCGCTCAACGATGTCCGGCCTCACCTGGCTGTCGATGGGGGCAATGTGGAAGTGGTAGATGTTACCGAAGACCATATTGTCAAAATCAAATGGCTGGGCACCTGCGAAAATTGCAGCATGTCAATGATGACGATGAAGGCTGGCATCGAGCAGGCACTGATCGGCAAAATCCCCGAGGTAAGTGCGGTGGAAGCCATTAACGGGCTGAATGTGGGATAGACTATTGCCCATCCACCAATACTACGACCGACCGGGCATTGACATACACTCCGCCGCCCCGAATGACAGGGGCATCTTCGAAGCTCAGAATGTCGTTCGGGCTTTCCACTGCTGTATTAATGATCCGTTTCCAGGGTTGTCCCCCCTTTGGTTTTGGAATCTGAAAGTTCAGGTGTTCCCAGTAAGCATTCACCATGACATGCATGCGGTAAGGGTAAGCCCTGTTCTTTAGGGTATAAGATAAGGTATGGGAGTGATGGCTCCAGTCCGGGTGATTGTTGCGCACTCCTCCGAACTGGCAACGGGAGCCGCCCAGTGCTTTAGGGCTGTTCCAGTAAAATTGTTCCTGAAAGTACGGCGTTTTGAGGTTAAGTTGGATCAGCTCCCGGGTGAAGCGCAGGATGTCCTTATGCTCTTCTGCGGCGCCCCAGTCGAACCAGCTGAGCTCATTATCCTGGCAGTACGCATTATTGTTGCCCCGCTGTGTACGGCGCACTTCATCTCCCATTAACAGCATAGGAGTACCCTGGCTTAGCAGCAAAAGAGTCAGGTGGTTCTTTACCTGCCGCATCCGGCGTTGTTGTACCACGAGGTCTTTTGTGGGGCCTTCTGCGCCGCAGTTCCAACTGTGATTGTCATTATGGCCGTCCCGGTTATCTTCGCCATTGGCCCAGTTGTGCTTTTGGTTGTAAGAGACCTGGTCGTTGAGGGTGAAACCATCATGGCAGGTGACGAAGTTGATGCTTCGGTTGGGGTCGCGCAGCAATTTGCCAAATAAATCCGGGCTGGCGTTGATCCTGTTGGCTGCTATTTGTGTCATACCCTGATCTCCTTTCAGAAAGCGGCGGATGTCGTCGCGGTAGGCTCCATTCCACTCTGCCCATTTGTCACCGACGAAATTGCCCAGCTGATATTGCTGTACATCCCACGCTTCCGCAATAATTTTTGTGGGGGCCAGGACCGGGTCAGACTCGATCTCCCAAAGGATGGGCGGGTTTTGTACTGGCCGTCCGGCTTCGTCTCTGGACAGAATAGAGGCGAGGTCAAAGCGGAAACCATCTACATGCATCTCATCCACCCAGTACCGCAGACAGTCACGGATGAGGCGGCGTACCACCGAGTGGTTGGCGTTGAGGGTGTTTCCCGTGCCGGAGTAGTTGCGGTAATGGTAATGCTCATCGAGCATGTAGTAGGCTCGGTTTTCAATGCTTTTGAAGGAAAGGATGGGTCCGTCGGCGCCTCCTTCACCGGTGTGGTTGAAGACCACATCCAAAATCACCTCGATTCCAGCACGGTGCAGAGCCTTGACCATATCCCGGAATTCATTGATGGCACCAACCGGGTCATCCGTACTGGCATAACCGGTATGTGGCGCAAAGAGAGCAATGGGCGAATAGCCCCAGTAGTTGGTCAGATTGGAATCGGGTACATCAGCCGGGTCAAACTGCTGTACGGGCATGAGCTCCACGGAGTTGATACCCAGCGCTTGCAGGTAAGGGATTTTTTCAATAAGCCCCCGGTAAGTCCCCCGCAGTTTATCGTCTACGCCGGAGCTTTCGTGTTTGGTAAAGCCTCCGACATGCAACTCGTAAATGATGGAATGGGAATAAGGGTGGTTAAGCGGCCGGTCGCCTTCCCAGTCGTAGCTGCCATTGGCCACGACCACGCTTTTGATGGCTTTCGCGGTATTGTCCCCGGGCTGAATTGCTGCTGCCCGCTCGTAGGTATCCATCACGACTGCCCGGGCATACGGGTCGGTCAGGAGTTTATTCCCGTCGAAATAGTAGCCAATTTCCGGTGCATATGGGCCATAAACCTTCCAGCCGTACAATTGTCCCTCGTGCACTCCCTCCACAAAGATATGCCAGTAGTAGAAGGTTTTGTTGGCTTCCGGGTCCAGGCGGAATACCTTCAGCGGCGTACTGTGGTCACCTGCATCAAATAACAGCAGCTCAACGGCAGAGGCATGCTTGGAAAAAATGCTGAAGTTGGTGCCTTCCGGGTAAACGGTGGCGCCAAGCGGTGCACTTCGGCCGGTCTGGGCGTGATAGGACATAAACAGCAAGGGTTTGTTCCGGGCTGAAGATAAGCAAACCCGTGCCGATATAGTACAGGATACCTGGTCTGAATTCCGGCTTACAAAATATCGTCAAACTCGTCCTCGGCTTCTTCGGGCTGCAGGCGTTGCAGGGCGCCCTGATGAATGCGGTGCAGGCGGCTCATTTCGACCATAGCTTCCTCTATAAAAGCAGCATCTACCAGCCGGCGGATGTCGTTGACAGAATTGATGTACTCGCCCGTCCTGAATTTGTAGGCTTGTTCGTGTTTCCCGTCTTCAAACTTAACGGTGAAGCGGTTGTCCATCTGAAAAATGGTGATTTTGAGTGTGGGGTGCTCGATATAGCCGGCGATGCGCATGCTTTAGAAAGTTTGAATGTAAGAAGTGATGGCTTTATAGACGGTTGAAAGCTCAGGATGGTTCGCCAGTTGCCTGAGGTGCCGCTCAATGGTTTGCTGGTCCCTGCGTATGGCGGGACCGGTCTGAGCCATGCGGGGCTCTTGCCGGGTACCTTTTTGGATGGTGGCCTGGAGCAGGGGGCTGAGGATCTCGCGGGGCAGTTGGGCTTCCTCCGTCAGGGTATGGCTGGCTTGCAGCATAGCGTTGGTGAAGTTGTTGATAAACACGGCGGCCAGGTGCAAGGTGGCGCGCTGCTCATCATTGACCAGGTGCACCTGATGGCTGATCTGCCCGGCGATTTCCTGCAGGGCCTGCTGAATGGCCGGAGTCGCACCATCTATGCACATAGGGATTTGTGTGAAATCAGCCGGCTGCTCTTTGGAAAGGGTCTGTAGAGGATAGAATACGCCCCAATTCGCCCAGGCATCTGAGAGGAGAGTGGAAGGAGTAGCGCCTGAGGTATGAGCCAGCAAAGTGGTTTTGGGCAAAAAGGGGGACAGGCTTTGGGCCACTACTCCGATTGCATCGTCTTTGACCGCAAGCAGGCAAAGTTCACTTTCGGTGCTTACTGCGCTTAGCTGATGAATGGGGGCGGCATCGACATGTTCGGCCAGCGGCCGGGCTTTTGAAAGCTGACGGCTGTAAACCTGTAGGATAGTGTAACCGGCCTGATGAAGCGTCAAAGCCAGGTGGCTGCCCACATTGCCTGCGCCTATGATGGTGATTTTCATAGCGGAGGCATTTAGTTTCGAGAGCCAAATAGCAAGCTGCCGATGCGGACCATGGTGCTGCCTTCTTCCTGAGCAAGCGGGTAGTCGCCCGACATGCCCATAGAAATTTCCTTAAAGTGGGGCTGATCAGAAAAATACGCTTCGCGGAGGGTGTCAAAAATCCGGTGCAAGGCCTGGAATTCCCTGCGGACTTTATCCTGATCGTCCGTAAAGGTCGCCATGCCCATGACCCCGCAGATGCGCACGTGCTCAAAGTTTTGAAAAGCGGCTCCTTCCAGCATAGCTTTAGCTTCCGGCAGGTCAAAGCCAAATTTACTTTCCTCCTCTGCGATGTGGAATTGCAGCAGGCAGCCGATCACCCGGCCGGACTGCTTAGCTCGCTTGTTGATCTCCTTTAGGACTTTCTGTCGGTCTACGGAATGGACGAGGTGCACAAAATCCGCCATGTACTTGACTTTGTTGGTCTGCAGGTGGCCAATGAAGTGCCACCGGATATCTTTGGGCAGGGCTTCGTATTTGTCTGCCATCTCCTGTACCCGGTTTTCACCGAAGTCACGCTGCCCCAATTCATACAATTCCATAATCTGCTCATTGGGCTTGGTTTTGGAGACTGCGATGAGGCGGGTGTTGGTTTGGGCAAGCTGCTGTTGGAGTTCCTTGAAATTCATATTTGCGTGGATCGTCGTTTTTGCTTTTTGGTTCTAACACTTCAGCGGCACCAAGGTTGTCCGCTTTGCCGCCACAGAATTGACCGGAGTCTATTGATTAATTCCTACCTTTGAAGCAAAAATAAGCCCTATGCAGATACTTGATGGAAGAGCTCTGGCCAAAACAATCCGCGCAGAACTGGCAGAGGAAGTCCAACAGCTGAAAGCTGCCGGCAAGCGTGCCCCGCACCTGGCTGCTGTGTTGGTGGGGGAAGACCCCGCCAGTCAGGTTTATGTGCGCAACAAAGTCCGTTCCTGCGAAAAAGTCGGCTTCGAATCTTCTTTGGTCCGCCTTCCTGCGGACACTTCAGAAGAGGAAGTCCTCAAAGTGGTGCATAATCTAAATGAGGATGACGCTGTCGACGGTTTCATCGTGCAATTGCCTCTCCCGGCCCACATCAATGAAGAGCGGGTAACCCTCGCCATTGACCCCCGAAAAGACGTTGACGGTTTCCATCCGGTCAATTTCGGGCGTATGGCGCAAAGCATGCCCTGCTATTTGCCTGCCACACCCGCCGGTATTCTGGAAATGATCCGCCGTTATGAACTGCCTACCGAAGGCAAAGAGGTCGTGGTGCTGGGCCGCAGCAATATCGTGGGCACGCCCATGAGTATTCTGCTTTCCCGCAAGGGCTACCCCGGGAATGCTACGGTTACCCTTTGCCATTCCCGCACCAAAGACCTGGCGGAGCATACCCGCCGTGCAGATATCCTGGTGGCGGCCATTGGTATTCCGGAGTTTGTAAAGCCGGATATGGTCAAGGAAGGAGTAGTCATTATTGATGTTGGGATCAACCGTGTGGAGGCACCGGAGCTTGAAAAAGGCTACCGGCTCTGCGGAGATGTGGACTATGAAGCGGTGGCGGAAAAGGCCTCCTGGATTACTCCTGTCCCGGGCGGTGTTGGGCAGCTTACCGTGGTTTCGCTGCTGATGAATACGCTGCGGGCGGCCCGGGGTGAAGTCTACTAGGAGTTTAGAGTTTGAAAAACCAACAGTTATGGACTACTATCGCTATATCATTACGGCTGATGCGCCCTCCCGTGAGATTATCCTGGCATTTCTGGGAGAGCTTCCTTTCGATACTTTTGAGGAAACGGAAGACGGGCTGCACGCTTATTTACGCGCGGATGCGGATGCTTTCGCTATTGAGCAGCAGCTGAGTGATATTTCCGGCAAGCTATCTTTTTCTTTTAAGCGGGAGCTGGTGAAGCATCAAAACTGGAATGCGGTTTGGGAGTCCAACTTCCAGCCTATTCAGGTGGAGCAATTTTGTGGCGTAAGGGCGCCCTTCCACGAACGGCTGTCGGAGGTCCGGTACGAGATTGTGATCAATCCGGAGATGGCTTTTGGCACCGGCCATCATGAGACCACTTATATGATGATGGCGCAGATGGAAGCACTCGACTGGGAAGCCAAAGCGGTATTTGACTATGGCTGCGGGACCGGTATCCTGGCGATTCTGGCAGGGATGTTGGGGGCGGCTGAGATCGATGCTGTGGATATTGAGAAACCGGCATACGAGAGTACAGTAGAGAACGCCAGGCGCAACGGTGTACCTCACCTCAAAGCCTATTTTGGAAACCTTTCCAAAGTGCCAGAACGGACCTATGATATAATTTTGGCAAACATTAACAGAAACGTAATATTAAACTCCCTTGAGACGTTATATGAGCGCCTAAACGCCGGCGGGCAGCTGCTGGCTTCAGGGGTTTTGCAGGTAGACGAAGCTATGGTGACCGAACGGGCAGCCCAGGTCGGGTTTGAATGCCGGAAAACGATGCACCGTGGCGACTGGTGCTGCCTGCTGTTTGAGAAACAATAGCAAAATTCAGCATGGCCAGAATCATTACGATTGTCCTTTCCTTTCTCTTTTTGTTGACCACCATTTCAAATGCGCAGCGACTGGAGCGCTTCTCTGAGGACCACGCCGAGTTCATCCGGCAGTTGGAAGAGTATATGACCAGCAGCAAGCGTGAAGTGCTGGAGGAAGCCTACAAGGAATTTGCCGACGTTTTCGCCAGCGGGCAGTTTACTGAGGAGGAAGTACAGCAAATTCTCAAAACCGGCAATGCCATGCTGGAGCTGCGGATGACTGCCGGTCCTTATTTTCAAAATTACCTGCGCGCACTGACTAAGGTAAAAAATACGAAGGACCCGGCCCGGGTTTTTCAGGAATGGCATTCTGTAATGGACCAGATGCTGGCTGGCATTGAAAACCGGCGGCTTCGCCCCTTTGATGACTTCCTGGAGTTTTCCAGCCAGTTTTTTGAGCGCCGCGCACTGCGCTATTCCGATTCCGGCGGTACTTCCTGGTATGCCTATACGGACGACTTCACTTTCAAATACGAAGAGGAGCAGCCTGTGGTCACTTTTGAAGGGCTCGACCTCATGGCGCAGCGGCGCACCGATTCCATATTCATATACCAGACTTCCGGTACTTTCGAGCCGGTAGAACGCATGTGGCGGGGCACCGGTGGCCGGGTCACCTGGGAGCGGCACGGCCTGCCTAAAGGGGTTTTCGCGGAATTAGGCGACTATGAGTTTGAAGCGATCAAGAGCTTGTATACCGTGGAAGACGCGAAAATGCACTACCCGGTATATTTTGGGAACAAAGCGGTAACGGGCACTTTTAGTGACAAACTCGTATCGAGTAGCGATGCCGTGGAAGGGTCATTCCCAAGGTTCGAATCTACCGAGCGCCTGGAAGTCAGTAATATAGGCGAAGGCATCGCTTTTGAAGGGTACTTCCGCCTGCACGGCACCACCGTTTATGGCTTTGGGAATAAGCAACAGCCCGCCAGAATCAATATACGGGATGCGAACAGCACTGCATCTTTCCGGGGCGCATCAGAGCTATTCACCATCCGGCGTGAGGACCGCATTGCCGGCAGTGGGGTGGAAGGTGTGCTGTATTTTGGCAAGGACAGCATTTACCACCCTTCTGTAGATGTTCGCTTCGAAATCAAAGAACGGGAGATGACCCTTACCCGGGGCGAAAGTGCAGCAGACCAAAACCCTTTTTACAGCTCCCTGCATGGCATCAACTTTTACGCTAATTCCATGACTGCCTATCTGAATGGCGACTCTATTGCGATCGGTCGGGGCAAACTGCCGTATCAGCGGAAAGAGGATGTGATTTTCGAATCCCTGAACTACTTTACCGAACAGGATTACCGGCAGCTGCAGAGCATCGCTTCAGTGAACCCGATTGCCATTCTAAAGGTGATGTACGATAACAACAGTGGGGTGAAGACACTTCCGGCCGCTGACGTAGCTCAACGCCTCAACCCGAAATTCGGCATTGAAAACATCAAAAGCCTGCTTTACGATATGGTAGCCCGGGGCTTCATCAACTACTACCCCGAAGAGGAAATCGTAGAGGTGAAAGACAAAGTATTTTTATATGCAGATGCTTACCGGGACCTGATCGACTACGATGTGCTCCGCATTCGGTCCACCACGGATAGCACCAATGCGGTCATGAACCTGTCGAACAACAGTATTGACATCCGAGGAGTGGATATGGTGGAACTGAGTGCCAAACAACGCGTCGCCCTGAAGCCCGAAGGCGATCACCTGGTGGTGCAGGATAACCGGAATATTGACTTCGACGGGGTGCTTTTCGCCGGCCTGACGACCTTGGAGGGTAAAGACTTCCATTTCAAATACGAGCCTTTTCAGATCGACCTGGATTCCGTCCGGTTTTTCGACCTGTTCGTGCCCACCGGCAAATTGATGAAGAGTGGCGAGCCTGAAGCCCTGTCCATCGGCTCACGGCTGGAGCACCTGACCGGCGTACTGTTGATCGATGCCCCTTCCAATAAGTCCGGGAAGGAAGATATCCCCATGTTCCCTTCGTTGCAGAGCAAGGATTATTCCTATGTTTTCTACGATTATCCTTCGGCTCAGAAAGGGGCCTACACGCGCGACTCCTTTTACTTTGAGGTCAACCCGTTTAGCTTTAATCACCTCGATTTTTATACCCGTGAGGATGTGCAGTTTGAAGGCACGCTGTACCCGGCGGGCATTTTCCCTCCCTTTGAGGAAACGGTCAGCCTGCAGGAGGATGAATCCCTCGGGTTTATACACGAAACAGAAGGAGAAGGCTACACCGCCTACCTGGAGCGGGGTTTGTACAAAGGAGAACTGGCGCTGAGCAATTCCGGCCTGTTGGGAAAAGGGAACCTGACTTATCTGGGCGCTTCCATCGACTCTGAGGACATGATTTGGATGCCGAAACAGATGCTGGCGAGTGCCGAAGAGTTTAACCTGGAGGAATCAAGGGAAGAAGGGCTGGAAGTGCCGCAAGTACGCGGTATTGACGTGAAAATTGACTGGCGGCCTTATCAGGATAGCATGTATATCCGCTCGGAGGAAGAAGCCTTTAAACTTTTCCCGGAGGAAGTCCATACCCTGGATGGTACGCTCATCCTGACACCGGGCGGCCTGAAAGGCGACGGTACCTTCGACTGGGAAACGGCAACGATGGTCTCCAGCTTATTCTCTTTTGGAGCTTTCAGTTCTACTGCGGATACCACAGCCGTAAAGATCAAAACGCAGGACCTGGACGATATCGCCCTGGAGACCACAAATGTCCAAAGTGATGTCGACTTTGATGAGCAATTGGCGACCTTCAAAGCCAATCAGGCGTTTTTGGAAACCAAGTTGCCCGCCATTCAGTACAAGACCTCTATCAACGAGTTCACCTGGGACATGGCAGATGAGAGCATCACCTTCAAGGCAGAAGAAGGCTCGCCGGGCAAGTTCACGTCCACTCACCCTGGCAAAGACTCGCTGAACTTTGAAGGTGGAGAGGCTTTCTACGACCTCAAAACTGATGAGCTCAGCGTAAGCGGTGTCCCTTACCTGATTGCAGCAGATGCATTCGTTTATCCGGACAGTAACTTTGTGAGGATCGGTCAGGACGGCGAGATGGCTACCCTGGAGAACGCCAGGATTGTAGCTGATACTCTTAATCAGAACCACGTTATCAAGCGGGCAACGGTAGATGTCAAAGGCCGCAGGTTCTATCAGGCATCAGGGTTTTACGAGTACAACGTTGGTGACCGGGAGCAGGAAATTGAGTTTGAGAATATCGTGGGGCAACCGCTGGGCAAAGGGGCTTATGATGAGCGCCCGGTGGTGACGGTAGGTAAAGGAGAAGTAACGGAAGAAGATGAGTTTTATATTGATCAGCGTACCGAGTTCCAGGGTGAAATTGGGCTGAGAGCAGAAACCAAGAATCTGAGCTTTGACGGTTTTGCCCGGCTGGATGCGGAGCGCCTGCCCTACCGCTATTGGTTTACGGTGCAAAGTGAAGCGGACAAGAATGACCTCGCCATCAGCTTTGATGAGCCCAAAAACCTGGAAGGGGAGCCCCTCGCTACCGGTTTCTTCCTGAGCAAGGAAACGGCTGAAATCTATCCACGGGTTATGATGCCCCTTTTCTTCCGTAAGGACCGGCAAATTCTGCCTGTAAAAGGGATATTCAAATACAACAGGGATAAGGATTACTTCATTTTTGGGGATTCCATTCGCATCCAAACCAATGGCATACGCGGCAATCAGCTGACCTTCTGGAATGGCTCCGGGAAGCTGGAGGGCAAAGGGAAATTTAACCTGGGTACCGGGCTGAATTATGTGAGTATAGATGCTTCTGGGGTGATGGAGTCCCGGTACGAAGAAGTAGTCAATCCGGATGAAATGATCATTTCGGATACCATGTCGCTCATCCCATCGCTCGGACAGCAGGAAGAAGGGGTGCAGCGGTATGAAATCAACGCTGAGTTCATGTCGGGCGTAAAACTGATTGTGCCGGATAGGCTCATGAAAATCATGATGAATGACATCGAGGCGATGAGTTTTGATGCCAAGCCCATTGTTTACCTCACGGAGCTGGACTTTTACCGGGAAGCGCTGATGAACCTGCTTCCGGAAGGGACGGAAGCCAGGGAAGCCTTGGCAACTTTAGGTAATGGCATTCTGGATATACCGAAAAAGATCAACCCCTACACTTTCCTGTTTTCTAAAATTCCGATGAAGTGGGATGCGGAGTATCAGTCCTTTGTGTCCAAAGAGGAAAAAATCGGTGTCGTATCCGTAGCTGGTGAGCCCCTCAATAAGATGCTGGAAGCTTACGTAGAGTACAAAATGCCAAGCAATGAAGACGACCGTTTGTACATTTATATCAAGTCGCCGAGCGAACTGTTCTACTTTTTTGGCTTCAAGCAGGGCATTATGAGCATCACCTCCAACAATCCTGAGTTTATGGATGCCCTGGGCGGAATGAAGAGCAAGGAGTTAATCACCAAAATGGATGATGGCAACACCTACGAGATACAGGCGGTGGATGTGGGCTCGGCACGGCTTTTCCTCAACCGGGTGAAGGCTGCTCAACAAAAGTAATGACAAATCACACCTTACAGCACTGTGATCTGTCAGCAATAGAAATACTATTGATCTGCATATTGAAGGTATCGTTGTTCACTTAATTTTAATCCAATGATCCTTCTTGAAATCATAAGGGCGAAGGCCATCTTCTTATTGCTGTTGTTTGTGACCGTTGTACTGCCGGTGTGGGCAATTGTTGCTTACTACCGGCGGAACGCAAAAAAGAAGGCTGCTGAGCCGGAAGACGAAGCTTAGGTGCCGTAAAAAGCCTAATATTTTTCATGGACACAGGGTGACAAAGGTCATTACCTGGATTTGTGAACTGCCGTATTATTGATGTGAAAAAGGGGCAGGCTGCCTCACTTACTCACAAAAATATAAACCAATGTTCCTGTTAGACCTTTTTGCTGCCAAAGTTGCCTTCATTGCAATGGTGGTGTCCCTGATTGTGATTCCGGCCTGGATTCTGCTGGTGGCGTTCACCAAGAAGAAAGGAAAAGCTGATAATGTCAACGCCCCTTCCGAAGAAGAAACTGAAAAGGACCCGGCAGAAATGGTATGACCAATGCCGGCACTCCTCCAAATTTACAGCCTCGGTCAATAGCTGGAGAAGCCTTTTGCGGTTTGTTCAGCTATTTCCATTTAGTAATTCCGGTGTCATTTTTTTAGTAGTCATGTACTACAGGGCATCAGGATTGATTACCTTTAACCAAGCTATAAACAAATAAGTCTGCTGAAGACTGTTCAGTATCATCAAACGATTTCTATCTCCTCTACGCTAATTTTTTCCAAAATGAACATTCAAGACATTCGATTCAGCCGCGACAAGGGGCAACGGGAATTTGCTATGGCCCTCCGAAAGCGGGTCAACGATTATTTCCAAGAGAACAATATTTCCAAATACGCTAATGCAGCGATGGTGACCAAGACGGTTGTTCTCGTGGGCACTTACGCATTGCTCTATGGCGCTATTGTCGGTGGGTTTGTCACCAATCCCTGGCTCACCTTACTGGCATGGACCGTTTTGGGTATTGTGACCGCCGGTATCGGCTTCTCCGTGATGCACGATGCCAACCACGGCGCCTACAGCCGCAATAAATACGTCAACGGCGTATTGGGCTGGGTGATCAACCTGATTGGCGGTTTCGCGCCAAACTGGAAGATTCAGCACAACACCCTGCACCATTCTTTTACAAATGTGCATGGTATGGATGAGGACATCGACGCGGGTAAACTGCTTCGGTTTTCTCCGGAACAGGAGCGCCTTTGGTTCCACAAATTTCAGCACCTCTATGCCTGGTTCCTCTACAGTCTTATGACGCATATGTGGATCACGACAAAAGACTTTAAGCAATTGGTGCGCTATCATCGCTCCGGCCTGCTGGAACAGCACGATATGTCTTTCCCTAAAGTATTTGCGGAGTTGATCTTCGTGAAGGTGGTTTACTATATCTACCTGCTGGTCATCCCACTGGTATTCTCTCCGGCGAGCTGGTGGATTACGGTGATTGGTTTCGCTATTATGCACTTTGCACTTGGCTTCCTGCTTGGTTGTGTTTTCCAAACGGCACATGTTATGGAGGCTGCGGTGTTCCCGACAACGGACGAAGAGGGTAACCTGGGGCAAAACTGGGCTGTCCATCAATTAATGACCACGACGAACTACGCGCCGAACAACCGCATCCTGTCTTGGTTTGTAGGTGGGTTGAACTATCAGGTGGAGCACCATTTATTCCCAAATGTCTGCCATATCCATTACCGTCATATTTCCAAGATTGTACAGGAAACTGCCGAGGAGTACAACTTCCCCTACAATACGCTGCCATCTTTCCGTTCTGCTTTGCGCATCCACTGGAATATGTTACGTAGCTTAGGTACCGGGCAGCCAATGCCGCAGATTGCCTAATTACGAATTCTTACCATAGAAGGTCTGTTTGTAGGTCGGCATTGCCGGCTCGCGGCCACGCCAGCTGTCAGGGATATGCTTGACAGCTGGTGTCATTTTCTGAATAGCCCGGAGAATATCTACCCGGCTGACTTGCCCCACAAGGCGGCCTTCTTCAAGCACCGGCAGTCGCTTGTAACCACTGTGCACAAATTCATAGGCGGCATCAAGGATAGTTTTGGAGGATTCGATGTGCTTTACCCGCCCCGACATATAATCCCCTACTTTGATTTTAGCGGAGGAAGGTTCATGATTGTAGGGGCCTTCGATAAGAATGCGCAGACAATCCGCTTCAGACAACATACCGATGAGTTGCCCATTGGCATCCAAAACCGGAGCGCCCGAGATTTTCTTTTTCAGCAGGATATCAATAGCTTCCCGTATATCCATATCGGGATGAAAGGTGACGAGCTTAGTCGCCATATAGTCGGTGATGGGCGGATAGGGTTTCATAATTATTTTGTTTGTTTGTGTAATCTTACAATAAAATACCGAGGGTGTCAAATTTTTCGAAATGAGTTTTATTGGGTTTGAATTGGAACCTTATGCAGGCTGGGGTTTTCCGGTTCTTTTGACGGCAGCGGTTCTGCTTAGTATCCGGGCAAAAGCCATCAGTTGGAGCGGAGGGCTGGCCGGAGCGCTTATTGCTACAGGTATGTACCTTGGCGGTGGCTGGTTGGGTGTGGCTTTGCTCGGGCTGTTTTTTGTGACGGGGTCTATGGCTACGAGGTGGGAGCGTTCTGTAAAGGAAGCGATGGGCGTTGCGCAGGAAGCCGGTGGGCGCCGAAGTTGGGTGAATGCCATATCAAATGGTGCTGTGGCAGGCGGTCTGGGGTTGGCCGCATGGGCTACCGGATGGGTGGAGCCACTGGCTTTTCCTATGATGGCGGCTGCAGTGAGCAGTGCCACATCAGATACACTGTCATCAGAGCTCGGTACTTTATATGGACGACGCTACTGGAATATTCTGACCTGGCAGCAGGGGGCTCGTGGTGCAGACGGTATGGTAAGTCTGGAAGGTACGCTGTTTGGAGTGCTTGGGGCGGTCTTAATTGCGGTGCCCGTTGGCTGGCAGGCGCAGTCCTGGTTAGCAGGAGGAGTGGTTGCAATAGCAGGAATCGCAGGCAATTGGTCCGATAGCTTGCTGGGAGCGACGCTTCAAAGACAGGGCGTACTTAATAACCACACCGTCAACTTTTGGAGCAGCTTAATTGCGGCTCTCTTTGCCGGGCTGGCCTATGCTGCATTTTGAGAAAAGTACCAGCTGAACCACCCTACGAGGGCACAGAGCACCGTACCCCAGGCGATATCAATCAGGACGATTGGCCAGGGCCAGTCTTGCAGGACCGCCCGGTTGGTCAGCTCATAGGTACTGTAAGCCACCATTCCGAAAAAAGCTCCACGCAGGAGGACCGCCGTTCCGGAATTATTGGTGCCCGGCTGTACGACGAAGTATATGATGCCAGACAGAAAAATAAAATAGAAGAGAATAGCAGCAATCCAATCGGTAGAGGGCCGCATATGCTGCCCAAGGTAGCGGGCATAAATACCCCGCGCCACCACGCCCAGCCAAAGTAAGTCCAGGGCGGTAAAGGCAGCCGCAGCAAGCAGGAAGGGTTTCAGATAGGCCATGATGGGCAATTGAGAAGTACTGGGGCTTTCCGGAGAAAGCACCCAGGATCGGATTTACTCTACAGTAGAAATTTTGAAAGGCACAGCCACATCTGCCCACCGCATGGTGACCATATCGCTGCCCACTTCAAATTCCAGCATCTCTGCATTTTCTTCCAGGGCTTCCGGTGCCACTTCCACCCGGAGGGCATCCATGCTTTCGTCATAGTCGTAGGCACCCCACTGCTCCGCTTCCTTATTGAAGATAACCGTCCAGGTTTCCTTGTTGGGAATGGTAAACAACGCATAAGTGCCGGCAGGCAGCGCCTCGCCTTCCACCATGACCTCCTCGCTCACGGTGATGGTAGTCGCCTCATTGGCACCGGTACGCCAGATGTTGCCGTAAGGTATGAGGTCGCCAAAAATGGTACGGCCACGTACCGACGGGCTGCCATAGCTGACTGTTACGGTAGCAGAGCCAATTTCGCCTTCCGCAGTGCGGGGCGGGCTTTTGCGGGTGGATTTGTCTTCTTTTGGTTCTTCCTCCGTCACGGTTTCTTCCGTAGCGGTGGAATCAGTAGCAGAACCGGCATCGCCTGAGTCGGTACCGGTACCCCCGCAACTTGCAAAGGCGAAGCCAAAGGCCAGGGCAAATAGTAAATGCTTCATGCTCATAATGTGGATAGATTGAATTGTTAAAAACCTAAAATTACATTTTCTTGTCCGCATGTCAGAGTAATGCAAAAATCAGAGGTAGTGTTCAAGCTGCGTGGCAGGTACTTGGAAATTTTCTTTTGCCAAAATTATTGCACCGCATGCCGGGGTTGCTTATATTTGCGTTCCCGGAAAAGAAAGGGCGTCTTCAAGAGGCTGTCCGCTTTCGGGATTTATTCAGAGCGGGATGTAGCTCAGCCCGGTTAGAGTGCACGTCTGGGGGGCGTGAGGCCGGAGGTTCGAATCCTCTCATCCCGACTAAAGTTTTTGAAGGCCATTCTGCGAGAGCAGAATGGCTTTTTCAATGCTGCGACCGTCGAATGCAGCGCATTCGTAAGGGCGTGGCAATGAAAAAGCCAAAAGCCGCAGGCTGTGGCCTTCAAAAGCTTTAAGTTCCCCCCACCTGAGGAAGGGCGCAGCCCATCCGCCCGTCAAATGCAGTTTATAATTAGGTGAGGGCTTGAAGTAGGTTTTCTCAGTTGTCGGATAAGGTGTCGTTTTTCCACCGTGGCAGAATCGATGACCTTCACTCCATCTCATTCCCCATCCCCCGTACCCAGTGCAAAAGCAACCGGCTTCAGCCCATCAACATGCTCAAACACTTTTTTCACCACACCGGTGATGGGGATGGCCAGGATGGACCCCGCGACGCCCCAGATCAGGCTGAAGCCGATAACGGTAGCAAAAGTCGCCAGTGGGTTGAGGTTGACTTCCCGGCTCATGATCCATGGAGTAAGGACGTTATTCTCCAATACCTGCGCCAGGGTCATTGTGCCAATAATGCCCAACAGCAGGGTGGTGGAGCCGCCGGTCGCTACGCCGAGCATCAGCGCAAAGAGGCCGCCAATAATGTTGCCAATATAGGGGATGATAGATAAAACCGCTGTTAGCAGAGCAACCGGGATGGCATACTGCAATCCGAAAACGAGGAAGCCAATGGCGTAAATCAGGGCAAGAATGCCAATGAGCAGCAGCCGGCCTGCAAGGTACTCTGAGGCGGTTTGGCGGGCGCTGTGCATGACCTCCCGGGCTTCTTGCCGCCTGGATTTGGGTACGAGATCGAGCGCCGCCTTGACCAGCCGCCGTTGTACCATCATGATAAAGACCATATAGACCAATGCAAAGATCAATCCGGTAAAAAAAGAGAATAAGGAGCCCAAAAAGCCCCCAACCATATTCGCAATGGCTGACTGTTGCTGGGCTAGTTTGTCTTTAGCTTTTTGGATCCGTTCTTCAGAGGCAATACCAATGTTTTTTATGACAAACTGCTCGGCCTTATGCTGCTGTTCGGCGAGTTGCTCCTGTATCTTGGGCCAGTCTTTGACCAGAGACCGCGTTTGCATCACCATTACGCCGCTCAAAATTCCTAAGGCTAAAATGAAGAGGAAAAGAGAGAGCCCGATACTGGCCCATCGGGGCATGCCTCTTTTTTCGGCCCACGAGGCCAAAGGGTGAAAAATCATAGCGAGTAAGATACCAAAGGCTAAGGGGATCAGAAATCCGCTGCCGTAGTATAGTATGGCAGCCGTCAATGCTATGATCAATAGAATGGCTGCTGTTTTTTGAGGCTTCATGGTTTGCGGAGTACAGGGGTTAACAAATAAGGTTTTTAGTTTTCATTCGGCTCATTTTTGCAACCTTTCGGACCGGTAGAAGTTCGAAGAGGAGGCCATCAAAAACAAAGCCCAGCCAAAGCGGCTGAGCTCTCGTCCTCCTCGATTTTCCATTGATTTTTTGGGGTCAGGATATCCTGACTAATGGCTCAACGGCAGATAAAATCGGCTCACTATAAATGGTCATGGGAAAGGTCTTAATTCAATGCATCTGCCATTGCATCTGCCCGCTCCAAATCGGATTTGATCTGATCGCGCTGACGCAGGACCATCGTTTTAGTGGAGGCGGGCCAGGAGGTGTTTTCCAGTAGTTTGTTATAGGTTTTGAGGCTGTTCTTTTCGCCGCGCACGCATTCTTCAAACACCGCTTCCTCGTCGTTGGAGGACAGTGCGGATTTGATGTCGATCCAGCTGTGGTGCAGGCTGCCTTTGACGGTGGTTTCCCGCTTCGCAGAACCGCCAAGGGTGATAATCTCCTGTGTGATGGCTTCGATGAAGGCTTGTCGTTGGACTACCTTGTCGGTCAGGTAAGATTCAAGGATAGACTGCTCAACGTCAGAGCGTGCCTTCTCGTAGCCCTGCCGGGCATCTACATTTTGCTGCAGCAAATCATTTAGCGCATCAATCACTTCCTGTGGGTTGGTCATGTCATTTGATTTTTGGTGAAATAGTGTGCCTGTTACACGCAGGAGCCAGTCCGGATGTTCGTTGCCATTCGCAAAAATAAAAAGCGGGGCTGCCTACCAGGTTGGTAAGCAGCCCCGCTCAGGCTATAGTTGGAGAAGTTTATAAAAACTGCTCAACCGGCGTGAATTCCAGCCCGAAGGCATCCGCCACGCCTTTGTACACTACTTTTCCGTCAATAACATTCAGGCCCTTTTTGAGGGGCTCGTTGTCTTTGCAAGCCTGCTTCCAGCCTTTATTAGCCAATTGAATGGCGTAAGGCAGGGTCGCGTTGGTCAGGGCAATGGTAGAAGTATAAGGGACCGCACCAGGCATATTCGCCACACAGTAGTGCACCACGTCATCAATGATGAAGGTAGGGTTTTCGTGCGTGGTCGGCTTGCAGGTTTCGATACAGCCGCCCTGATCCACGGCAACGTCCACAAGGACTGTGCCCGGGATCATATCTTTAAGCATGTCACGGGTAATCAGGTTAGGCGCTTTGGCGCCGGCAATGAGTACGCCACCAACGATAAGGTTGGCCTGCTTGATATGCCTGCGGATGTTCATTTCGTTGCTGTACACTGTGTTGACATTAGCGGGCATCACATCAGCCAGGTAGCGCAGGCGGTCGAGGTTGATATCCATAATAGTGACCTGCGCACCGAGCCCGGCTGCCATTTTAGCTGCTTGTGTGCCGACTACGCCACCGCCCAGAATGAGCACACGGCCCGGTTCCACGCCCGGTACACCGCCCAGCAATACGCCGGAACCGCCCAATGGCTTTTCCAGAAACTTAGCGCCTTCCTGAATAGCCATACGGCCAGCTACTTCAGACATAGGGACCAGAAGCGGGAGGCTGCCGTTGGGGTTCTCCACTGTCTCGTATGCCAGGCATGTAGCTCCGCGATCGATCATCGCTTTAGTCAGCGGCTCGTAGGACGCAAAGTGGAAGTAAGTGAACAGCAGCTGATCCTTTTTGATCAGGTTGTATTCCTGCTCGATAGGCTCTTTTACCTTCATGATCATTTCGGCTTTTTCATAAACCGCTTCGATGCTCGGTAAAAGTTGTGCTCCGGCAGCCGTGTATTCATGGTCTTCGAAGCCGCTGCCCAATCCGGCAGTGGTCTGAACGTAAACCTCGTGGCCGCGCTTGGTCAGCTCCATGGCACCGGCCGGCGTAAGGGCCACCCGGTTCTCATTGTTCTTAATTTCCTTAGGGACACCAATGATCATAATCGCTAAGTTTTTTGCTTTCTGGTTAGGGAATCTAAAATGCAGCGCAAAAATAGTCAAAGTGGCGATATTCTTGCACCCTGGAGCAGATTTCCGGTGGCGAAAATGATCTTTCTCCGAAGTTGGTCTGCAGGCAGGGCAAGCTACACGAAAACGGGGGTGTCAGAAACAGGCATAACGCCCTTTTTCATAGCGACTTCAAACAAGTGCTGAACCGCCGCTCTGCCTCGTTCGCCCAAATCACGGGTGTAGTGGTTGACGTACAGGTTGATGTGTTTATACATGACCGCTTCTTCCATTTCCTGGGCATACTGCCGTACAAAATCTCTGGGCGCATCAGGGTGGTCTAATGCATAGGCTACACTTCGGGCCAGCACGCGGTCCACTTTGTGTTGCACCGCTTCCGGTAAGTCCCGGCGTACCACAATGCCGCCGAGGGGAATAGGCAGGCCGGAGGTTTCCTCCCAGTAGTCGCCCAGGTCCATTAGCTTGACCAGCCCTTTGTCCTGATAGGTGAAACGGTTTTCGTGAATAATCAGCCCTGCATCCACACTGCCCTGAAGGACAGCATTTTCGATGTCTGAAAAGAGCATTGCTGTACGCTGTTGCGCCTTTGGGAAAGCGAGGCTTAGCAAAAAGTTGGCGGTGGTATACTGTCCGGGAATGGCAATGTGCGCGGTATCGATTTCGTCAGGTGTGAGCGGCTTTTTGGCGATGAGCAGCGGGCCGACTTTTTCACCCAGGGCACTGCCTGCATGCAGTAGTGCATAGTGGGGTAGGAGGTGGGCAAAGGCGTGGTAGCTGAGTTTGGTGATGTGCAGCTCGTGGCGGAAGGCCATTTCATTGAGCGCCTCCACATCTTCGATAACCGGCTGAAAGCTCAGCCCTTCGGTATCGACCTTGCCGTGCAGCAGGGCATCAAATATGAAAGTATCATTGGGGCAGGGAGAAAATCCGAGTGAGAGTTGCATAAAACAGGGCAGCTTTTGTTTCGCTTTACAGAACGACAAAGCTGCCCTGTTGGTTGCAAGCGGTTAACGTAGGGCACGCGACTTTTTTCCAACAGCAATAACAGCAAGGGCGAGCACTAACATCGTTGTAACCGGCATGAGCATCAGTTTTGAGATCGTTAAAATAGTTGTGTTCCAAATTCATTATGCCCAGACAGGCACGGGGTTGGAAAGGGTTGGGCAAAAATGAAAAAAAGATATCGTTTTTTCTGTAGCACAGTATAGTTGGGGAGATTTAAGGTCTGTTGTGGCTTGTTTATCAGGGGATTGTGTACCAATCGGGCAGGTATTTTTTTTGGATGATGCCAAATTGACAGCTGGGCTGGTAAAGAGGTGCCAAGGTGGCGCATTTAGGTGTTTGGTACATCATTTGAAGTTAAATTGCTGTTCAATTCCTATAGGGAAGATTTTAAAGCATACAACTCAACGATAGATGAACCTCAATAATTTCACCATCAAGGCTCAGGAAGCCGTGCAGCACGCGCAGCAGATCGCTATGCAGGAGCAGCATCAGGCGATTGAGCCGGCCCACCTGCTAAAGGGTATCCTTCAGGTGGATGAGAACGTGACGCCTTTTGTGCTCAAGAAGCTGGGTGTCAATTTCGACAATATTAAGAAGGCAACGGACAGCATCATTCAATCCTACCCGAGTGTCAGTGGCGGCAGTCAGTACCTGTCCCGCACCGCTACGGAGGTGTTGCAAAAGGCGAATACTTACCTCAAGGACTTTGGGGACGAATTCGTCGCTCTGGAACATATCCTCCTGGCGCTGCTGGGTGTTAAAGACAGCACCACGCAAATGCTCAAAGATGCGGGCATCACCGAAAAAGCATTGAAAGCAGCCATTGAGGAGCTTCGCAAGGGCAAGCGCGTCACCACCCACAGTGCCGAGAACAGCTACAATGCTCTGGGCAAATACGCCGTCAACCTCAACGAAATGGCGCGCAACGGCAAACTCGACCCGGTAATCGGCCGGGAGGATGAAATCCGCCGCGTGCTGCATATCCTGGCCCGCCGTACCAAAAACAACCCCATACTGATCGGCGAGCCTGGCGTAGGTAAAACGGCGATCATCGAAGGGCTGGCCCACCGCATCGTGGATGGAGATGTGCCGGAAGACCTGCGTGATAAAGACATCTTTTCCCTGGATATGGGCGCGCTGATTGCCGGGGCCAAGTATCAGGGCGAATTTGAGGAGCGCCTCAAGTCTGTGATCAACGAAGTCAAAACGGCTGAGGGGCAGATTTTCCTCTTCATTGATGAGATTCATACCCTGGTTGGTGCTGGTAAGGGGCAGGGCGCTATGGATGCTGCCAATATCCTGAAGCCTGCTCTGGCGAGGGGCGAGCTGCGCGCTATCGGTGCCACCACCCTCAATGAGTACCAAAAATACTTTGAGAACGATAAGGCGCTCGAACGCCGTTTCCAAACCGTTCTGGTGGACGAACCGGGCGTGGATGATGCCATTTCCATCCTGCGTGGTCTGAAGGAACGGTATGAGACGCACCACAAAATCAACATCAAAGACGATGCCGTAGTCGCCGCCGTACAGCTATCGCACCGCTACATCACCGACCGGCACTTGCCGGATAAAGCCATTGACCTGGTAGACGAAGCTGCTGCCAAACTCCGGCTGGAAATGAACTCCATGCCCGAAGAACTCGACGAAGTGGAGCGCCGGATCCGTCAGCTCGAAATTGAGCGGGAAGCCATGCGCCGGGAAAACGACGAACTTAAAATCAGCAGTATCAACGAGGAACTGGCTAACCTCGAAGAAGACCGCAATGCGCTGAAGGCACAGTGGGAGAGTGAGCGGGAGGTCATCCTTGGTGTACAGCAAGCCAAAGAGGAAATCGAACGCCTAAAACAGGAAAGCGCCCGTGCAGAACGGGAAGGCAATTACACCGATGCTGCCGAAATCCGCTATGGCCGCATTCCTGAAGTCGAACAGCAACTGGAAGATTACACACAGCGCCTGCAGGACATGCAAGCCAACAACAAGCTGCTGGTCAAGGAAGAGGTGGATGCAGAGGATATCGCGGAGATCGTCAGCCGCTGGACGGGCGTGCCGGTAACGCGTATGCTGCAGAGCGAGCGCGAGAAACTCCTTCACCTGGAAGAAGACCTGCACAAACGGGTCGTCGGGCAGGACGAAGGCGTGGAAGCCGTTGCCGATGCCATACGCCGTAGCCGTACCGGTCTGAGCAACGAACGCCGCCCCATCGGTTCCTTCCTATTCCTGGGGACTACCGGTGTAGGTAAAACGGAGCTGGCTAAAGCACTGGCCGAATACCTCTTTGATGATGAAGACCTGCTGACCCGGATCGATATGAGCGAGTATCAGGAGCGGCATGCGGTCTCCCGTCTGGTAGGTGCGCCTCCGGGATACGTGGGCTACGATGAAGGCGGTCAGCTAACGGAAGCAGTGCGCCGCAAGCCCTACAGCGTGGTCCTGCTGGATGAGATCGAAAAAGCCCATCCGGATACCTTCAATATCCTCCTGCAGGTGCTCGAAGATGGCCGCCTGACGGATAGCAAGGGCCGCGTGGCGGATTTCAAGAACACCATCATCATCATGACTTCCAATATGGGCTCCAATATCATTCGCGAGAACTTTGCGAATATGGTGCCCGGAGACGAAGAGCTGGTAATTGAGGATACCCGGGAACAAGTCTTCGAATTACTCAAGCAAAGCGTACGCCCGGAATTCCTAAACCGGATTGACGAGACGATCATGTTCCGTCCGCTTTCCCGTGCCGATATCGGACAAATTGTCGACCTGCAACTGGAAGAGCTGCGTGCCAACCTGGCCAAGCAGCAGATACAGCTGACCATCGCGGATGAAGCGAAAAAGTGGCTGGCTGACAAAGGATACCATCCTGAATTTGGTGCCCGACCGCTGAAGCGGGTCATTCAGAAGAAGGTCCTCAACGAGCTGTCTAAGCAGATGCTGATGCAAAAAGTGATGCCGGACAGCACCGTGGTCCTCGATGTTTTTGATGACAAAATCGTATTCCGGCAGCCCATCAAGGAAGAAGAATTGATGGCGTAAGAAAAGTGTTTGAAACAGAAAGTCCCGGTGGCCGTAATGCTTGCCGGGGCTTTTTCTGTTGTACCTACTCGTACTCCATCATCTCGAGTTGGGCGAGTTCCCAGACCTCAATGGCGTCTTCCAGTGCGGCCTTCAGGTCGGCATGCTTTTTGGTGATCTCCGCGGCGTCATCCTGCATGTAAAACTCCGGGTTAGACATGACCTTCTCCACCGCTTCGATTTCTTCCTCGATTTTCTCTACTTTCTTTTCGGCATTGGAAATGGCGCGCTGCAGGCGTTTGCGCTCTTCGTAGCTGAGCTCTTTTTTGGGCGGTGCTTCTGCGATGGCCGTTTTGGGTTTACCGGAGGACTGACTGATTTCCACATCCCGCATATTGTCGAGCTGCCGCTTTTCCAGGAAGTAGTTGACATCGCCCAGGTGCTCGTGCAGTTTCCGGTCGCGGAACTCCAGGGTGCGGTCTGTAAGTCCAGCGAGGAATTCCCGGTCGTGGGAAACGACAATCAGGGTGCCATCGTAGTCTTTGATAGCTTGTTTGAGTACATCTTTGGAGATAATATCCAGGTGGTTGGTCGGTTCGTCAAGCACCAGCAGGTTGAAAGGGCGCAGCAGCAGGCAAGCCAGGGCAAGGCGGGCGCGCTCTCCGCCTGAAAGTACAGATACTTTCTTATCCGCATCCTCTCCACTGAACATAAATGCACCGAGGATACTCCGCAGCTGAGTGCGCATTTCAGCGGGCGCGTAGTTTTCCATGGTTTCCAGTACCGTCAGCTTGGCGTGCAGGCTGTCAGATTGATTCTGGGCGTAGTAGCCGATTTCAACGTTATGGCCCAGTTGCAATTCGCCCCCGGTCAGGGTCAGTTCGTTGACGATGATCTTAGCCAGGGTGGTCTTGCCCTGCCCGTTTTGCCCCACGAAAGCCACACGGTCGCCCCGGTCCAGCTTAAGGTCCACTTTGTCGAGCACGTTCAGGCTGCCATAGCTTTTGGACAGGTTTTTGGCCTCCAGAGCCACCTGGCCGGACCGTGGTGCCGGCGGAAAGCGGAGGTTCATAGCGGCGGTATCGAACTGTTCGACCTCGATGCGCTCAATTTTGTCGAGCTGTTTTTGCATGGACTGCGCCATCTTGGTCTTGGTCGCCTTCGCCATAAACCGGTTGATGGTCCGCTCTTTATCCGCAATGACCCGCTGCTGGTTTTCATAAGCCGCCAGCTGTTGTTCGCGCCTTTCCTTGCGCAGGTCCACATACTCGCTGTAGGCCGCTTTGTAGTCGTAGATTTTGCCGAGTTCGACCTCAACCGTTCTTCTGGTGACGTTGTCGAGAAATTGCTTATCGTGGGAAATCACGATGACCGCACCGGCGTAATCCTTCAGGAATTTTTCCAGCCAGATGATGGATTCGATATCCAGGTGGTTGGTCGGTTCGTCCAGCAGGAGGTAGTCGGGGCGCTGCAGCAGCATTTTCGCCAGCTCGATCCGCATTTGCCAGCCGCCGCTGAATTCATCGGTCAGGCGGTCCATATCGGAAGCTTTGAAGCCCAGGCCGGTGAGTACGCGCTCGGCATCCGCCTCCATGGTCTGACCGCCCAGGAGTTGGAAGCGGTCGTTGACTTCGGCGAAATTTTCGAGCAGCTTCATGTAAGAATCACTTTCGTAATCCGTACGGGTCGCCATTTCATCATTTAATTCGGCAATTTGCTTTTCCAGTTGGCGCACCTCGTCAAAAGCGGTGAGGGTTTCTGCCATCACCGTTTTACCTTTTGGCAGGCTCATTTCCTGATGCAAAAAGCCCAGCGTGCTGCCGGAAGGCCGGTCGACGTTGCCATCATGCGGTGACATATAGCCGGCGATAATCTTGAGCAGGGTGGATTTGCCGGCGCCATTTCGGCCCACCAGGCCCACCTTGTCCCGCTCCACAATAACCAGATTAACCCGGTCGAGGAGCGTACGGTCCCCGTATTTGACAAAAACATTATTGATGTTGATCATATCCTTTGCGCTTTGTGGGTGCGGCCCTGCCTTCTCTCCATTATCGACTCCACCGCTGTGCCATTTGCCGCAAAGGTAAGAAATACGTGTGACCTTTGTCACCCTGCAAATGGCTCTATGCCCTTAACTTTAACCAAAATTTGAATACTATGTCAGGTAGCTGGGGCACTTACATCGTTCTGTTTTTGATCCTCGCGCACTTTGTGGTGGGATTCGCATTCTTAGTCAAAAAACTAAGCGGGCCGGTAAAAGAAAAACAGCCGACAGAAGAAGAGGAAACAGCCGAAGTCCGCTAATACATCTGAATTCTTTCTATTTTTGGGGTAAATTGCCAGTGTAAACTGTATGCTGATGAACTCCCCAATGCCGAATTATCTACTACTCCTGTTTTGCCTGCTTGGTGCACAACTCTCTGCCCAGAGCGTAGTGATCAACAATAATTCCTGTAATATCGGGCTCAACCTGAAAGACGGTGGCTGCGACCCCAGTCTTAATGTTATTCCTGATCCTGACGAGATTGTCATCAATGTGAATGGTGCACCCGGGACTGCTCTCGGTGTAGATGTTGCCCTGCAGGAAGTGCAGCTTATCATTCGCCACACCTGGGCTAATGACCTTGAAATGACCCTGCGGTCGCCTGCCGGAATTGATGTCCCACTTTCGTTTGATAATGGTGCAGGCGATGACAATTACGGAAATCCGGATGCGCCGGACTGCGCAGAGCCCGCCCGCTTTACGATGAGCAGCTGTGTGCCGGTATCGGCATCTGTGCCTCCATTTACCGCCGAAACCATCCGGCCCGAAGGCAGCCTTTATGATTTCAATGACGGTACCACTGACCCCAACGGTCTTTGGGAGCTCATTATCTGCGATGATGCGGAAGGGGATATCGGCCGCCTCGAATTTGTCAATCTGGTGTTTGCCCCATTGAATTGCCAGCCTGTGGAGACCGTGGAGGTTGTCGATTCCGACACGACTACAGTTGTTTTGAACTGGTTACCGGAAACCAGCTGCGGGACGACCTTACTGGAATACGGGCCCATTGGCTTTGCGCCGGGCGGTGGTGCCACAGCGGGCGGGGGTACATTGGTGTCGTACACGGGCTGCCCACCTTTTATGCTAATGGGGCTGGATGCGGAGACGGACTACGAGCTTTATGTGCGCAAGGTATGCGGTGGAGGGGTATCTGAAAATTCCTGCCCGGTTACTTTTTCCACAGGCTGTAATCCGCCAGGGCTTACCTTTTCCACTGGCTTTGAATCAGAAGGCTTATGCGGTACCCTTTGCAATACAGAGTGCCCGCTAACAGGTATTTGGCAGAACAGCCAACAAAATGATTATGACTGGCTGGTGGCAACGGGCCCTACGGTTACCTTTGGCACCGGTCCTGAATCAGGTGCCGATGGCTCTGCGCAGTACGTTTACCTGGAAGCTTCCGGGAACAATTGTAGTGCGGGCAAGACCGCTATATTGGAGTCAGAGTGTATTATTTTGGATAAGCAAGGGACCGATACCTGCCATTTTTCCTTTCAGTATCATATGTTGGGAGAGGGCATTGGCAGCCTCACCCTGCAAGCTTCCGGCGATGGTGGTTTCAACTGGACTTCCCTTTGGTCGCGTTTCGGCGCCCAGAGCCCCGATTGGCAAAAAGTCTACATCGGGCTAAGCGATTTTGAGGATGGCGATACTCTGCGCCTGCGTTTTGTAGGGCAGGAAGGCAGTAATACGCGAGGAGACATTGCGCTGGATAACCTGCAATTTTACGGGGCTACACTTCTTGGAGCCCCCGGCTTCACCTTTTACGTCGATGCGGATGGCGATGGCTATGGAGATGATACCCAACCGGTTTTCACCTGCTTGAGTACTGCACCCGAAGGCTTTGTTGCTGCAGGTGGCGATTGCAATGACAATAACCCGGCAATCAATCCCGGAGCAGAGGAAATCGCCTGCAATGGTCTGGATGAAAACTGTAATGGTATGGGCGATGATCCACTGCTGCCGCCGCCCACGGTGGTGCACGATACGATTTGTTCAGGGCAGCCGGCCCTGCTTAGGGTGTCTTCCAGTTTGAGCAACAGCCTCTTTTTTTGGTACCCTGCTGCTGATGCTACCAACTTTATAGGTTTCGGACCAGCTTTTTCGCCTACCCAACTGCTGGTCAATAATGGGCCTGAGCCGGTAGTTTACACCTACTACGTGGAAGAGCGCAACCTTACTTGTATCTCTGCCCAACGGGCTCCTGTTTATGTAGTGGTCAATCCTACGCCGAACCTTGCCCAGCAAACCACTCCGGAGGTATGCCCGGAGGATTCCCTTAATCTGGAGAGTATCATTTTCAATGATGCCAACTTTACAGGCAGCAATATTACCTTCCACACCGGCAGCCCGGCTACTCCTGCTAATCAGCTGGCTGACCCTGTGATTGCCTCCATGGTGGGGAGTAGTTTTTATTTTAAGGCGACCGCTGATTTTGGCTGTTCGGATGAGGGCCAGGTACAAATCGATTTTAAGCCCGGTCCGGCCCTGACTTTCCTGCCTTCGGATTCTATGGTGCTTTGCCGGGAGACGACTGCCACCCTGTCTGTACAGGCCACTGGAGGCAATCAGCCCTATACCTACCAATGGGGGAATGGGGCGTCGGGTGCATCCATTGAGGTGGACGCGGGTTTTCAGGCGGGCGTAACGCAAACCTATCCGGTTACCATCACGGATGTGGAGGGGTGCTTTAGCGTAGGTAGCGCCCGGGTAAGGACTATTGTAAGCATTGATTCGTTGCGAAGCTTTGTTACGGATGTTAGTACCTGCGACGGGACCGATGGTGCAATCACGCTGGTGCCCCTCTCAGGAGAACCGCCCTACGACTACAGCTGGGAAGGGGCCAACGGAGTAGCTGGAAATGCTTCTGCCGTTTCGGATACTCTGGTGGTCGGTAACTTGCCACAAGGGAACTACCGGGTCTCCATCACAGATAGCTCAGTTGAGGGCTGTCAGCTGATCATCCGTTCGGTGTTGGTCAACGGGCCCGGTGCTGCCGTACAGGAGATTGGTGTGAATGACGTGAGCTGTCCCGGCAGCGGGGATGGGGAAATCTGCCTGACCGTATCTGCCGGCAGCCCGGTTTTCGAGTGGAGCAATGGCGGCGCTTCTGCCTGCCTTGAGGACCTTCCGGGTGGCTTTTACAGCGTTACCGTTACCGATGGGGATTGCCAGACAATTATAGATAGTATCGAGGTCAAAGCAGCAACACCACTGCAGCTGAACTTTGATGGTATTTCGCCCAGCTGTGCAGCGGCTGCGGATGGTGCCATCACAGCCACCGCTTTCGGTGGTACGCCTCCCTATAGTTATTTGTGGAGCAATAATATCAACTTTCCCAATCCCTTCAATCTCTCCGCCGGAACTTACACCCTGACCCTGACCGATAGCAAAGACTGTCAACTGGTGGAAAGCTTTGAGCTGGAAGCCCCTGCGCCTCTTGAATTGGAGTTGCAGTTCCGTCAGGACATGTCGTGTGCGGGCCAGGAAGACGGGCGCCTGCTGGTTGGAAGCAATGGAGGTACGCCCCCTTACCATTACGAATGGGCGGACGGTAGCGATTCGCGCCTGCGGGTGAACCTGAGCGCGGGCAGTTATAGCGTGACGGTCACCGACTTTCAAGGGTGTACAGCGAGTGCTGCTTACCTGATTCAGGAGCCGTCTCCGTTAGCACTCACACTCATTGATACGGATAATCCCACCTGCGTTGGAGAGAAAAACGGCTCGATTACAGTGAGCGGGAGTGGAGGGAATCCGCCTTATGTCTACGCCTGGAGTGAAACCGGAGCCGACAGTACGCTTAGCAACCTTGCTATTGGAACTTACTTTGCGTACCTGACCGATGCTAATGCCTGCCCGGGAGATACGCTGGAAGTTATTCTGGAGGCTACTTCAGAACCTGATTTCACCGCTGAAGTTGTACAACCCTTTTGCGAAGGGCTGGAAACCGGAAGAGTGACGCTCAATCCACAGGGCGTACCTCCGTATCAATACACCTGGAGTACCGGCGCCACTACGAATGAGATTGACGATTTGCCGGTAGGTGTTTACAGCGTGCAGGTGGAAGACGGGCAGGGGTGCCTGTACGATACGACCTTTGTAATTGAAGCCCCTCAGTTATTCGGCAGTGCGATCAACGTTGTACAGCCTGCCTGCGATAATACAATGGATGGGCTGATCAACGTTACAGCCACCCAAAATTCCGGTACGCCCTCCATCCTGCCGCCTATTCAATACCATTGGAATGATGGTATAATTGGTCCGAACCGGATTGGGATTGGTGATGGTGATTATGTTGTATCCATTTCAGATGGACGTGGGTGTGAGCTCATCAGCGATACGATCCCCATTGTAAGCCCGCAACCCCTGGAGATTGGTTTGGAAGGATTCGGGCCCATTGCCTGCCGGGGTGATTCTACTGGTTTTATTGAGGTAGATACCCGTGGCGGGACTCCGCCCTATGGATACAGCTGGATTGGAACGGATGTGGACACAGAGGACATTTTTAATATTCCGGCAGGCGCCTATCGTTTGGTAGTAGATGATGCGAATGCCTGTTCCTACGATACAACCTTCATACTGAGCGAGCCGCCTGCCCTGAGTGTTGCCATTGCCGTGGAAGCAGAGGATATCTGTGAAGGTGGGCAGGTGGAGCAGCTTCAGGCAGTTGTGAGTGGAGGCGTGCCTGGCTACGAGTATCATTGGAGTAATGGTATGGATCAGCCACAGATTCCTGATCCTCTACCGGCAGACTACAGCCTGACCGTTGTCGATGCCAATGGCTGTGAGCGGGAAGCTTTGCCGGTCAAGGTCAAAGCTTTCACTGCTGCTTTTGAGTTGGATACCTTCTATACAGTGGATGTGAGCTGTAATGGTCAGGGCGATGGTTGTGCGGTAGCCCGGGTAGCTGGTGGCTCCTCCAATTATCAGTTCCACTTTAGCAATGGGTATATTGAGGTGACGGACACTAATACCGTCTCTGTTTGCAACCTCAGCCCGGGCAACTATCGGGTGACGGTAACCGACTTGTCCACGGGGTGTAATGAAAAATCCCCTCTTACTGCGCTGCAACAACCTGAGCCTTTATCCCTCACCCGGGATAGTATTCGGATGGTGGACTGCTTCGGGGACTCAACCGGTGGGGTATTCACGACCACATCAGGAGGCACGGCGCCCTATTTCTATTCGTGGTTCAACAGCAACAACGATGTCTTTGAGCCTGTTGCGGACTTGACCGGAGTGCCTGCCGGAACTTACACAGGCGTAGTCATTGACGAACGGGGCTGTACGGATGCGGTGAACGCCATGGTCACCAACGCTCATCCACTGATTACGGCAACAGTCATGGATATTGATCCGGTACCTTGTAAGGGAGACCTCGCCGGGAGCATTGACCTGAATGTGGCCGGTGGTGTACAGCCTTATATGTATTCGTGGAGCAATGGCCTGATGACTACTGATTTAAATGGAGTGGCAGCGGGCAGCTATACTTTGACAGTGACGGACCAAAAAGACTGCCACCGTGTTTTTGGCCCTTATGAGGTTGAGGAGCCTGAAGAGGCTTTGCTGCTGGACTCGGTCCGCTTCGATACGGTCCAATGTTTTGGTGGTTCGGATGGGCACATCGCGGTGGACATAACCGGTGGTGTGCCGGGCTATGATTACGAATGGCTTTATGCCGGACAGTTATTGCCCTTCACCGGCGATAGCCTGGCTAACCGGCCGGCAGGTATGTACCAACTGAATGTCATAGACGATAACAACTGCCTGCGCACTTTTGAAATAGAATTACCGGAACCGGAACAGCTTACCGTTACGCTCAGTACGCTTAGTGATCCCTTCCGTGTATTGGGGCAGAGCATTGGGGGGACTCCGCCCTACACCTTCCTTTGGAGTACCGGTGCGAATACGGATACCATTGAGGTGCCTGTTTCCGCTATCTATACCCTTACCGTGACGGATGCTAATGGCTGCACCGCAACTGAAGAAGAGAATTTGGTGGAGGTACAGGCGCTGGAATGGATCGATGAGGTTCATCTGTTCCCTAATCCTGCTGACAGCTATATAGAGTTGGAAGGCAGGTTAAAAGTCCCTGGCCCGTTGACGCTGGCTATCGTGGATGTGACGGGCAAAATCCGTTATGAGCAAGCGTTGGGGCAGCAGCGCAATTTCCGCCAACGCATTGAAGTAGCGGACTGGCCGGCCGGCGCGTATTGGGCAATGCTTAAAATAAAGGGGCAGGCGACTTACGCTGCCCCCGTTATGATTATTCGATAATTTTAAAGGTCGTCCGCCGGTTAATCTGATGTTCTTCCTCCGTACAACGGTTGCAGATGCAATCGGCCTCGGGCTCGCTTTCCCCGTAGCCAAAGGCAACGAGCCGCCCCGGGTCAATACCTAGCGAAATCAGGTAATCCACTGCGGCTTGTGCACGGCGCTGGGCAAGATCCTGATTGTACCGGGAGCTGCCCCGGCAGTCGGTATGTGAGCCCAGCTGAATACGGATGTCCGGGTTGAGCTCCAGGTTGCGGGCCAGGTCATTAAGCGTTGGCTGGGCATCTTCTCGGATGTTGGCTTTGTCGAAATCGTAGTAAATGTTCTCCAGCCGGATTTCCTTATCCAAAAAGATGCGGTCCAGTACGATTTCTATTTCGAATTCCTGTACGGGGTTATTGGGGTCGCGCCCGATACCACGGGTGGAGAAGGCGGCGTCGTTTTTCAGGTAGCCTTCTTTGGCTGCCAGGAACGTGTAGTCGGCTTCTTCTTCCAGCTCCAGCTCAAACATGCCATCTTCTCCGACGGTCACTTCCTCCTTGCGGGGGCCAAACTGTATCTGCACGGTAGAACCAGGCAACGGTTTGCGGCCGAGCACCACGCTGTTTGGGTCAGTGGGCACCTCGTATAGTTTTTCCAGGACAAAGCCTTTAAGCAATAGCTTGTATTCGATTTCTTTTGGGGGCTCTTCATCCTGTACGACCTCTTCCGGAGGCAGTTTCCGTTTGGTGAAACGGTAGATGTCATCATTCCCGATACCTTCCTCCCGCCGGGAAGTGAAATACCCGGAGTACAGCACATCCTCGTCTTGCCTGGGAGCATTGTAGTCAATGATGTACCCGAAATCATCAGAGCCAGAGTTGACGGGTGGTTTCAGGTTGTACGGAGAAGCCCAGCCCCGGCTTTGCAACTGGTAGGTTTTAAAAATATCGAGCCCGCCCATACCGGTATGCCCCCGGGAGGAGAAGTAGAGGGTATCCTTATCTACGAAAGGGAACATTTCATCGGCTTCGGTATTGATCACCCTCGTCATGAGTTGAGGAGGGCCCCAGGTGCCATCCGTTTGCCGCTCGCTGTAGTAAAGATCGTGCCCGCCCCAGCCATCGGGGTGATCGGCAGAGAAGTAAAGGCGCTGCCCATCTTCAGAAAGCGCCGGCCCGCCATAGTTGATGCCTTCTTCCATAAATGACAGAGGCTGTGGTATGCTCCAGCTGTTGCCACTTACTTCCGAACGCATGATCTTGCAATGGTCTGCATCCCATTTGCCGCCGCCGAAGCAGCGGGTAAAGTATACTTCAGTATAGTCGCTGTTGAAGATGGCCGTCCCTTCGTTATCTTCTGTATTGAGCGGGCCTGTGAAGTCAGAAACGGTATTGGATTCCAGGTCGACCAGGAAGAGGTCGGAAAAAGCGTTGCCGGTCCAGTTGTAGGTGTCATCGCCGGTGCTGTTTGCGCGGTCGGAAGTGATCACCAGCTGGTTGCCCTTGTAAAGCACAGGCGCATATTCCGCCCGGCTGGAATTAAAGCCCATGACTTCCACCTCGTACTCCGGGCGCAGGTCCTTCCAGCCCTGGGCGATCTGACAGGCGCTGATTTCCCGGCGGTATTCATAGGGGCTGCCAATTTCTATGCCCAGGTCTTTAAATGCCCGGGCGGCTTCATCGTAGCGTTCGGCTTGTTTCAACGCAAAGGCATACTCGCGCAGGGATTCCCACCCGTACTGATTGTCATAGGCAATTTTGTACCAGCGGATGGCGAGGTCGCTCTGATTGAGGTTTTTGTAAGCTTCACCAATTTTAAAGGCTATGCGCCCTTTCTCAACGCGGCTCTTGGATTTTTCGTATTCTTTCTGGAGGAGTTCGAGTGCTACGGCATACTGCTTGACCTCGATCGCAGTCTGCCCATCCCTTACTTTTTCAGTGTAAGTACAGCTGCTGAGTGCCACAAAAAGAAGCGCAAATAGAATATAGGAATACCGGATCATAGCTTTACTTGGATTTGAATGATATAGGGTGTACGCCACCCAACCGCCTGGAACGGTCCTGTAGCGCATAGGAATAAAACGCCAGAGGATTTTTTTTGTTGCTGGCCGCCCGAAACGAAGGCCGCCTTAGCAATGCTAAAGCGGCCTTTGGTCTGCTAAACAGCGCGTTAAGCGATTCTGCTAACGGGACAACTGTACGTCTCCCTTGAAGTGCTCAACGGTGCCATCAATGAATTCGATCTCTGCATGCCAGGCAAAAACGGCGTTGTTCATCTGTTCTCCCCGGAAGGTGCCGTCCCAACCGTGCTCCGGGTTGTTAGGCGAGAGGTTGTAGCCTTCAAATACAGGCTCTCCCCATCGGTTGTAAATCCGGAATGCCCGGATGTTTTCTATGACACCGCTGCGGGCAAAAATATAGAACAGGTCGTTGGTGCCATCGCCGTTTGGCGAGAAGGCATTGGGTACATAAACCGTTTGAGTCCGGTCTACAAACAGGCGGAAAGGTGCCTGATCAATACAGCCGTTTTGACTGACTACCGTGACCAGGTAATCCGTGGTGCGTAGTGGTCGGGCAGTCGGGCGCAGGCAATCGTCGCAGCTGAGTGAACCTGGATTAGACCAGAAGATGTCCGCAATTTCACCCGGTATAAGGTTGGTCTGCCCGTTGATGGTATAGCTTTCGCCAAACTGAATCGTTGCCTCGGCAGGTTCAATAATGGCTACTGTGGAGTCGGGCTGAATGATGGCGGCGCTTGCTTCGTAGGTGCAGCCGTTCTCATCGCGTACAATCAGTTCGTAGTTGCCGGGCGTCACGTTGGTAAAAATGCTGCCTGCCTGATAGGAGTCTCCTCCGTCAATAGAAAATTCATAAGGTGGCGTTCCACCCGTAACCTGCGGGAACCGTATAGTGCCCGGATCGCCGAAGCAGGGCGGTTGGATAAGGTCGAAGCTGGCCTCCGGAACGGGTTGGGTCACGAGTACCTGATCCTGAGCTGAACACCCATTCTCAGTATTGGTAACAAGTAGGGTATACAGTCCCGGTGCGTTAATCACGGGAGCCGAGGTCGTGGTCCCGGAGGTGAACCCACCACCAATTGTCGTCCACTGATAGGTGATGTTCGGCCCTTGCTGTGAATTGGAGCCGTCGAGATTGGCGGTGTCCTCCCAGCATTCCAGGACGAAGGTGTTGCCAGCTTCTGCTACCGGGGCAATAATATCCTGATCAACGACTACCTGATTGCTGTTGGAGCAGCCGGTGAGCATATTCTCAATCGTCAGGTCGTAGGTGCCCGGCTCGTCGATGGAAACGGCCAGGCTGGTGGTCGAGCCCACAAAGTTTCCATCCAAAGTAGACCAGTTGAAGGTGAAATTATCGCCTTGTGTACTGGCACTGGCATCGAGCAACACCGTCTCTACGGCACAAGTCAGCATACCGGGTGGCGTGAATACTACACTCGGAAGGTTCACATCCTGTGTGATTTCCACCGCATCCATGGCTGTGCATTGATTGAAGTTGTTGGTGACGACCAGGGTGTAAGTGCCCGGCAAGTTGACAGCAGGATTGAGGGTGCCGCCACCATTGAGCACGCCTGGCCCCTGCCATTCGTAACTAAAGCCGCCAGTGCTGGACCCGGTACCACTAAGGATTAGGCTGGGGCTGTCGCAGTTGAGTTCGGCGGTGGTACCTGCTTCTGCCACTGGCGCCAAAGTGTCCTGCACAACGGGAATCGTCAGTTCGCTGCTGCAGAAGTTGGCGGTATTGGTCAATACGAGAGTGTAGGTACCGCCACTGCTCACGGTAGGGCTATTGGTCTGCCCACCTGAGATAATCTGTCCGTTGGAAGTGGACCAGTTGTAGTCAAAGTCGGGGCCACTACTGGAGGCACTGGCATCAATTGCTACGTTGGTCACGGCACAGGTCAGGGTGTCTGGCGTGAGGGCTGCCACCTCGGGAGTGATGGTGTCTTGTTCGACAACAATACTGGCAAGCGCATCGCAACCGTTACTGGTATTCTCAATCAGCAGGGTGTACTCGCCGGGGGCATTGATAGTGGGCTGCAGGGTTTGGCCGCCACTGTTGATATTGCCATTTGGTGTGGTCCAGGTGTACTGGAATTCGGTACCCTGGCTGCTGTTGCCGGCCTGGAGTTGCTGAGCGGTCAGATCACAGTTCAATACCTGTGGATCGCTAATGGCAATGGTCGGGGTAATGGTATCCTGTGTAATAGCCACCACATCCGTAGCCGCACAGCCATTGAAATCGTTGGTCACGGTAAGCGTGTACATACCCGGCTGATTGACTTCGGGCGAAAGCCCATTCGTGCCGCTGAGCAGTCCGGGGCCATCCCAGTTGTAGGTAAAGCCGTTGGTACTCGACCCTATACCGGACAACGACAGCACCGGGAAGTCACAATTGAGTTCCTGTGGGCTACCGGCTTCGGCTACCGGAGCTATGGTGTCCTGCACTACACTGACTTCCAGAGTACTGATGCAGTTATTTTCTGTATTGGTAAGCGTTAACAGGTAAAGCCCTCCGCTGCTGACCACTGGAGTAGGGCTGTTGGTGCCACTCTGAAGGATACCATTGCTGGTACTCCAGTTGTAGTCAAAGACCGGTCCGCTGCTACTGCCGCTAGCGTCGAGTTGCAGGCTGGTAGTGGTACAGGTTAAAGTATCAGGAGTGCTTGCTGCAACTACCGGAGGCGTGATATCCTGGCCGACTTCAACACTTTGGCTGCTGGTGCAACCATTGTCGGTATTAGTGATCAGGAGGTTGTAGGTCCCCGGTGCTCCAATATTGGGCTGTAAGGTGTTTGCGCCTCCGGTTATGCTGCCGTTAGACGTCGTCCAGTTGTAGGTAAAGTCGGTACCCTGGCTTGAACCCGTGGCATTCAGCAATTGCTCAGTAAGCGCACAGTCGAGCATTTCGGGCGCATCAATAGCGATTGCCGGTGGCGTAATATCCTGGGTGACCAGGGCTTCATCGGTGGCACTGCACCCGTTTGGGATATTGATAACTTCCAGTAAGTAAGTCCCGGGCACTTGTACTGCAGGATTCAGCCCGCTGGTTCCGGAAGCCAATCCGGGCCCTGACCAGTTATACAGGAAGCTGCCCTGACTGGAGCCGGTGGCGTCCAGGTTGAGCAAGGTGTCTGTGCAGGTCAACCGGATGGGGGCACCAGCATCAGCTACCGGCGAAAGCGTATCCTGTTGTACCTCGATGCTAACTTGTTGCTGGCAACCATTGCTGTTGTCAGTGACCAGAAGCGTGTAGGTGCCGCCGCTGCTGACCGTTGGATTAAGCACATCTTCGGGGCTGTCCAGCTGCCCGTCAGGGGTGCTCCAGGCATAGGTGAAGCTACCGCCCTGACTGGAACTGCTTGCATCTAATTGCAGGCTGGTTGTGGTACAAGTCAGCACATCAGGAGCCAGAGCTGTTGCTGTTGGCAAGATGGTATCAATGGAGACTTCGACTTCATCCAGCGCTTCACACTGATTGTCAGTATTAAGGACGGAAAGCTGGTATAGCCCGGGCTGATTGGCCTCGAAAGTCGGGCTGTCTGCACTGGCAATCGGAGCTCCGTTCAGAGTCCAGGTATAGACCAATGGGCCATCCTGGCTGGTATTGCTGCCGCCAATGCTGATACTACTCACATCGCAGTTCAGAATGCCGTTTGTTCCGGCATCGGCCTGAGGTACAGCAGTATTTTCCACTACGGTCACCGCTTCCGTTACGGTACACAGGTTGTCAGTATTGGTAATTTGAAGCGTGTAGGTACCGGCCTGAAGTGCCGTTATGGTCGGGGCGTCTGTCGCCTCGTTAAAATTACCATCCGGCGTGGACCACTCATAAATCAGATTGGGGCCAGTGTCGGAATTGCTGCCATCCAGGGATGCCGTTGGGCTGTCACAGTCAATTTGCGGATCCGCATCAACAGTGATGGCAGGCAAAGCAACGTCCTGATCAATGCTAACGCTGCTGCTGTTGGTACAGCCATTGGTCTCATTGATGACTTGCAGGGTGTAGGTACCCGGTGCATCAATGGTAGCATTCAGATCGTTGCTGCCAGTTGCGATATTGCCATCCTGTGAGGTCCAGGCGTAGGAGAGGGGCCCATTGCCACTGGCTGAGGCCTGCAGGGTATAAGTGGTCTCCGCACAGTTTAGCGTAGTGGCTGGGCCCGCATCAACCGTTGGTATTTCCACGTCCTGACCGACCTCCACGCTGATACTTTGTGCGCATTCATTGGTGGCGTTGGTCACCTGAAGAGTGTAAGTGCCTGGCGTATCGGTGGACAATTCCGGTGTGGTAGCTCCGCTCAGCAGGTTCCCGTTGGCGGTGCTCCATTCATAAATCAGGGCGGTACTGTTGGCTGTTGCACTGCCGGAAAGTGCGATGATCGTATCTGCACAAGTCAACGTTGCGGGCGGTGCGATGGCCACTTCCGGCAGTAAAGTGTCGATTTCCACCAGTGCGGTTATCGTGTTGCTGCAACCGTTTTCAGTGTTTAGTACCTGTAGCTGGTAGGTCCCTGGCTGATCAATACCCGTCAGTTGATTGATATTGGAGCCAATAGCGGAGGAGTCCGGGGCGGTCCAGGCGTAGCTGAAATTAGGCCCACTGCTGGAGGAAGATCCGTCAAGCGTAATGCTGGCTGTTCCACAGTCGAGCACCTCAGGGGCAGCAATAGCAGCTTGTGGGATAGCGATATCCTCCTGCACCATGACTTCAGCTGTGGTGGTACAGCCATTGACGGGGTCCGTAACCTGTAAGGTATATAGGCCGGGCTCGGTAATGCTTTGCTCCAAAGGAATGCTGTCGGTTGGCATCAGCCCGGAAGGGCCATTCCAGGTCAGAATGTTCTCGCCGCTATTAGTGGCCGCACTACCGAGCAGCAGGAGGCTGTCGTTGTAGCAGTTGAGTATGCCCGGCGATGGCAGGCCCACCTGTGGCGAAAGGGTGTCAATGGCGACCAAAAAAGTGGCGGTGTCATAACAGGCAATGCTCGGCGCTGAAATGATTAATTGGTATTCGCCCGGCGCATCAATAGTAGGCGTCAGGGTAGTGGCTCCGCTGAGGATGTTCCCATCCGGAGTAAACCAGTCGTAGAGGCCATCCGGGCCAAGATTGGAATTCCCGGCATTGAACTGCAAGGTAGGGTTGTCGCAATTCAGTACTTCAGGACCGGATATAATGGCAACGGGCAGGTTGTCATCCTTCAGAATAGAGACAGTATCTGCCGCTGTGCAGCCATTGAGGGTATCGGTTACCTGTAGTTGGTAGAGCCCGCCTGCGTTCACTATTGGGTTTAGGGTATTCCCCCCACTGACAATATTTCCATCGGCAGAAGTCCAGGTATAGACATAATCGCCGGTGTTGCCCATGGCGGTAGCGGATAAGGATACCTCCGGCTCTTCGCAGGTGAGTTCACTGCCCGGGCCTGCATCAATGGCAGGGACGGTGGTGTTTTCCGTGATTTCCACGGCGCTGCTGCTACTGCAGCCGTTTTCATTATTCGTAATGAATAAGTTATAGGTGCCTGGCCCATCCACAGTAGGGGAGAGGCTGTTGGCACCGTTGACTACTGCAGGGCCCGACCAGGAATAGGAAAAGGCGGGCCCGCTGCTGCTGCCGTTAGTATTGATTTGAATTTCGGGTGCATCGCAGGTGATAGTACCCGGAGACAGCACTACGTTTGGCGCTGCATTATCGGCTGCAACGGTCACAGTATCGTAGGCGATACAACCATTTACGGTGTTTGAGATGGTGAGAATGAAATCGCCACTCTGCTGTGCAAAAGCGGTCAGCCCATCCGTTGGAGGCAATCCCGGGCCCGACCAGGAAGCTGTAAATTCAGGGCCTGTGGATGAACCCGTGCCATCCAGTGTGACCGCAGGCAGGAAGCAGGTCACGGTATCCGGGACATTAGCATCCACCGTTGGTAAATCAAAGTTTTCTTCCACTATTGCAGAAGCTGTAGTGGTACACCCTTCATCATCCGTGATCGTCACAAAGTATTCGCCCGCCTGGAGATCAGTGGGGTCCTCGCTGCTGGCACCATTGCTCCAGTTGAAATCGTAGCCCGGCGAACCTCCGCTTACCTCCAGATTGATACTGCCACCATTCGGATTCAGACAGTTGACTCCTTCTGTGGAGGTGATGCTTGCTGATACCGGCATGGGTTCTTCCACTTCCACCTGAACGGTATCCGTACACCCAAACCCATCGACGATGTAGGCCTCATAAGTGCCGGGGGCAAGATCTGTTAAAGAGTTGCTCTCATCGGACAGGGGCTGGTTATTGGTAACATCATACCAGCTAAAGAAAAATGGTGGAGCACCACCACCCACATTTATCGAGATTTCTCCATCTGTGGCACCAGTACAGGAAACAGGCTCGGCATCCACCTGAGGATTGAGATCGAGCAGCTCTATAAAGGCAGAGCCCTGAACCTGCCCAATACAAGTAGGGTAGGCCTGAGGCGCAACATATTCCGCCTGATAAAAGCCAGGGGAATTGACTTCTATGATTAGCGGGTTTTCTGTGGCGACGATATCTGGTTGGGGAATACCATTCAGGGAATAGGCAAAAAGCCAGGGCCCATTCCCCTGAAAAGTCACCTGGAGTTCTGCAGTGAAAGGAGCTTCACAAAACTGCCCCTGCCCGGTAAGGGTAGCTTCTGATGCACCACTGACGGTTACCGTCGCATCTGTTGTTGCTGTAAGGCCGCACTGATCGGTGACAGTGACGGTGTAGGTGGTCGTTTCGTTGGGCGTCACCGTGATTGCAGAACTGGAGGCCGCATTGCTCCAGGTGTAACTAAAACCCGGGATGCCTCCGCTGACTGCTGCAGCCAGCGATGCGGGCTCTCCGGGGCAGACTTCAACAGGAGGGACCGTCACATCAAGGGGCGGGCTGTCCTGAATAATGAGTTCAATGGTGCCATTAATGCAGGAGCAGGAATTTTGAATCTCAAGGATAATGGTTTCCTGGCCTTCTACGATATTGTCTGCAAAAACATCAATTGGAATCTGTATGGTAGACTGCCCGGGGAAGGCGGTTACGGATAACGGGAAGCCTGCATAATCTACACCCGGTGTTGCTGTGCTGTTTGGCGAAACAATCAGGTCAACGACACGGGTAGTAGACAGGTCGCCACCTACATTAAGCGAAAAATAGCCATCTGAACAGGCCTCATACGTGATATTGCTGTTGGTGGTGGGAGAAAAAGCTTCACCCGTTGCAGTACCACCGGCAGCGAAACTGTTGGCTTCAAGGAATACGGCAGAGTCATAGATGCCATCGCCCACATCACCTACCAAAAGCCGGATGGTGTAGGTTTCGCATTCCTGCACATTAGCGATCGCCGTGAGCACTTTGGTAAAGCCATCAAACTCAATATCGTTGTTGATGGTACCTGCCCCGCAACTGCCCGAGTTGGGTACGAAGAACACGCTATTGTCCTGGTCATTGATATTATCGATGGTCACCCCAATGTTTGAACCGGGCAGTACGGCGATATTTTCACCATTGCCGGTAAAGCCGCCATTGATGCCGGGGCCGCTGATGAAAAAACCAAAAACGTCGTTGTAGCCGGCATCTACGAATTCGCAGTACTCTTCCGAAGCGAAGACATAGTTGAAAGTGATGTTGTCTACAGTGGGGGTAAACTGGAATTCGATACCCGTTGCATCAAATACGGTATTGGAGCCTGCCAGGTCTGCAAGGTCAGGATGGCTGCCTCCGCCCATGTTGTTGCCGGTACTGCCGGAGCTATTGGGGCCGGTGGCAGCACTGGCATTACCACTGGAGATGATGACGCCTGAGTTAATACCCACTGAGGAGGCGCCCATGCCAAATTGCCCGGCGCTTGAAGGGCTGCCAATCAGGGTAACGTTGGACACATCGAAGCAGTTGCCACCGATAAAAACATCCTGGATGAGTGTCAATGCATCCACACCGGGGCTTACGGTCAGGCCGGCCATGCGGTTTTCGCCGGGAGGCCGCTCACAGGATTCACAACTAACAGACAGGATAAAACGGGCCTTTAGTGCTCCCGGGGCCAACTGCGTAACCGGAATGCTCTGGCAGGCTGATACAGCGGTAAAGCTGTAGGTGATTTCAGGAGTGCCTGCTTCTGAAAGAAAACGAACTTCGCCACCTTCCTGTGCCTGTGGGCTCAGCCATAGCTGGTATTGCTCTCCGGGCTGCAGCTGGCAAAGGGTTAGCGCAAAAGGGCCTTCTGCCTTTGTGGACAAGCGATGCCTTGACCTTGTGCCTTCCAGCTCCACCACAATTGGGTCAGTGGTGGCTTGCAAAATTGAAGTAAGGAAGAGCAAAAAGAAGGGAGTTGGTAAAAGTTTTCTCATATTCCGAGTTTTGGGTGATGGCACACCGTTTGTACTGTGCTTAATTGTCGTTTCCTCATCTTAGGGTAAAATAGTCGCTACTCCACAATAAATATACGGTTATTTCCGTAGCGCAAAAAAAATAGGACTGATCCTTTGCCGGTCCAGCCCTATTTATACGGTTTATGTCGCAATTTGTGCGCTAGCGGAACAGTTGCAAATCCCCTTTGAGGAGTTCTACACTTCCATCGGTGAATTCGATTTCGGCAAACCAGGCCAGCACACTGTTCCTGACTACTTCTCCATGGAAGGTGCCGTCCCAACCGTGGGCGGGGTTATTGGGAAGGAGGTCATCGCCTTTAAAGACGAGCGCTCCCCAACGGTTATAGATTTGGAAGGTACGTATGTTTTCTACAGTCCCGGCCCGTGCAGCGATATAGAACCGGTCGTTGCTGCCATCTCCGTTTGGAGAAAAGGCATTGGGCACGTAAACGGCCTGAGAACGGTCTACAAACAAACGGAACACGGCCTGATCCGTGCAGCCATTTTGGCTGATAATGGTCATCAGGTACTCGGTTGTGCGCTGCGGACTGGCGACCGGGCGTAGACAGTCCTCACAATCCAGCGTATTAGCATTGGACCAGAAAACCTGAGCGATGTCTTCATCGGGGAGGTTCGTCTGTACATTGATGGTGTAGTTTTCTCCAAAGGCAATAGTGGCTTCAGCCGGCTGAATAATGGCAATAGTGGAATCAGGTTGGCTTATAAAGGCGCTGGTTTCAAATATGCAGCCGTTATTGTCCTTTACAAGCAGGTCGTAATTGCCGGGCAGCAAGGCCGCAAAGCTTTGACTCTCCTGATAAGTTGCCCCCCCATCCACAGAATACTGGTAGGGAGGCGTACCACCGGTGGCTTGCTGAAACTGAATGCCGCCCGGGTCTCCGTGGCAGAGTGGCTGCTGGAGCTCGAAGCTGGCCTCAGGATTCAACTGGGTGACAATCACTTCGTCATGGTCCGAGCATCCATTTTCTGCATTGGTAACTAGTAGTGTATACACACCGGCAGCACCAATGTCTGGCGAGATTGACGTGGGCTCTGATGCGAACTGCCCGCCAACGGTAGACCATTGATAGGAGATATGGGCGCCACGGTCTGAGCCAGCGCCATCCAGGCTTGCCAAAGTTGCACCACAGTTGATTACAAAGTCATCCCCGGCATCTGCGGTGGGCGGGATCGTGTCTGCTTCCACATAGATCTCCCCCGAATTCGTACATCCGGTTTCCAGGTCTGCTATGGCCAGGGTGTACACTCCAGCGGCATTAACGTAGGCTGTAGGCCCATCCGGCTCTGTAGCGAACTGCCCATCCTGAGTACTCCATTGCAGTAAGAACCCTGTTCCATGGGTGCTATTGACCGCACTCAGCTCAACGGTGTCAGCCAGACAAGTGAGCCTGGGCGGCAAATCAAAATTGACCTCCGGAAGGTCATTCACCTGTATGGCAGCGGTAGTTGTCGCTGTACTGCCGCATTGATCGGTCACGGTCAGGGTATAAGTTACGGTGCCGGTGGGCTGCACCGTAATATCAGGGCTGGAGGCACTGTTGCTCCATTCGTAGCTGTACTCCGGAACACCTCCCTGCACCACAGATTGCAGTGATATGGTATCGCCGGGGCATATTTCCGCTGGCAGGGTAGAGGCTTCAAGCGGGGCGCTGTCCTGAATCCATAGCTCCACTGTCCCGTTGGTGCAGGAGCAGGCGTTTTCAATTTCCAGAATAATGGATTCCTGCCCTTCTGTAAGGGTATCGGGAAATACATTCACAGGAATCTCAATGGTAGATTGCCCCGGCAATGCCTGTACAACCATGGGGATACTATCAAAATCCACACCCGGAGTAGCAGTGCTATTTGGCGATAAGGTAAGGTTGACCGTTCGCGTGGTAGATAAGTCCCCGCCCACATCCAGACTGAAAAAACCATCGGAGCAGGTCTCGTAGGTTGTATTCTCATTGGTAACAGGGGACAGGGCGGACCCGGTGACGGTGCCTCCTGCAGAAAAGCTGTTGGCCTCTAAAAAAACAGCAGAATCGTACAGCCCGTCGCCAACATCTCCGACGAGCAGGTTAATAGTGTAAGTTTCACAGGCCTGAACCTCTGCAACCGCAGTAAGCACTGTAGTGAAACCATCAAACTGTATGTTATGGTTGATGGAGAAAGTCCCACAGCTCAGAGAATTGGGGACAAAAAAGGCTGAATTGTCGCCGTCGTTGATGTTGTCGATGGTCACCCCAATGTTGGAACCGGGTAAAACGGCAATATTTTCCCCATTCCCCGTAAAACCACCATTCAGCCCCGGGCCGCTGATGAAAAAACCAAAAACATCATTATACCCGGCGTCCACAAATTCGCAGTATTCCTCAGAGGCAAAAGTGTACCGGAAAGCGATGCTGTCAACGGTTGGCGTAAACTGGAACGATATCCCTGTGGCATCGTAAAGTGTATTTGATCCGGCCAGTACTGCCAGGTCCGGGTGGCCGCCACCGTCCATCTCATCTCCGATATTCCCCGTGAAATTAGGCCCCATCGCGTCAGAGGCATCGCCACTGGAAATGATCACGCCCGATTCGATGCCGATCGAGGAGCTGCCCAGCTCAAACTGCCCTACACTTTCTGTACTGCCGATCAGGCTGACACTGTCTACATCAAAACAGTCGCCACCAATAAAAACATCTCTTATCAAATTGGACGCGGCAATGCCTGAGGTTACCGACAGGCCATTAGAACGGGCGCCTGTCGACCTGCTGCAAGATGAACAGCTGACAGACAGGACATAGCGGGTGTTTTCAGCGTTTGGTGTCAACTGAGCAACCGGAATAGACTCATAAGACTGAGACGCTCTGAAGCGATAAGTTACGGTTGGTGCTTCATCCTCAGCCAGAAACCTTACCGTACCGCCCTGCTGTGCCTGCGGGCTCAGCCACAGCTGGTAGTCTTCTCCGGGCTTAAGCTGTCGCAAGACTAAAGAGAAAGGCCCGAAAGCGGCTGTTTGGAGCCGTTGCCGAAAGCGGTCCGCCTCTACATCGACAACTAAAGAATCGGTGGCAGCAAAAATGGAGGGAAGCTCCAATAGCAGGAGCAGGAGGAATAGTGTAAATCTTCTCATCTCGGTTTTTTGGCTTAAAAACTCAAAATACAGGCAAGGTGCCGAAGGGGCACTTCCTGGTTTTTGGGTGAGATTGAGATAGAAACTGCTATTCCGTCTTAAAGATAGGACGATTTCACCAACAAAAAAAATAGAGCTGACCCCAAACGGAGCCAGCTCTTATTTTTAGCCTTAAATTGCTATGATTGCAGGATTCTAGCGGGCCGTTTCTGCAGCCTTAGAGAACCCTTTTTTATCGGATTTAGTATCCTTCGCCCGAAGCTCGCCTGTCAGGTCTGACATGATTGGCGTGGCCACGAAGATCGAAGAGTAGGTACCAACGAGGATACCGACAAGCAATGCGAAGGCAAAGCCACGGATACTCGCACCACCGAAGAAGAACAGGATGGCGACCACAAACAGGGTCGTCAGCGAGGTGATGATCGTACGGCTAACCGTGCTGTTGACGGCGCTGTTGATCACTTCCTCCTTAGAACTCTTCGTATAGTTGTTCAGGAATTCCCGGATACGGTCGAATACAACCACGGTATCGTTGATGGAATAACCGATCACAGTCAGAATGGCTGCGATAAAGGCCTGATCAATCTCAAGTGAGAAGGGCAGGATGCCGTGGAAGATGGAGAAGATACCCATAACCACAAGCGTATCGTGGAACAGGGCGGCTACTGCACCAAGGCTGTACTGCCACTTGCTGAATCGGATGAAGATATACAGGAAGATAAGCAGCAGAGCGAAAGTTGCCGCGTAGAATGCGCTCGACTTGATGTCATCCGCAATCGTCGGGCCCACTTTGCTTGAACTCTCTACGTGCGTGCCATTTCCATCCGGTGCCTTGAACTGCTCCAGATCAATATTACCGCCAGTGATGCCGTTGACGCCGTTGTACAGCGCCATCATCACTTTTTCATCGGCATCATCATCAGTGGATTCCACCAGGTAGTCGGTCACGACGTTGTAGGTGTTTTCCGTATCCACAGACTTCACAATGGGCTCGTTGCCTTCGAAGGCTTCCGTTAGTGCAGAACGCAGTGCAGAAGCTTCCACTTCAGCGCCCTCGATCGTCACATTGTAAGAATAACCACCTTTGAAGTCCACACCCAGCTCAAAGCCACGGGTCGCCATAGAGACCAGGCCTGCCAGGATGATCGCTCCTGAGATGATGTAAGCCATCTTACGCTTGCCCAGCCAGTCGATAGACAGGTCGGCGAAGGCATTCTTGGATAAGCCAGTGGAGAAAGACATGGAACGCTCCTTGTTCTTCAGCCACTGATCGATCATGAGGCGGCCTACCAATACGGCTGTGAACAGCGAGGAGAGTACACCAATGATCAATACAACTGCGAAGCCTTTGATTGGGCCGAGGCCGAAGTAGGCGAGAACGAATGCCGTCAGCAGGGTCGTAACGTTGGCATCGATGATAGCAGAATAGGAATTCTGGAAACCATCGCTTACCGCCATCAGCAGAGACTTGCCTTCCCGCAGTTCTTCCCGGATACGCTCGTAGATGATCACGTTGGCATCCACTGCCATACCGATCGTCAGTACGATACCGGCGATACCAGGCAGCGTAAGGACTGTACCGTAGGAAGCCAGTGCACCGAAGATGAAGAAGATGTTCAGGATCAGTGCCAGGATGGAAACGATACCACCACCGCCGTAGTAGGCGATCATGAAGAGCAGTACGAGGATAAAGCCAACCGTCAGGGCAATCGTACTGTTGCGGATATTCTCCTCACCCAGGGAAGGTCCAACCAGGGATTCCTGAATGATTTCTGTATCTGTAGGAAGCTTACCGATCTGCAGGATATTAGCAAGGTCCTTGCCTTCCTGAATACTGAAGCTACCTGTGATCTGAGAGTCACCGGTCAGGATAGGATTGATAACACGTGGTGCAGACACCACTTCATCGTCCAGTACAATCGCAATTTCGCGGTTGTTATCCTGTGCAGCTTCTGTTGTCAGTTGTCCCCAGATTTTAGCGCCGGTATTGTCCATTTTCAGGGACACGGCCACCTCATTGGTCTGAGGGTCAGGGTTGGCACTTGCATCCACCACGTGGTCGCCAGTCATTGCTGCTTTGCCATCCCGTGATGGCTTCAGGGCATACAGTTCGTAGTTGTCCGTGACTTCATTGGTCTCGAAGTCCTTCATAGGGTCTTTGCCCCAACGCAGCACCATGTCCCGAGGGAAGAGTGACTTCACATCCGGCTTGGCCAGGAGGCTGTCGATGTAGCGGCGCTGGTTTTTCTTGGCAAAACCAAGAACTGCCAGTCCCTGTGCACCGGTAGTGTTGAGGGTCAGCGCTTCGAAAAGCGGGCCAGACTGAGAAGCACTGCCATAAATGGTGTCAATGCTTGTAATCTCGCCGGCAATCACGTTGCCCAGAGAATCCGTAGCGAAAGTAGTATCAATACGCAGGATTTCCCGGTCAACCGAACTGCCGCTCATAGTCTGAGCCAGGCGCTGATTAGCCTCGATAAAGGCTTGTTGAACACCTGGGTCGCTAATGCGGAATACGTTGTAGAACTCAAGCTTGGCCGCCGCCTCCAGGAAAGTACGGGCACGCTCCGGGTTGTCGATACCCGGCAGCTCCACGATGATAAGGTCGCGGCTGGCATCCAGAGAAACATTAGGCTGGGTAACGCCCAGCTTATCAATACGCTCCTTGAGGAGCTTAAAGGTCAGGTCTACTGTTTCGTCTGCCTTGGCGCGAATCACACGAACCACTTCACCGTCACCGGTTTCGTAGTTGATTTCATCACGAAGGGCTTCGTTGCGGGTGAAGATCGGAGCGAGTTTCTTATCGCCCTTTACTTCGTTCCATGCGTCGAAGAATAGAGAAACAAAGTCGGCCTGTTCGGTTTTCTGCGCTTGAGATGCTCGGTTTAACGCTTCCTCAAAAGTCGGGTCCTTGCTGTCATTAGCTAACGCTCTGATAAATTGCCGCAGATCAACTTGCAGCACGACGCTCATACCTCCCTTGAGGTCGAGGCCGAGGGCCAGTTGCTGTGACTTTAATTCCTGATACGTGTAGCTCTTCAGCAGAGGGATTTTAAATACCTCTTCCGAAGACATGGAGTCCAAAAACTCCGCGCGCTTCATCTTGAAGGCGGTCTTCTGAAGGTCTTCCGATAGGTTTGAGGTCGACGCGCGTGCGTACTCTTCAGCGGCTTTCTCAACTTTCTGCGTAGGCAGGATGAAAAAGTACTGTACGAGCGTTACGATCGTCATGACCACAAGGAAGAACTTCACTACTCCTTTTCCTTGCATAACTCGAAGTGACTTTTAGAAAATGTTAAAAAATGAGCATCTGTCTTTCTAGTCCAAACACCTAAGTCGCTGATAAATAGGACTTTCTAAGTGTCCTTTAAAGAAAAACTGCGCAAATATACGCGTTTTGAGGCGCTAATGAAATCTTGTGGTCGAAAAGTTAAGCCAATGGGCTTCATGACCTCAGTAATTAACGGTTGTTAATCCCGGGGTCAGTAGGGGAGCAAGCTAGTCCCGGTACTGCCTTTGACTTATCCTTTCTCATCAGCCTGCTGTAAAAGGCTGAATCCGGGCAAATACCCGAGTCAATTCCCAAATGATGCCACGAGCCTTTTCCGGTTTTCCGGATTAGGGCTCGTAGCTTCTTTGTTTCACTTTATCGCTGACAGGCGCACTGTGTGGGCATGAGCGAATTGATATCCGTCATGGTGGGCCAGGCATTGCCGCTGCCTTCCAGCTCAAAGTAGAACGGCTTGCGCTTCCGGTCGTAATTGCCGGTCTCGTTCATCGTCGCCGCATCGTAAAGCCGCCCGTTCACCATAGTATAGCGGACAGACTCAGAATTCCGGATGTTTTCCAGAGGGTTTTCATCCAGGACGATCAGGTCTGCCAGTTTCCCGGCTTCCAGTGATCCAATCTGATGGTCCATCCCCAGGTATTTGGCACCGTTCATAGTAGCGCACCGCAGGGCCTGATGATTGCTCATGCCGCCCTGTTCCAGCATCCAGAGTTCCCAGTGGGCACCGAGCCCCTGCAGCTGCCCGTGGGCACCGAGGTTGATGTTGACACCGCTGTCCTGCAGCTTTTTCAGGGATTTGGAAGTCAGGATATGTCCGTTTTCGTACTCCTCATCGGGGATCATCGTCCGGTGGCGGGCCCGGGCATCTACCACTGCTCTGGGGGTGAAGGTGAGCAGGCGGTCCTTTTCCCAAACATTGGTTTTTTGGTACCAGTAGTATTCTCCGTTCACACCGCCGTAGTTGACGATTAGGGTAGGAGTGTTGTGGGTCTCTGTTTGGGACCAAAACTGCACTACATCATCGTAAAGGGGGGCGACCGGGATGTTGTGCTCCACACCGGTATGGCCATCGGCCACCATGCTCATGTTGTGGTAAAAGAAAGAACCGCCCTCCGGCACCACCAGAATATTGAGTTCCCGGGCGGCTTGCATAACTTGTTGCCGCTGCTCCCGACGGGGCTGATTGTAGCTCTTGACAGAGAATGCACCGAAGGCCTTGGTCCGGCGGATGGCTGATCGGGCATCGTCCAGATTATTGATGACCGCCTTAAAGTCTCCATCTGCACCATATAATATGGTACCGGTAGAGAATAGTCGCGGGCCAACTGTTTCTCCAGCTTTGATCATCTCGCTGTGGGAGAAAATCATCTCTGAGTTGGAAGAGGGGTCATGCGCTGTGGTGACGCCATACGCAAGATTGGCATAGTAATACCAGTTTTGCTGTGGGCTAAGCCCGTAGCGGAAATCACCGAGGTGCCCGTGCACGTCCACAAGGCCAGGCATGATGGTTTTTCCTTTACAATCGATGACTGTGGCGGATTTTGGCACACGTACCTTTGTGCCTACGGCTTTGATGAGATTGCCTTCCACCAGTACAGTCCCCTTTTCAATAACCTCATCGCCTTTCATGGTGATAATTCGGGCATTGGTAAAGGCTACGGTGCCTTCCGGCCGGTCGGCTTTCAGCTCCAGCCCGATGCGCAGCCCAACGGTATCCATAGGCGGCAGGCTGTCGAGGCTGCCTTTCAGAAAACTGAAGCGTTCGGTGAGGTCGTCGCTAAACAGCTCTTCGCCCAAGGTCCAGTACAGGCGCTTGCTGTCTTTAGACCAGTGGATGTTGATGCCAGCATCGCGTGCGACCTGTGCTACAGGCACGGCTTTGGTCTTGGCGCTCAAGCCAACCGACTGCCCGGTATGAGGCATAGGGGCTACATACACTTTGTGCAGCTCTGACCAGGCGACCCATTGGTTGTCGGGGCTGGGTACGAAGCGCTGTGCGTATTTGCCGTCGAAGTGTTTTTTATCGTCACTGCCATCGGGTTTGATGGAGTGGTAAGCCTTGGTGATGCTGCCAAAAAGGTAGCCGCCGGTCTGATAAAAGATTCGGCTGCCATCGGCACTGAAGACCGGGTATTCACCCTGAGGGTTGACCAGCGTGGGCTCGCCTCCTTTGATGGGCAGGGTATAAATGCCGGGTTCTTTACAAAAAGCATACCCCTGATGCGAGTTCCCGCCATCTTTACGGTAGACAATGGTTTGGCCATCGGGGGAGAACTGTGGTGTGCGGTAAATGCCTTTTTCGGTGGTCAGCTGCGTCTGCTTTCCTGTTGCCAGATCAAGTAAGGAGATGCTGCCCATCTTCTCATCGTTCCAGGTAACGTAGGCGAGTGTTTGGCCATCTGGTGAAAAGGCGGGCTCAAACTCAAAGTCTGAGTCGTCTGTCAGGCGCTCGGGCGTGCCATCAGGCAGTGCTTTCTTCCAGAGGTGACCAACAGCGGAGAATACCAGAGATTGCTCATCCGGGGCAGTCACGGCGTGCCGGATGACCTTGGCGGTAAATTGCTCATCGAAGGCGTTGTTCTGAAAGCGGACGGTTTCCTGGAAGCGGTGTTTAGCAGTGGCTTTGAATGGGGTTTCAGTGGCCTCGCCGGTAGCGACTTCCACCTTCCAGATTTTGCCCTGTCCCCAAATCACAATATGCTTGTCGTCTGGTGTCCAGTCATAACCGGTATACACCCCAAAAATAGCCCAGGCCTCCTGCTGATCCTTGCTCAGTCCCTTGAAGAGGGGGAAGTTCTGCCCGGTAGCCAGGTCGTGGATAAACAGTACAGACTCGGTACGGATCCGGCGCACGAAGGCGAGCTTTTTGCCATCGTGGGAGACCTGTGGGCGGCAGGCTCCGCCCGGTCCCGAGATGAGGGTCTTTTCCTCTCCCTTTTCCCGGTCGTAGCGCTTGATGACATAAATCTGGCTGTTCGGGTCTTTGTTGTATTGGAAATAGCCGCCCGGGTACATGTCCTCGCTGTAGTAGACGTAGCGGCCATCAGGTGAAATGGCAGGCTCGTTGACATCCTGCTGATCGTTCTTGCGCTCGGTCAGCTGAAAGCCGCTGCCGCCTGTTTTGTGGTACATCCACATCTCTCCGGCACCCAGTGAACGCGAAGAGGTGAAGTGCTTGCGGGCAACGAAATACTGCCCGTCGGGCATCCAAACCGGATTATTCAGCAGGCGGAAGTCTTCTTTTGTCAGCTGTTTGGCGGCACTGCCATCGGCATTCATCACCCAGATGTTATCGCCCCCACCGGCATCAGAGGTGAACAGGATTTGGCTCCCGTCCGGGCTGAACCGGGGCTGTACTTCCCAGGCCAGGCCACCGCGCAGGAGCTTCGCTTCCCCTCCCGATACAGGCATGGTGTAAATGTCCCCCAGAAGATCGAAAGCGATGGTTTGTCCATCCGGGCTTACATCGAGGTTCATCCAGGTCCCTTCGGTAAAGGTCAGTTCTTTTTCGTGGTGCGCTCCGGAGGGGTTATTGACGTCCCAGCCTTTGTCTTCTTCCTGTGCAATTAGGTTGCCGGTGACCAGGAGCAGCAACAATATCAGTCGTAAATTCATTATCTGGTTAGTTTGTATGCAGAAAATTTCAGTTTGCAAGTCTATGAAAAAAATACCTATTATTGTTGTTCTTGACCTAACCATCAGAAAATGACCACCCAAATCACTACCGCCCCCAACCGGCAGGAAATCAAGTCTTTATTCGAAAAGCAGCGTGCCCATCAGTTTGCGGTGGCCCGGACTGCCGCCAGTGAGCGCATCCAAAAGCTCCAAAAGCTCAAGTCCGCCATTCTGGAGCGGCGGCAGGCCATCCGTGATGCTGTGTACGCCGATTTCAAGAAGCCGGCTGCTGAGGCTGACCTGACCGAGATCTACGCCATTACTACCGAAATCAAACATACAGCCCGACATCTTAAGAAATGGATGAGCCGGCACTCTGTAGGGACGCCCCTGCCATTCCTCGGCAGTTCCTCTTGGGTGCAGTACGAGCCCAAAGGCGTTTGCCTGATCATTGCGCCCTGGAATTTTCCGCTACAGCTGGCTATTGGCCCCCTGGTTTCCGCTATTGCGGCAGGGAACACGGCTATTGTGAAGCCTTCCGAGCATACGCCACATACTTCGGCTGTGGTGCGGGAAATCGTGGAAGCGGTTTTCGAGCCGGAGGAAGTCGCTGTAGTGGAGGGAGCTGTGGAGACTGCTTCCGAGCTGCTGAAATTGCCCTTCAACCATATTTTCTTCACCGGCGCCCCGGCGATTGGTAAAATCGTGATGCGGGCAGCGGCAGAGCACCTGACATCGGTCACGTTGGAGCTGGGCGGGAAGTCACCGACCATCGTTGATGAAACAGCGGACCTCAAAGCCGCCGTGCGCCGTATCGCCTGGGGAAAATTCCTGAACAGCGGGCAGATTTGCATTGCCCCGGATTACCTGTTTGTGCACGAAAGCCGGAAAGACGAGTTCGTCCGTTTGATGGCCGCTCAGCTGAAAGCCTTGTATGGAGAAGATGCCGCCCAATCCGGTGCCTACAACCGGATGGTCAACGGGAAGCACTTTGAGCGCGTGGCAGGCTACCTGAAGGACGCAGAGGAGCGGGGCGCGGTGGTGGAAATCGGCGGGCGGCAAGACCCGGAAACAGACTTTATCGAACCTACCCTGGTCAGCAGCGTGCCCGATGATGCCGATTTGATGCAAGAGGAAATCTTTGGCCCGGTGCTGCCCATTCGCACTTTCCGGGATTTGTCTGAGCCCCTGCAGGTCATCAACGAAAAGGAAAAGCCTCTGGCCCTCTACATTTACAGCAAGAACGAGCGAAACATTAAGCGTATTATTCAGGAAACACGGGCAGGGGGCACCTGCATCAACAACAACGATGTACATTTCATGCAGCCCAATCTGCCCTTCGGCGGCTCCAACAACAGCGGTATCGGTAAAAGCCACGGTTGGTATGGTTTCGAGGCATTTTCCAATGCCCGTGCCATTTACCGGCAACATCTGCCCGGTGCACTGGAGGTGCTCATGCCGCCTTATACCGATTTTAAGCAGCGCCTGATCGACTTAACGCTGAAGTGGTTTTGATTCTGTAGGGTGCCAGACATTCCGGCGATCTCTAAACCTTTTGGCGGGGTCTATCCTTTACATTCGCAAAAAAACAACTGAATTAGTATGAAGAGGACGACCCTGTTGATGCTGCTGTGGCTGAGCGGGCTTACCGCCGGTCTGGCGCAGCAACGCAATTACTGGAAAGACACCGCAACACCTGCGATTGGCTGGGCACAGCGCCTGATTGAACCGGAGGCTGCCCGGATTGTTGACATCGATAAAGCCACTTTGGAGGAGCTGCTTGAAGCCGCCCCGGTAGAAGGCAGCGTTACTGCTGCTCAGTCGGATTTTATTTTCACTCTGCCCACGCCAGATGGGGGCACGGAGCAGTTCCGGCTGGTCAACTCGCCCATCATGGCGCCCGGACTGGCCCGGCAGTTCCCCGGTATGCGGACCTTCCTGGGCAAAAGCCTGGACGACGGGCATGCCCTTGCCCGCATCGATTACACCCATAAAGGCTTCCATGCGATGGTGCTAAAGGGCAGCGATACCTATTATATAGACCCGTTTTACCATAACTACGATCATAGTGCACATCAGGTGTATTTCCGCCGGGATTTTACATCAGAAGAGACTTTCAACTGTGAGGTGGATCATGCGGAACCCATTGCCGGAAATACTGGCGGGAGCAGCGCTTTAGTGGGAGAGGAACTGCGGACCTACCGTTTGGCAGTAGCTGCAACGGGCGAATATACCCAGTTTCACGGTGGCACGGTGGCCGATGCTATGGCTGCTATTGTCACCACTATGAACCGGGTCAATGGCGTATACGAAACGGACATTTCCTCCCGGATGATCCTGATCGACAGCAACCATCTTATTGTCTACACCAACAGCGGCAGTGATCCTTATTCGGGCGGTAGCGGTGCTCACCTGGGGCAGAATCAGACCAACCTGGATACGACAATTGGTAATGCCAGCTATGATGTGGGCCATGTTTTCCATCGGGCTGGTGGGGGAGGAGTAGCTTCCCTGCGCTCGGTTTGTGATGATGAAGATAAAGCCCGGGGCTTTACCTCACAGTCGGTACCGGTAGGCGACCCCTTCGATATTGACTATGTAGCCCATGAGCTGGGGCACCAATTTGGCGGCAACCACACCCAAAACAACAACTGCAACCGGGTGTCTTCAGCTGCCATGGAGCCCGGCAGTGCCTCTACCATCATGGGGTATGCAGGGATTTGCCCGCCGGATTTGCAAAACAACAGCGACCCCTACTTCCATGCTATCAGCCAGGAGGAGATGATTGAGCATACGATTTTCGGAGGGGGTAACACCTGCGCAACAATTATTCCCACCGGTAATACGCCACCGGTAGTGGAAGCCGGAGAGAACGGGCTGTTTTTGCCCGTTTCGACGCCCTTTGAACTTACGGGTACCGCAACAGACCTGGAAGGCGACTCCCTGACCTACTGCTGGGAGCAATTTGACCTGGGGCCATCCGCTCCACCCAATAACCCGGAGGGCAACTCGCCAATTTTCCGCTCCTTCGAGCCCACTACAGACTCCACGCGTGTGTTCCCACGCCTGCAGGACCTGGTTGCCAATACCACCACGATTGGTGAATATCTGCCGAACTACAACCGGGGGCTCCGTTTCCGGCTTACAGTGCGGGACAATCATGGCTTTGGTACCGGGATCAGTTTTGATGACCGTACGTTCAATGTGACTGAGCAGGCCGGGCCGTTCCGTGTACTCACACAGAATACTCCTGAGACCTGGGAAGCAGGCAGCCTGCAGACAGTGGAATGGGACGTAGCCAATACCAATGTGCCTCCCGTAGCCGCCACCGGTGTAGATATCTTTCTTTCTGCAGATGGCGGGTTTACCTATCCCTATCAGCTGGCAGCAGGCGTGCCCAATGATGGTGCGGCACTTATTACCGTGCCAGATACGCTTTCCGGAACTGCTTTCCGGTATAAAATCAAAGCCGCGAATAACGTTTTTTTTGATATTAACAATGCGAATATTACAATTGAAGCGGTCACTGCGCCCGGGCTGGCCTTAGGCACGGAGAATGCCGAAGCTGAAGTCTGTGCTGGCGAAACCGCAGTCTACACGGTACAGGCGCAACCAATTTTAGGGCTGGCTACTGAGGTGGAATGGACGGTGGAAGGCCTGCCGGCATCGTTTTCCGTTGCGGTTATTGATCCGGTTACCCTGCCAGCCGAGGTCAGTGTGGAAGTCACTACGGTCAACGGCTTAACTACCGGTATTTATCCTTTTCAGTTGATTGGGAATAGCGGGGCAGCTGCGGACACGCTGGAGTTGGAAATCTCCTGTGCTGCTCAGGCTCCCGGCGCCATAACGCTTCTGGCTCCGCAGGAGGGGAACAATAACACCCCGGTCACGCCTACTTTTACCTGGGCATCGAACCCTGATGCTTCTGCCTATGATATTGAGGTGGCGGCTGATGCTGGCTTTGCAGATATTCTGCTTGCCGCTGAAAGTATTGCAGATACCTTCTTAACCGTGACGAACCCTTTACCTGACAGCACTACCTTATTTTGGCGCGTCAGAGGGCGGAACTCAGCCTGTGGAGCAGGTAGTTTTACCATTCAGTCTTTCGAAACAGAAGGGCTCCGTTGTGAAATCTTTGAAGCTACGGATGTCCCGATTGATTTGGGTGCTCCCGGTCCCTTTGTGACCTCGCTGATCGAGGTGGAAGCCGATGCCCCGGTCCGGGATGTCAATATTGTTGAAATAGCAGGAAATTACAGTCCGCTCGATCGTATTGACTTCCGTCTGCGCGGCCCCAACGGTGATCTGCAGGACATATTTGTCGATAATGACTGCTCAGGTGGCTTCCTGTTCAATTTCTCAATCGATGATGCAGCCAATAGTGAAGTGCCCTGCCCACCTATAGGCGGCCCTTACCGTCCGGCAGAGCCTTTGGCGGTGTATAATGGTGCCTCTGCAGCAGGAGCCTGGCGCCTTGTGATGTTCAAGACCGGGCAGAATGGCTCCCTGGCACGGTGGTCGATTGAAATCTGCTACGGAGTGCCCATCATGACAAGTACAAGAGAAACACAGGCTGCCGCAGCGCTGCAGGTGTTCCCCAACCCGGCTCAGGAAAGAGTCACTGTAGCCTTTCCAGCAGGGGCACAGGTGCAGGGGCAGGTTGAGTTATTCAGCGCTACCGGCCAATTGCTGAAAACCGTTCCCATTCAGCCGGGCGACCGTGAGATCAGCCTGTCTGTAGACCAGTATCCTACGGGTCTGTATACTTTGGGTTGGCGGAGCAGGGACGGCGCTATGCTAAGCATACAAAAACTGATCATTCAGCGATAAGCTATTCAAAGTCTTCCTCATCGCCCAGGGCGAGCTTGGCGCCTGCCAGTTCGCTCAGTGCATGTTGGTCACCGACCCGTTTGGCGGCTTCCATACCTGTTTTGTAGGTTTGGAAGGCGTCAGCGGGCCGGTCCAGTTTTTCGTACAGCTTGCCGAGGTGGTAATAAGTACCAACGTAATCCGGGTCGTTTTGGGCGAGCGTTTCGTAGGCCATCCGGGCTTCGGGCCACTGCTCGTATTTTTCGTATTCTTTGGCAATGGCAAACTGTAAAAATGAGCTGCCAGGGTCCTCTTCGAGTAGCGACTGGAGCTGCTTAAGTCTTGTATTGTTCATTTGTTTATGTTTAAAAAATTGAATAGCAATGGTTTGATTCGGTGATTTGCTAAACTGTCATAGTTCAGCGAAAATTCGCTAAGCTACTTTTGGGTGTGAATAAAAGTAAGTATATTTGCACGAATTACAATTTTAGTGAAATAAGCGGCTTTTAGGCTGTCAACAGCCTAAGCCTAGCCAAAGAAACCACAAAAATACCCATTCATGAAATTATTGGTTTGTGTCAGTAAGACTCCGGAAACCACAGCCAAGATTGCTTTTACGGAGAGCAACACCCAATTTGATACTTCAGGCGTACAGTTCATCATGAACCCTTATGATGAATGGTATGCGCTGGTTCGTGCACTCGAACTGAAAGAAGCCAACGGCGGTAGCGTCACTCTTATCAATGTTGGCCCGGCTGCCAACGATACGGTAATCCGCAAAGGTCTTGCAATTGGGGCTGATGAGGCGGTACGGGTGGATGCAGAGCCGTCCAGTGCGCTTTTCGTTGCCAAACAGATTGCGGCTTATGCCAGGAAGGAAGCCTTCGATGTGGTCTTCCTGGGCAAGGAAACCATTGACTATAATGGTTCTGAGGTTGGCGCAATGGTGGCAGAATTACTTGATGTGCCTTTCATTTCCTATGCTTCTCATATGGAGATGGATGGCGATACGGCAACGGTCACGCGTGATATCGAGGGTGGTAACGAAGTTGTGGAGGTCAAAGCGCCATTCGTTGTTTCCGCAGCAAAAGGCCTGGCGGAGCAGCGCATCCCTAATATGCGGGGCATTATGATGGCGAAGCGCAAGCCTTTGAAAGTGGAACCAGCCGTGGAAGCGGAAGACCTTTCCGTAGCCGTGCACTACGAGCTGCCACCGGAAAAAGGCGATGTTAAGCTGGTTGATCCGGAGAACATGGACGAACTGGTCCGCCTCCTGCACGAAGAAGCCAAAGCGATATAATCGCGCTATTTCAGAACCCTCTCAAAGTCAATACATATTATGGTTTTAATATTTGCAGAAACCCAAAAAGGAAAATTCAAAAAAGCCGCTTACGAGCTGACCTACTATGGCTACCAAACGGCTCAGGCATTGGGCACGGAATGTGCAGCCCTGGTGCTGGGCACTGCCGAAGGTGCAGAAGAGTTGGGTAAGTATGGGGCTTCAAAGGTCTATCATGTCACTGATACGGCACTGGATACTTTCGACAGTCAGGCTTACACCAAGGTGATCGCTGCGGCTGCGGAAAAGGCAGGTGCGAATGTGGTGATCGTAGGGCATACCTCCACGGGTAAGTCGTTGCTTGGGCGCCTGGCTGTGCGTATGAATGCCGGTTCTGTGCCCGCAGTCAATGCCATTCCCACTGTGGAAGGCGGCACTTTCAAGGTACGTAAACCTGTTTTTTCCGGTAAGGCTTTCGCAGATTACGAAGTGAAGTCAGAGAACAAAGTCCTTTCTCTCATGGGCAACTCCCTGCAGCCACAGGAAGTAGGGGAGCCCGCAAGCGTGGAAGCCCTGGACGTGGAAGTGCCGGCTGCACAGGTTACGGTGAAGGAAGTGAAGCGTATGGAAGGCCGCACGCCACTGCCGGAAGCTGAGCTGGTGGTCTCTGCCGGCCGCGGCATGAAAGGGCCGGAAAACTGGGGGATTATTGAAGAACTGGCAGAAACGATGGGTGCAACCACAGCTTGTTCCCGTCCGGTAGCGGATGCAGACTGGCGCCCTCACCACGAGCATGTGGGGCAGACCGGCGTTGCTATTCGGCCTAACCTCTACTTCGCTATTGGTATTTCCGGCGCGATTCAGCACCTTGCAGGGGTAAACAGCTCCAAGACCATTGTGGTGATCAATAAAGACCCGGAAGCGCCATTTTTTAAGGCTGCTGACTACGGTGTGGTTGGGGATCTGTTTGATGTGGTGCCCCGGCTAAACGAAGCCATGAAGAAGTTCAAAGCAGAGAATTAAGCTTTTGCCTTGCAAATTCCGGCAATTCGCGTATCTTTGCGCCGCTGTAACTGATTTATACAATCACTAACGGTTAAAAAAATATCATGGCAGAATACTTAACGAAAGAAAAGAAAGCTGAAATCTTTAATGAATTCGGCGGTTCTGAGAAAAACACCGGCTCCACAGAAGCACAGGTGGCATTGTTTACTTACCGGATCAAGGAGCTTTCCAAGCACCTGAATGACAATCCAAAAGACCACTCTTCCCGCCGTGCGCTACTGACGCTGGTAGGTAAGCGTAAGCGTCTGCTGGGCTATCTGGCGAAGAAAAACCTGGATGGATACCGTGCACTCATCGAGAAGCTGAATATCCGTAAATAATCCGGCTTTTAGTCGGTGTATATGGCAGGGGCGTTCCTTACAAAGGAGCGCCCCTGTCTTAGTTCTGCATCTTTCTGTCCAATAATTTGTATGACTGCGCAGAAAATCGTAACAAAATTACGTATATTCGCCTCCGATAAAAGAAGCTAAGACAAACTAACGGGAGCAAGACCACTAGTGCGACGAGTCCGGTTTAACCGGTGACTGTTCCGGAATCCAAGGGTAAGAAAGTTACCTGTCCGGGAGCATTCAAGCACTTTTGAATCAATCCACTAGCAAAAAACCCGGCTAACGAAGGAAAATGAAGGTCACGATACCATCTCACAACCCTTATTCCTCCCTCAATTGCTGAAGACGGTTTCTCACGGGGTGTTTTCACCTCAGACCGGTCCCCTTGCATTTCGTTGTGATGCTTACGCAAAATGATTATTAGAAGTTAAACCAATCAAATTAAAGATGGGATTACAAACTCCTATTACCACGTCCTTTGACCTACCTGATGGACGGACCGTAACTATTGAAACCGGTAAGTTGGCGACTCAGGCTGATGGCTCGGTTGTGATCCGTGTCGGAGACACGATGCTCTTTTGTTCCGTGGTTTCTGCCAAAGAAGCCCGGGAAGGACAGCCTTTCTTCCCCCTCTCCGTCGATTATCAGGAAAAGTACGCCTCAGCAGGCCGTATCCCCGGCAACTTCTTCCGCCGGGAAGCCAAGTTATCTGATTACGAAGTACTGATTTCGCGTTTGGTAGACCGGGCGATCCGTCCGCTCTTCCCGGATGGCTATATGAACGATACACAGGTCATTATCAACCTCATTTCCGGTGAACAGGAAGTGTTACCTGATGCATTTGCGGCCCTGGCTGCTTCTTCAGCCCTGGCGGTATCCGATATTCCTTTCGCCGGACCAATTTCTGAGGTGCGTGTAGCGCGTATCAACGGACGCTATGTCGTTAACCCTTTCCGCTCCGATCTGGAAGACGCAGATCTGGACATCATCGTGGCCGCAACGATGGACAACGTAATGATGGTGGAAGGCGAAGCCAGCGAAGTGCCTGAAAGCGCCCTGATCGAAGCTATTAAGATTGGGCATGAAGCGATTAAGGTGCAGTGCCAGGCACAGCTGGAACTTGCTGAAAAAGTAGGGGAAAAAGCGACTGTCAAGCGGGAGTTCATCCCACCAGTGGTTGATGATACCGTGAAGGAAATCGTAGAAAGCAACACCCGCGATAAAATCCATGAAGTAGCTGCCGGCGCGCTGGATAAAGTGGCGCGTAAGGAGGGCTTCAAAGCCATCATCGAGGAGCTGATGGAAAAGCTGAAGGAAGAGAAGAGCGAGGAGTTCATGGAGGAGTACGGTGATGAGATCAAGGGCTACTACGATAAATTCAAGAAAGAAGTTATCCGTGAGATGGTGCTGACGGACAGCCGCCGCCTCGATGGCCGTAAGTTTGATGAAATCCGTGACATTTGGTGCGAGGTAGACTACCTGCCTTCCGCTCATGGTTCAGCTGTGTTCACCCGCGGCGAAACCCAGTCACTGACATCCCTGACCCTGGGTACCAAGCAGGATGAGCTGATGGTGGACACTGCTATGGACCACAGTTTCTCCAACTTTATCCTGCACTACAACTTCCCGGCATTCTCCGTAGGGGAAATTAAGCCAATGCGTGGACCTGGCCGCCGTGAGGTGGGGCATGCCAATCTGGCAGCCCGGTCACTGAAAAAAGTAATGCCGGAAGAAATGCCCTATACCATTCGGATCGTTTCCGATATTCTGGAGTCCAATGGTTCATCTTCCATGGCAACTGTTTGTGCAGGAGCGCTGGCTCTGATGGACGGAGGTATCCAAATCAAGGCACCGGTTTCCGGTATTGCAATGGGGATGATTTCTGACGGTAAAAGAACGGCTATCCTCTCTGATATCCTGGGCGACGAGGATGCACTGGGAGATATGGACTTCAAAGTGACGGGTACCGAAAATGGTATCACGGCCTGCCAGATGGACATCAAAATTGATGGCCTGCCCTATGAGGAACTGGAGAAAGCACTGAATCAGGCGCGTGAAGGACGGCTTCACATCCTCAATGAGATGAAAAAAGCCCTCGAAGCACCACGCGAAGACCTCAAGCCGCATGCACCGCGCATCGTTGAGATTATTATCGACAAGAGCTTTATCGGAGCCGTAATTGGCCCGGGTGGTAAAGTGATACAGGAGATTCAGGCAGAGACCGGCACCAATATCAACATCGAAGAAGTTGGGGACGAAGGTGTGGTCAGCATTGCCAGTGAGAACAAAGAGTCGATTGATGCTGCTCTTGCGCGCATCCGCCGCATTACATTCACCCCATCTGTGGGCGACACTTATGATGCTGTGGTGAAAACCGTTATGCCTTACGGGGTTTTTGTAGACTTTATGGGCAAGAGCGGGCTACTGCACGTTTCAGAGATTGACCACGCCCGCGTTGATCGTGTGGAGGACTTCTTCCAGGAAGGGGATGAGGTACGCGTGAAACTTATTGGTGTAGATAAAAAGACCGGTAAGCTGCGTTTGTCCCGCAAAGCACTACTGCCAAGACCGGAAGGTGGTGGTGGAGACCGTGATAACGGACGCGGACGCGATGATAACCGTGGGGGTGGCAACCGCCGCAACCGCGACTAATACCATACTAGTGAATTAACAGATTAGCCGGGCTTCCGCAATTGGGGGCCTGGCTTTTTTGTTAGGGTAGTGACAAAATGTTGAATAGAAAAAATGCACTAAAAAAAGGCTAAACGGCTTTAAAAGCTAAGAGAATCAGAAGAAACTGCCATATAGTGTGCGGCAACTAATCTCAATTACGGAACTATTTTCAAATAATAGTTGTATTTTAAGTGGAAAAGGCGCATTTAATGCCTTTTTACTAAAAAGTCAAGTTTCCATAAAAGGGGCAACTTTTCTGCCTGTTTAGCGTAAATTTACAGTGTGGAATAGCTAACCCTAAAATTACCTTGCTTATGCGTCAGTTGAAAATTACAAATAAAATCACGGCCAGGGAGAGCCTTGCCCTGGACAAGTATTTGAATGATATTGGTAAGATTCCAATGCTTGCTCCGGAGGAAGAAGCCGAACTAGCCCGGCGCATCCGACAGGGCGATCAGGAAGCACTCGACAAGCTAACCCGCTCTAATCTTCGTTTTGTTGTATCTGTAGCCAAACAATATCAGAATCAGGGGCTATCCCTGAGCGATTTGATCAACGAAGGGAATGTCGGCCTCATGAAAGCTGCCCGCCGTTTTGATGAAACTAAAGGCTTTAAGTTTATCTCCTACGCCGTTTGGTGGATTCGGCAGTCTATCCTGCAAGCCATCGTGGAATACTCGCGGATTGTCCGGCTGCCGCTCAATAAGGTCGGCTCCTATAATAAAGTCAATGAGGCATTCCTGGCTTTTGTGCAGGAGTTCGAACGGGAGCCTACGCATGAAGAACTGGCTGAGTTGCTGGGCATGACACCTAAGGAAATTTCCAATATGCTGAAAGGCAATGGCCGGCATGTTTCCGTTGATGCCCCTATGAGTGGAGAAGATGGCGACAGCACTATGCTGGATGTCATTTCTATAGATGAAGAAGGCGCAAGCCCCGATGGCTCTCTAATGGATCAGTCACTTAAAGATGAAGTGCAGCAGGGCCTGTCTATACTCTCGCCCCGCGAAGTGGAGGTACTGTCTTCCTACTACGGGCTCAACGGCCAAAAGTCACTGACGCTGGAAGAAATCGGTGATCTCTATGGATTGACCCGTGAACGGGTCCGGCAAATAAAGGAGCGGGCCATCCGCCGCCTGCGCAAATCATATAACCGGAATGCGCTGAAGTCTTATCTGGGATAAAGTGCATTAACGTGATATAAAAAATTAGCGCCCATTTCAGGCAAGAGTCTGGAGTGGGCGTTTTTTCAATTGGGATTGATGAAAAGAGGCTTTTTTTTATTATCCATTATTTGCAGTTTACTGATTCTAAGCTGTGGTGAAGCTGCGGTCCCGGATGCAGGAGCCGGGATGGAGGAAAAACCAAACAGTGAAGATTCAGGGAAAACTAGCCCGGCATATCCGGCTGTTGAATTGGGCGTGCCCCTTTTTCAAATCCGTGAAGCTCCGGATGTTGAAAGCCTAGGGCTGGGCAATCTTCAAAAAGGCGACCTGCTTGAATTGCTGGGGCCCGTTAGTGCGCATACCACCCGACTTACCATTGGGGAAAAGACCTTTTATCAGCCCTGGTTGTTGGTGCGTACCGAAGCGGGGACCGAAGGATGGGTGCATGCGGCAGTTATCGCCGGAGAAATTCCGGAAGGGCTCCGGCTAAAAGCCTTGATCGGAAAGGAGCTTGCTCAGGAAGCCGAAAGGTATGATCAGGCATTTCATGAGATGGAAGAGGCTGCTTCGGTGGTGCAAACCATACGGCAGGCGCATCAGTTATGTGAACAGCTCACCTTGGTAATGCAGTTACAGCCGCCCGATATGGCATCGGAAGTTGCACGTCTCCTTCCTGCACTATCTGTATCCTGGGTTGCATCAGCGGGTAGCTGGCATTTTTATGTTGATTATAAAGCTTTTAGTATGGCAGCTCGCCGTTCTGAAAGCTCCGCTGATGATGCGCTGCTGGAGCTTTTTTATGCTGCTTATCCGGTAGACAGCATTGGCTATTTGTACCCGGCCTGGAAGCTGGAGGTGGATAACAGGAGCGTTTTCAGCCTGCTCGGCAAAGGCGTGCACACTTCTTTTTTGAACCGGTTAGACCAAACCAAACATCACCGGGACATAGCCGGGCCGGAAATCGAACAGCTCAAAGCACTTCTGATCAACGATATGACCGAACCAACTGTTTTGTACTGGGAGGCAAGGGAAAAAGTGCTTCAGGAACTGGAATCCATACTTGACAATACATTTACTGTGTTAACGACTTCAGATACCTTAGCTTTGCATCAGCGCCTGATGGGGTTGCGGGATACGGCAATCACGGATGAACGCCGCTTTAATTTCAGAGCAGGTCTTTAATTAAGAAGCTTACCAATCACAACAATCGAATGGGTTTATTTGCATTAATCACACTATTGGTCGTACTAACCGGAGCTGTACTCCTGGCGCGGGGGCTCAAAAACTTTATGCCGGGCGACAAACGCTTGTTCCAGGATATGCAACAATTAAAAGAAGAGATGCAGGAGTGGAAACCTGACCTGGTCCCGGTTTCCTCCGAAGAACTCGATGCCTTCTCCTTTAATCAGGTACAACGCTCTGTGCGTAAGCGGTTTGGGAAAACGGCAAAAGGGGTGTTTACGACCATTTACCACGAGCCCATATTGGCTTACACTTATAAGGAGTACTCCGGGCCGGGGCAGAAGGCTATTCTTTATGCAGAAACAGGAGAAAAGTCTTACTCATACATCAAAGACAAAAACGGAGTACGTATTGCCGCCGGGCAGCGGCAGCTTGGTACCCTGAAAGAAGACGGTACGCTCTACGCCCCTAAAGGGAATAAGGCGGTAGCTAAGCTTGGACAGCCTGCCAACCGCCTGCTGCCCGTGCGTACCGCCGACCGGGAACTGGGCAGCCTGGTGGACCCACCGGAAGCGGCAGATGATGCCCTCGGACAACGTGCTTTTCAATTTGTACCGAATGACCTGGCTGAAGAGGAAAAAGATGTATTTCTTGCTCTGGCCACTCTGGAACTGGTGCATCGCACGTTGAAATCGTAAAAAAAACTGAAAATCATTTCTGGTTTCTCATCCATTCGCCTAGCTTTGATGAACCATTTGTATGTATGCCTGTTTGGCAACTGAATTCGATAGGTCAATTCAATATACTATGAAGTTACGGAAGAAAGCTAACCTTATCATATACCGGTTCCGTGAGCAGGGGCTCGAAATCTTTTTGGTCAATGCGGATGAAAAAGGTACCAAATGGGACCTGCCTCAGGGCGCAATGGACAATGATAAGTCCCGCACCTTCATTGAGGAAGACCGTCTGATCGAATTAGACCCGGTGGCGCAGGATAGCGGCGACCTGGAGAATGCAGTAGCGGTAGAGGGTGACTGGCACGAAATCCCATCACTGAAATCTATGCTCTCAGAGGATGCGCAGTACCTTAAGGATAAGATAAAGAGCGTAGAAAAAGGCACCTACTTTGCTCTGAAAGAGGCCGTAAAAAAAGTAATGCCTCACCAATATGAATTCCTGAAGGAGTTAAAAGATATTTTGGTAGACCGTAACTCGGTTAAAGACCTGTAGGAGAATCATAAGCAGAAAATAAAAGCGTGGGCAGCCTGAAAAAGGCAGCCCACGCTTTTTTGCTTCAGGCACCGGCCTGCCGGGCCAGAAAAATTGCCCGGTCCAGTTGCTCCTTCCGGTTCAGCAAAGTATTATCAATAATTACAGCATCGGCTGCCTGCCGCAGGGGGCTGTCCTCACGGGTGGAATCAATACGATCACGGTGGGTCAGATTCGCCTTCACTTCCTCCAGGGTTGCTTCCTGGCCTTTATGAGTTAGCTCATCGTATCTTCTGCGCGCCCTGATTTCCGGGTCAGCGGTGAGAAAAATCTTAAGCTCTGCTTTTGGGAAGACCACCGTTCCGATATCCCTGCCGTCCATAACGATCCCACGTTCTTCGCCCATTTGCTGTTGCTGGCTGACCATAGCCCGGCGCACTTCCGGAACCGCTGCCACCTCGCTAACGTAGTTGGAAACGGACATCTGCCGGATTTCCCTTTCTACATCCCTGCCATTGAGGAGCGTATGGTTATTCTCTGCAAAGCGGATATTGATTTCCTGTAGTGCGGCTTTGACCCGCTCCTGGTCCTCCACATTAATATGGTGATCTAACAAGAATAGAGTAACGGCCCGGTACATCGCCCCTGAATCGATATAAGTATAGCCAAGGTGGCTGGCTAGGGATTTGGCAAGGGTGCTTTTTCCGCAGGAAGAGTAGCCATCAATGGCTATGATGATTTTTTTCACGTAGGCTTGGTTTTTCCGGGCGGTAAAGATAACGAACTACAACCGACTTTTTCAAAATCGTGTCAGGCAGTGCAGTTTCCACCTTTGATTTTAGAGCTAACAAAACACCTCCTGCTCTGATACGCTAACGGGATTGATCCTGTTGAGCTTCTTTCTTGCATCTGATCATTTACCGAAACATGCACCAAGGCCAAGCTGTTATCGGACATACTGTTGAATACGCTCCCAAAGCATTTCATAGGGGATAATTTCCAATTCTGCATTGACCCCCCTGTAAAAAAACGGGACACTTTTCAGTTGATTCAGGTACCGTTCCGTCCCGGTGGTCTCGCCGGGCTGGAAATCAGATTTGGCGTATTGCTGCAACAGCCGGATGAACTGTACCGGGCGGTGGTATTCCTCCCGGCGCAATTGCCGGTTGGCGTATTTTTTTAGGCGGTCGATCCGGTCCATTACTTCATTAAATTTGCGTTCCTCCAGCAGGAAGAGTATTTGAAGGATGAGTACGTGGACTGTAAAGATCCGCTGTTCCTTATTGTACGGCGTAGGTTTGCCAATAAATTTAGACGCTCGGAATTGTTTATTCTGCTGTTTTTGAAGTACAGGGTTTTCTTTTCCCTCCACCTGTATCAGGTACTCGATATAACCTTCGTATATGTCCCATTTTTCAACAATTTCGTTGTCCTGTTTACGGAGCTTGGAGTTGTTGTATACCAGCTTGAAAATAGCTACGCTCTGCAGGGGGTTATTGACGTGCATGGTTAGCAGAAAGTAGTAGTCCATGAAGTTGAACCAGTCCTCGCTTCCGGCTTTGAGCTCTTTCAGGCATTTTTCGGCTGTGGCCCTTCCATCACGGTAGTTGCGCAGGTGGAGGTAAGCGGACATCTTTTTCGTCTGAAAGGTTACGGTCTTTTTATGCTGTTTATAGACTGCGTTTTTCTGTACAAACTGCTCGCCCTGTTCGCAGACTTCAAGCATGGATTCAAAATCCTGTTGGATTTCATAGGCAAAAATCCAGACCAGGTACATATTATAAAAGATAACGGGCGAGTCATACTGCTCAGATAAGCTCACAAGCGCTTCGCAATAGTCTTCAATATTTTCGGTCAGTTCCTGTGTTTTTGAAAGGGGCTTGTAGTAATTCATCACTACCCGTTGCAGGAGTTCTTCTGAGCGGATTTCGGCATTTAGAATATCATTGTACTCCTTAATGTAGTTATCGTATTCCTCATAATCACGCTCATCGCCTTGTTGAGCTGCATAGTCCCTCAGAATGCGTGAACTGTTAATGATAAGGTCAGCAAATTTGAATTTCAGGGAGGTCGTCAGAATTTGGCGGGCGAGCTGGGCTGCTGAGCTGGGAGCATTATACCAGATGAGCGTTTTGACAAGGGTCCAATCCTTATGGCAGGAATAGTAAGCCCGGTCATAATTAGCCGCTTTTGGCATATTGATATCCAGGAAAAAGAGCGTATTCAACAAGCGCTTTCTGAAGCGGGACTTAAGCTGCCGGTATTTCGGGTCGGTTGGGCTGCATTTATAGAGCGTGGTGGCGGCTTCCCGGTCATTTTTGAATTTATTGTCGCGCAACGCCTCATAAAACTGGTTGAATTTGCTCTTGTTGTTGCGCAGGGAATGGTCATCAAAGATCTCGATTTTGCGTACTTTTCGCTTGGTTACGACACGAGCTATTTCGAGTAAGTTTTTCATCTACTGGTTTGGTTAAGGCCATGAGTAGTTTGGCCAGTGTGCATAATCTGTGACATTCAAAATAGGGCATTTTTTGACGAATGCCAATTAATACAGGTTTAAATTGCACTATTCGGGAGGGGCAAACAGGTCTGTTACGCGTTGGGGAGACTAAAATAAAAAAGGTTTTGAGTATTGACAAGCTACTCAAAACCTTTTATTGGAATTGTGACTAACTTTTTCGAGTACCAGGGTACTCAGAAAAGCAAAGCATAAAGCAAATAGCTTAGTATTCGTCTTCATTGAAGAGAAAGTCATCTTTGCGGGGGTAGTCCGGCCAGATTTCTTCCATTCCTTCGTACACTTCACCTTCATCCTCCATTTGCTGCAGGTTTTCGATCACTTCCAAAGGCGCTCCGGAGCGAATCGCGTAGTCGATCAGCTCATCGCGAGTAGCTGGCCATGGTGCGTCTTCCAGATGGTGAGCAAGTTCAAGTGTCCAATACATAGGTTGGCAAAGTTTGTTGTTAGTTGGCTGTTTTATTCAGGCTCCGGATTAACCTTTGAAACCAGGAAAAATCAAAAAACAGCCAATAGGAATTTTATAAAAGGTAAAAAGCGGCAACTAAGCAAATCGTAGGCGAAAAAATTAGGCTTAACGGGCAGTTATTTTTGTACGCAGCCACTGTTTATCCGTTTACCCACCTACTTTCGGCAAAAGTAAAAAACCTAACGTATTATCCAAATATTTATTACGCTTTTTAAATGCGGCCGGTAACTTACTTATTTCTCCTGCTTAACGCCGGACATGGAATAGTGTTTAAGTACCGTAAATGGTTTTTGTTCGTATCCCCTGGGTACCTGCCCTACCTTTTGGTCCCGTACCGGGCCGGTAGGGTCTGTGAAGTAGTAATTGCGCCCCTCGTAGGGTATGGTGCTGCCAGGTGCCGCTGGCAATGCCATCGCCAGGGTAAGGTGGTCAGGGTAGGCTACTACCAGGGTAGGGATGGGGAGTAAGGTTTTTGCCAGTTGGAAAAACAGCGCAGTACGGTCTTCACAATCAGAAAAAGGATGAATGAAGACCTCTTCGGCCACCATAGGCTTACTGCATCCAAAGTAGGCTTTGTCTTCTTTGTATTCAAAGGCAGAACGGGTAAAAGCAGCCAGCAGCTCGGCTGTCTGCCACTCATTTTTGCCTTTGATCATCTCACGCAGCGGAGGAATCAGGCTTTGAAACAGCTGAGGCGACAAAGGCACCTCCAGGTATTGTGTTTCTGCTACAATGGGGTAGTCCTCCATGTAGGCGGCGATATTTTCATCCACCTCGACTTCCAGGGCATGCCATTCATTCTGGTAAAAAAAGCTAACCTTCTGCCGCTTAAGCATAGGGCGCAGCCGGGGCAGATCTCTAAAGGCAAAGGTGAAGGCATGTCCATCCCCGTTAGGGACGAACCCCAGCATGTAGAGGGCCCGCTGTGGAGCCCTGCCCGCCCGTACCTCGGTGAGGTTGATAAAGGACCGGCCCCGGTCCTGAATGATAGGGGCTTCAAACACCTCGTCCATAGTGAATACATAAAGGTACGCTTCGTCTTCGAGGTAAGTCAGCCGGGTATCATAGCCACTCTGCGACATAATAAACCAGGCACTCAGCGTACGGTCTACAGGCTCATGTTGCCCGTATATTTGCATGAGTACCTGCCTGACGAGTTTGTAATACAGCCAGTCATTGAGCCGGAAAGCACGCCGGGCCTGCTGAAGGCTTCTGATCAGCACATCGTACTTCGTCGTACTCATTTGACGGAAATAAGCCCTTAAGCCCAGCTCTGTCATTTCCGGGCGCGGGATCTGCAGCAAATCCGTTTGGTACTGAATAGGCACTTGCTCCGTGAAAAAGGGAATGGTAATCTCCTCACAGTTGGAAGCCGGTAAAGCCTTTCCCAGAATCAAAAGAAATGAAAGGAGTAAAATCCGGGGCATGTCGTAAATATGATCTGTTACCGCAGCAGTTTGATGAAAAGGCTGCGCTTTAGCTGTTTAAACCAGGAGTAGACGTCCCTGTAAACGCTACTCCATGAAATGTACGAAGTAAAAAGCGTATCTAAAAGGTCTTCAGATACGCTTTGTTATGTGAGTAATGTACACAATATTTCTGATGATTATGCTATATAATGAGCATAGCGTCACCATAAGCAAAGAACCGGTACTTTTCCTTGACTGCCTGCTTGTAAGCTTCCATGATCAGGTCGTACCCGCCAAAAGCACACACCATAATCATCAGGCTGGATTTGGGCAGGTGAAAGTTGGTGACCATGGCATCCGGGATGCTAAATTCATAAGGCGGATAGATAAACAGATTGGTCCACCCTTCGGCTTCCTTGAGCATATTCTCAGCAGAAACGGCTGACTCGATAGCCCGCATGCTTGTCGTACCTACCGCACAGACCCTGTGCTCTCCTGCTTTGGCTTTGTTGACCGTCTCCACGGCATTATTGTCAATTTTAAAGTACTCCGCATCCATTTTGTGTTTGGACAGGTCCTCCACGTCTATACTGCGGAAGGTGCCCAGACCGATGTGGAGAGTGAGTTCGGCAAATTCAACACCCTTGATTTCCAGTCGCTTAAGTAGTTCGTCGCTATAGTGCAACCCTGCAGTAGGCGCTGCAACAGCGCCCATTTCCTTCGCGAAAAGTGTCTGATAGCGGTCCCGGTCCAGGGTTTCTGCCTTACGCCCTATTTCTTTAGGCAGGGGCGTGGTGCCAAGCCGGTGCAGATCTTTCTGAAAATTCTCATCGCTATCGTCATAAATAAAACGGATAGTCCTGCCGCGGGAGGTCGTATTGTCCACTACTTCAGCTACCAGTACATCATTGTCGTGTTCATCACTGAAATAGAGTTTATTGCCAACTCTGATTTTACGGGCAGGGTCAACCAGGACATCCCAAAGACGGGATTCGCTGTTGAGCTCGCGCAGGAGGAACACCTCGATGTCCGCACCGGTTTTTTCCTTTTTGCCGTACAGACGAGCGGGGAATACCTTGGTATTATTGAAAATCATGGCATCGCCCTCATCAAAGTACTCGAGGATGTCTTTAAACGTCCGGTGTTCGATTTTACCTGAGTCCCGGTGAACGACCATCAACCTGGAATCGTGGCGGTTGTCGGCTGGGTATTTGGCAATGAGTTCGGGTGGTAATGTAAAATCAAATTGAGACAGCTTGGTCCTCATATTGTCTTATACTTTTTCGGGTAAAACGGAATCAGCGGGCTTTTCTCTTCCCTGTTTTTGAAAACAGCAAAGTTGCTCCAAGATAAATTCCGGCAATGATACTAAAAAATGGCGATTTTGACTGAGTATAACCTATGGATATATTCAGAATCTTAGAAATCAGAACGGATAACCAATCGCAAGGTTGTAAACAATATTTTCTGTCCTCCAGTTCGGAGATCCAAATGCAACCTCATCAAAAACCCAGCGGTTCCCTGGTTCGTTGTAAGGCTTACGGAAGGGAAACGCTATATCCAGTCGGAGTACAAAGTAGGAAATGTCCAGCCGGAGGCCAAGCCCGCCGCCAATAGCGATTTGACGATAGAATTCATCCCATTGGAAAACGCCCGATTCGGTACCGGTATCCGCCGGGCCTTGTTCTACCAGCCAGATATTACCCGCGTCTACAAAGGCGGCACCCTTGAGGTAGCTGATGATGGGAAAACGGTATTCCACATTCGCTTCCAGCTTCAGGTCCCCGGTCTGGTCCTGAAAGGTCTCGGCATTCAGTGCTTCCACCGGGGTCGCACCCGGGCCAAGGGTACGGATTTGCCAGGCTCTTATGCTGTTGCTTCCGCCCACAAAAAACTGCCGGATGTAGGGAATAGAGCTGGCATTGCCATAGGGCTGAGCAATCCCAATGTTTAACCGGGCCAGCCAGTCGGTCTGTTTTTGGTACCAATGGTATTGAATACCCGCATCGACTCTTAGAAACTGTGCAAAGGGCATACCCAGTAACTGGTAGGGAGTGGAGCCATCCGGGGATAATAAACGGGCAATACCGTAGCTCAGATTACCAGCCGGCTCCACGGAGGCAAACATCGTCAGATAGTCCTCCCGCTTACCGGGGCGCCTTTCACTATAGTTGTACTCAAAAATGGTGCTTAGTATGAGGTTGTCTTCGAAAGATGCCCTGAGCCTCGGGTTGCCGGCCAGCCGTTCCTCAAACTGATCCGTGCTGCTCAGCAGTTGGGTGCGGGTCAGTTGTACTGGCTTCCAGGTGTACCGGTGCAACCGGCCGGGCTGCCAGTCAAAACCGTAGGAACCAGACAGGGAAAACAGTGAAAAATTGTTGGTCCGCCGCTGAAAATCACCCCGGAGTTGGGCCGTGGTACTGGATTGCCAGGCCTGCTCTCCTTTCAGCCAGTTGTAAGGCGCAACCATTCCTGGTAGCCGAAGACTGGCCTCGAGCCCGATATTGTAGCTGTTGATAAAGTCGACCTCTTCGCCAATCTGTGTGGCAATGTTGGTAGAGAGTTTGAGGTTGAACCGTTCGGCACCCCCAAACAGGTTGCGGTGGGCATAGTTGAGGTTGACACCGCCATTCAGGGAACTGCTCGCTGTGCTCAGGGAGCTGACTTCCAGCTCGGCAGAGAAGTTTTGCGTCAGATTTGGAGTCAGATAGAAAGAACGGTCCAAAAACAGGCTGTCGCCCTCCTCGCGGACCTCCACCTTCAGGTTGACAAATTTGTAGGCGCCCAGCCCCATCAGCCGGTTGGTTGACTTTTGCTGCAGGGACTGTACGAACAGGTCGCCCTTGTCCTGAAGAATAGTGCGGCTGAGGACCTGTGGCTTGACAAAGTCTCGGTTTTGAAGGTACAAAATACCTTCTTCCTCCACTGTATCCTTATAATTCCATTCGGGCTCTTCCAGGTAGTAAACGGGATATACCTTTGTTTGACCAATATAATGCCGTTGATAAGGGTTGCCGGATGGCGATTCTGCAAGCCGCAGGAAAGCCTTTACATTATGCTGCTCAGCGGTGGTATCAAGGAAGTAGTAAAAATGCCGGGGGCTTAGCCCGTAGAATCCATTCTCATTGCCGGAATTGGCCAGCCTCGACCGCTCTTCAGACAGGCGCTGCGTCTGATAAGGCTGATTTTGCCAGACAGAGGAGTCCGAATGGGCTTTCTGAATAAAGCGGCCGATGTCATTAGTGTCTGCTGGCCAGTCCATACCTGTCAGCTCATAGCGGGTACCCGGTGATAACCGATAGACTGCAGAGACCGTTTGCTTTTTCCGGATGGTATCCATTTGTACCCGGGCCTGCAGGTACCCCTGGTCCAGCAGTTGCTTTTCAAGCCGCAGCTGGCTGGTTTCCGCTTCCTGGAAATCAAAAATCGCCGGTGGTTCTCCGAGTTTGCGTTGGACCCATCGGTTAAACTTGCGGTCTTTCCCACTTGCAGCGTTGTAGATACCCAGCCGGACAGGCATGCCCAGAAAGGACTGATTGGGTTGCTGGGCAATAGCGCTTTCCAGTGCAGTAGAGCTTACTTCGGGCTTTGAGCCGGTGTATTCCAGTTTTGCTCCGGTGTAGAGGTACTGCCCTTCCTGCAAGGTTCGGGTAGGCTGGCAACTGACGGCCAGGAGCAGTAAAACGGACAAGCCAGAGATGTGTAGCAGCGTTTTAGTCATCGGTATTATTCTTTTGAGTACTGTCCCGGCGCAGATCGCCGAAGGAGCGCTGATAGATAAGACTGGCACCGGTGCGTATACCGTTGGAGAAAATGTCGTAGTCCGGGCGCCGGAATACCCGCACTTTGTAGCGGCCGTCTTCAGTAAGCTGATACTCCAGGCGGAAGTCTCCGGCAAGGACGGTGTTTTGCCCGGCAGCTTCGCTGTCGCTCATGCCCAGGTTGCCGCCCACCTGAACCGAAAGCCGGTCATTGAACAACTGTTTGGACAGGCCAAGGTTGACTTCCGTGACAGTTTCTCCAGAAGCGGCAGAAGCATCTGTAGTATAAGAGTCAACGCCAATACTGAGGTCCACGCCCTCTACATAGTTTTCTGCCAGCCGGTTAAGCTGATTGGTGAGCAGGGTGCTTACGCTTGACAGCGCGATATTCTCACCTGCGGTCGCCAAGTTACTGCCCCCTGATCCAAGAAAGGCATTGAAGAGCAACAGGCCAAAGACCTGTTTATTCAGCTCAGACTGATTCCCGCGCAACTGAGCCATCTTTTGATTGAGGATGGATTCCAGATTGGCAGAAACCTGCTCGCCCAGCTGAATGTCGAACAGCAATTCGGGCTGTTGCAAATCACCTTCCAGGTCCAGCAGTACTTTGACTTGCTGTCGGCGGCGGGCAGCGCGCTCCTGTTCGGGCGTGAGCTCAGTCTCCTGTTGTATAAGGCCAAGAACCGGCGTCTCTGTCTGATAAGCTGCACGGATGTCGAAGCGGGCTTGCAGCGGGTCGCCCGGCAGGTAAATGCTGCTGCCCTCTACAATGGAAAAGCTGCGTTTGACCAGCCCTTCGTAGTTCATCTGGTAGCTCCCGGAAGTCACTTCGATATTTCCAGTGGTGGACATTTGCCCGTTGGCATTGAGCTCCACGAAAAGATTGGCGCGACCACGGGCCTGCAGCTGATCTCCGGTAGAAGGGTCAATGATCGCTGTTATCTGGGCATCAGGGGTTAGGTTGAGCTGCAAAGTGAGGTTGTAGCCCGAAGAGCCCGTTTCGTATACTTTTTCGGACCGTGCGGCAGTATCCGCAGCAAATGCCTCAGGCGACTGAAAAATGATGTAGTCTTCACTGACAATGGCTTGCTCTTCGCTCAGCGGCAGGGCGGTGAGGGCGGTGCCGGGCAGGGTAGTCGTTTCCACATTGACATTGAGGTCATCAATAGGGCCCCGGACCTGTGCATCGGCGCTCACGAAGACTTTGCCGTAAAACAGGTCATTGTCTCCGGCATTAGTGTTGAGCACCTGGAACCGGGAGGTGGTGAACCTCAGGTCCGTTTCAATATTACCGAAATGTTCATGCCGGATCACCCCGCTTAGCTGAGCCGGTTGATTGTTGCCATCCACAAGCGCCATGTTGCCGAGTTGGATACTGTTTTCTGTCAATTTAATCTGATGACTTGGCACGGTGAACCGGGTTTGCAGGTAATTGACAAATGCGGATAGGCTGTCTGCGGTAATTGTGCCGGTTCCCAGCGGCTTATCGGTGGTGCCGCGGAGTGCCAACCGGGCACTAATAGCGCCCTTTAGTTCTTTGACGGCACCCTGTGTGAAAAACTCAAATGGTGCAATGGGGAGTTGATCAGCGTTAAGGTCTGCCTGAAGCGCGCCTTGCTCAAGGTTGTAGGTCCCTTTCAGATTCAGGCGTTCTTTGGGGTCTTTCAGCAAAAGGCTGAGTTTGAGCTGCCTGGGGTCAGTATCAGGCTGAAGGCTTAGCTCCATCTGCCCGAGAGTGGCCCCATTCAGTTGCAGGTCGCTCACCTGGGCGTCCACCACATATTGCAATAGGGTGTCCAGGGGTTGAAGCTTCGCCTGCGCGTTCAGCCGGCCGCTGAGCAAGGTCGTGTCCTGCCCGAGCAACTTACTGATTTCCTTTAATCGGAACTGCTCAAAACGCACCTGAAGGGGAGGCACGGCGGCGCCAGCTTCCGGCGAAAGGGTCTGCAATGCAATGCCTTGCTGATTGCGGGATATACGGAGGTCAGCAGACTGCAAGGCCTCTGGAGAGAATACGACGGAGTTGCCGGAAGACACCTCCCAGGGCCGGCTGTTTAGCATAAAGTCTGGCAGCACTTGCACGCGGTAGGCGTTGGAGTCGGGCTCCAGGAGGGCGTTGAGGCGGAGGCGGGTTTTCTGATCCCCGCCTTTGATGAGCAGGTTGAGGTCCATACTGTCGCGGTACAGCCGGGTGCTAAGTTGGGTAGGCCCCACAAGGAGCTGGGTGTCCTGTCTGACAGCCTGAATATTTAGGGATTGCCATAGCGCATCGGCAGATTGGCCATCCAGTGCCAGGCTATCGATGATGATGCCGGCGTAGGACAGGCTGGGTATACCGCCTTTTAGGTCAAGGCGCTTCTCCGGGGTGCTGAATTCAAACCGGATCCAGGCGGTATCCAGCTGCTCCAGGTCAGGCACAAAAAAACGGGTCAGGGGCACGGGGTTGTCGAGCTCCAGGGTGAAGACAAAGTCCTGCTTCGGTAGTTCGGGAGCCACCTTTGTGCTGTCGGGGGGCTCTGCCGGACTGACCCATTTTTTAACGGGGAAGTATCCATCGGTAAATTCAGCCAGAGCAGGTACGAGCGCTGCTAAGCGGAAGTCTCCCCTCATGTCTGCACGGAGGAAGGGGCTTCGGAAGCGGACCACTCTTTGTCCCTGTGCTATGCCCGTTGCCGTGAGTTCAAGCTGTTCAGCGGTATAGCTCTGCTGTCCGTCGCTCAGGCGTAAATCTTTGATGCTGGCTGTTCCTTCCAGATCGTGCAGCTGGCTCCCTGTCAATTCAGTACTCATGCTGGCGGTTACGCGCAGTGTGGTAGGGTAGAGGTTGAGCTTTTGCAAATTCAGCGTATCCAGGCTGGCATCGAAGCGGAAGGTGGGCAGGCTGTCGGTCAGGTTCGCCAGTCCTTCAAAGTGGAACTTTAAATTGGGATCATTGATATCCAGTCGCCCTTCAAATTCCCGGGCATTGATCCGGCCGTCGAGGCTCAGCCCCTGGTAGGCATAACCGAAAGCTTCGAGCTGGGTGATATTGCCATCAAGATTAGCGTTGATACTGTCGGGAGAGAGCCCGCGGCCTTCCCCCCGCAGTTCGAGGGAAAGGTTGCCAAATTCGGGGTTGTTGAGTACCTGTCCCATAGCAACGGCTTCCAGCTTTAGCTCCCCTTGGTAGCTGGCATTTGCATAGTCTTCCGTAAACCGGAGCTGGATATCGTGATTAGCTGTGCCGGCCTCAGTCCGCAATGTGCCATCCAGCTTAAAGTCGGTCAGGGTGCCGGCTATGGTCCCGTTATAGTAGCTGCGGCCAAATGCCTGCAGCGGCGCCGGTATGGTGTCATTTAGGAAACCCCGCAAATCGGCGGGCTGTGTGCGCAGGGAGTCTACGGTAAAGGTGAACTGTAGCTTCTCCGGAGAAGTGACGTCACTGGCCTGTAGCTGACCAAACATTGCGGTGAAGCTTTGGCTGCGCAATGCCAACCGGTTAACTTTTAATTGCCGGGTGTTGCCTTTGATGAAACCCGTGAGCCTTAGCTGCCCGAGTGGCGCAAGACCTTCAGCTGGCAGGGGCTGCCCTTTTAGGTATTGGTTGAGCTGCGCGGGAGAAAGGTCTATGGACTGCAGGACCACCTGTAGTGCTAATTCTTCGGGCAGGGTAGCGTTGGCGATGGCACCACTTAGCCGGGCATTCAGTGCCTGTCCCCATTTCAGCCGGAACTGCCCGATGTTGAGGTCAGACACATAGCCATCCACCTGGCCGGATAATTCCAGGGGCGGTAATGGGCGCGGAGCCAGGAAGGGTAGGGGGCCACTCCAGTAGTACAGGTCTTCCTGGTCTATCTTTCCGGTGCCAAGGCTGACGGACAGGTGCACGGATTCCGTGAAATTGGCAAGGTCGCCGAATTGATAGTACTGTAACTTCAGGGTGGAAGGGGCGAGGCTGCTCTTTGGGGTCTGAAAAGACAGTTGAGTCAGAGCGGCACTGCTGTCTGAAAGCAGTAAACTGGTATTGAGCGATTGCAATTCGAACCCATTCCATTCCTTAAAGGCGAGGTTGTTCATTTGCCCGGACAGCGCCAGGCTATCCCAGCGTAATTCAGTGGCATCAAGTGCCAGGTTTTGAAAATGCAGATGGGCAGGGTCGAAGCGCCCGCCCGGCCCGGCAGGCAGCGTAAAGTCATCGTAAGCGATATCCACAGCATCAAGCCCCATTTCCCGTACCTCAATTGTCCAGCCGGGAAAGGGGAAGGCGATGGCTGTGTCGGCGGTATCCCCGGGGGCACTGGATACGGCTTCTTCCGTATTGCCCCACATAGCTACTGATGCAAAGGACTGTTTTAGCTGGAATCGATTAATACCGACTTTCTGCTGATTGAGGTCGAATTGATGAAGGGCGCTTTCCAGTGTGCCGATCCGGGTGTAAACCGCCATTTTGCTCAGGCTGTCGGTCCACGAGAAACGCACATTATCCAGGTCCAGTGCTTTAAGGTCGAACTTCCAGGGAGAAGGTTTGGATGTAGTGGTGTCTGGGGTAGTGCTTCCAAAAGCGTCGAGCAGGTAAGTAAAATTAAAGGTGCTGTCGGGACGGCGCTCCAGGTGCGCAACAGCGTCCTGCAGCGTAAACTGGCTCAGCTGTATTTCTGATTGGAACGGGGCGAAAATACTAAGCTGCGCATCAATCCGACCGGCATATAATAAGGTGTCTTGCTGCTGGTCCTCAAGGTAGACCCCTTCCAAAACCAGCTGATTGAAAAAATCAATGTAAATCCTGTCAATGTCAAAGCGCGTTTGTATCCGTTCTTCCAGATAGCCCGTTGCCTTGTCCGCTATCTTTTGCTGTATGGCAGGAAACTGCAGGGCTGTCCACAGTAATACCACGAGCAGCAGCAGGGCGAGCAGAGCATAGCTCAACCATTTGAGCAGTTTGTTGAGCAAAGGATACGGTGTGTTCAAAGGCGGAGGCTTTTGTACTTGAAAAGGTCTGTAAATAGAACGGTAAGTAGAGGGCGAAGTTTGTAACAACTGCCGGCATTATTTTTCGGCAATAGCTCTAAGTATTTAAATGAGGTATGGATAGGCTGGACTTTAACCCGGGAATTTCTTAAGTTTGGAGAAGCGTCATGGGTGCGTGCATTGAAGGCTTAGCCTGCAATACCATCCTGTAAACGAATAAAAACACATGAAAGAAGCAGTTGGAACTATACCAGCCTCATTGATTTATGAAATGGTCGAAGACCAACCGATTTACTATAAAGGATATCAACAATTTCTAAATCCGAAGGGGCAAAAAATAAGGCTGCGCCACTTTCTCATTCTTGATGATGACCGCTCATTGCTGCAGCTCCCCGGGGCCTATGCTCCCTATTTGGTGCTGACCGAGTACCGGGCCGGATTTGACGAAGCGTGTCTGGAGAAAGCCATAGGAATTGTGGAGGGATGGGAAAATAAAACTTAAAAAGCCCACCTTTCTCAAAGAAAAGCGGGCTTTCCGGTCTGGCCAAAAAGCCAGGATGTGCGGTGAACGGTCCTTAGAACATCTCCGTAGCCGCAAAGTGGAAGCTGGCTTCCCGGGCTGCGTTCTCATCGGAGTCGGCACCGTGTACAGCGTTCTCACCAATACTTTTGGCAAACAGCGCACGGATGGTGCCAGGTGCTGCTTCAGCCGGGTTAGTAGCGCCGATCAGCGTACGGAAGTCTTCTACTGCGTTGTCTTTTTCCAGTACAGCCGCCACGATTGGGCCGGAAGACATGAAATCAACAAGCTCGCCGTAGAAAGGGCGCTCCTTATGCACTTCGTAAAATTCGCCGGCTTTCTCGGTGGAAAGCTTGGTCAGCTTCATCGCTACAATGCGAAATCCAGCTTCGTTGATTTTGGCGAGGATGGCGCCGATGTGCCCGGCTTTGACGGCGTCGGGCTTGATCATGGTGAAGGTCTTGTTACCAGCCATATTGTGTTTAGATTTTTTGCAGTTTTGAAAATTCGCTGCAAAAGTAAGCAAACCTCCCCAAAGCTGGGTAGTCTGAGAAGGATAAAGCGCAGAACTTTCTCCGTTAACAGTACGCTGAAATGCCGGAAAGGGATGGTAGTTGAGGCCGCGCCTTTTCCGCAGTGGCAGAACATTTGTTGAGCCCTGGCAGGATTAACCCTTTCATTTTCAATCCCTTTTACAACCGTCTTCCTTTATTCTTGGTTAAATTCATTAATTTTCTCAACTTCGCGGTCTGACGCTGTAAGATACAATGGAGAACATCACACAACTAAAGGCACTGCTCGGAGTGCCAAAAAATATAGTCATTACGACCCACCGCAATCCTGATGGCGATGCCATTGGGTCGAGTCTTGGGCTTTATCACTTTCTTAATAAAGGGGGGCATACGGTTCGTATGATCACGCCTTCTGAATATCCGGAAAACTTTTCCTGGATGCCGGAGATCGAGAAGATGGTGGTTTATGACATTGATCCCGAGTATTCCCAGGAGCTGGTGGAGAAAGCGGACATCATTTTTTGCCTGGATTTCAATGCACTCGATCGTATTGATAAACTCGGCGACCTGATCGAGCCCACCAAGTGCCACAAAGTGATGATCGACCACCACCTTTACCCGGAAGGGTTTGCTGATTTCCTGCTTTCGGACACTACTGCGAGTTCCACCTGTGAACTCATTGTGGACTTCATCCATCTTCTGGGGATGGAATCCGATCTGGATGTAAAAATCGGGGAGTGTCTTTTTACCGGCATTATTACGGATACGGGCTCTTTCCGCTACAGTACATCGGCTAAGCTTTACCGCATCGTTGGAGAGCTGGTGGAGCTGGGCGTGGACGATTACAAGCTGCAGGACCTCATCAATAACAGCATGAAGGAAAAGCACCTGCGCCTACTCGGGCATTGCCTGAACAACCGTATGGAAATACTGGAAGAATACAATACCGGTATTTTTTACCTCACGAAGCAGGATTACGAAGACTTTGACATTCAGAGAGGCGATACAGAGGGGATCGTGAACTACCTGCTGAAGATCAAAAATGTAAAGATGGCGGCTTTCATCATGGAGCAGCCCAAGATCGTCAAGATTTCTCTGCGGTCTAAAGGTGATTTTTCCGTTCAGGAGATTGCCCAAAAACATTTCAAGGGCGGCGGGCACAAAAACGCTTCCGGCGGGTTTTCTTTTCAGCCACTGGAAACAACTCTGAAGCGTTTCAAAGGAGTGCTGCCACAGTACAGGGATAAGCTGGCAGCCGCTGTTATTTAGAATAATTCACTCATTTATATCAACAGACCAAGATTTTATGCGAATCCAATTGCTTTTTATTTTGCTCGTTGGGCTCACGGCGGCATCCTGCCAGCAGGAACCGACGTTGCAAACCACACCGAGCGGCTTTGAATACATGCTGCATACCGATAATGGTGGCGAAAAGCCGGTTGCCGGTGATTATGTGACTTTTCACGCTTACATGCGCAATGGGGACTCCATTGTCTACAGCAGCCGTGATCAGCCGAAGCCACCTTTTCTTCAAATTCCTGCAGAGGCTCCGGCTAACCGCCCGCCCAATCCTATTGAGGAAGTGCTGCAGCTGATGGGAGATGGCGACAGTGCTACGGTGCTTATTGCGCTGGATACTTTGCCACAGAAGCCCAAAGGCTTTGAGAATACAGATGTGATGTACTACGATTTGGTCATCGCAGATATCAAGTCTGCTCAGGATTATGCTGCTGAGCAAAATGCCAAAATGGAAGAAGCCCGTAAAAAGGCAGAAGAGATGCAAAAGCGTTTACCCGAGATAGAGGCACTGGTGCAATCTACGCTTGATGGCTATAAGAATGGCACATTGGGCGATCAGTTGAAAGAAACCGGTTCCGGTCTGAAGTATGTCATCCACGAAGAAGGCGATGGTGCACAGGCTGCCCCCGGTAAAACGGTTGGCGTTCATTACTATGGTGTGCTGGTTGAAGATGGAAATAAATTCGATGACTCCTTCAGCCGTGGGCGGGCACTAGACTTGCCACTTGGTCAGGGCCGGGTCATTCCGGGCTGGGAAGAAGGCATTGCCCTTTTTAAAGGCGGAACAAAGGCCACACTTTTCATCCCGGCAGAGCTGGGCTACGGTGAGGCAGGTTCTCCTCCTGCGATTCCGGGTGGCGCAGAGCTTATGTTTTACGTAGAGCTGGGCGAAGTACAATAGCTATAATAATTGAATTCAACGCGGCGGCACCGTGTCGGAAAGACTGGGTGCTGCCGTCTCTTTTTTTAACAGCGGGCAGTGCCTGGGCATTGCTCCAAACCACGACAGAAGGTATGACTGCAGATCAGTTGAAAAACTTGCAGGACCGCCTGGCTGCTTTAGGGAGGTATCTTTGACGTCGGTAACCGGCGCATGCAAATCAAAGATAAAGAACAGCAGTCCATGGACCCCAGTTTCTGGGATGATCCAAAGCGGGCCGAAACGATTCTTAAAGAACTGAAAAGCCATAAAAACTGGCTGAGCCTCCACGATGAGCTGGAGGGCAAAATTGAAGACCTCGAAGTCCTCTACGAATTCTACAAGGAAGGAGAGGGCACTGAAGAAGAGGTCGATAAGCGCTACGATGAAGCATTGGCTGCATTGGAGGATGCCGAGTTCCGTTCCACCCTCAACAAGGAGGAAGACGAACTGAACGCCATACTGGAAATCAATGCCGGTGCGGGTGGTACCGAAGCCAACGACTGGGCCGAAATGCTCATGCGTATGTATGTCATGTGGGCAGAACGCAGCGGGTACAAGCTCTCGGAGCTTAATAAGCAGGAGGGCGATGTAGCCGGTATCAAGTCAGTATCTCTGGAGATACAGGGCGACTTCGCCTACGGCTGGCTTAAAGGGGAGAATGGCGTCCACCGCCTGGTGCGCATCAGCCCCTTCAATGCCCAAGGCAAGCGGATGACCTCCTTCGCTTCAGTTTTCGTGCACCCCATGATTGACGACCGCATTGAGGTGGAAATCAACCCGGCAGACCTGGAATGGGACACCTTCCGTGCTTCCGGTGCGGGTGGGCAGCACGTCAACAAGACGGAATCTGCCGTGCGGGTACGTCACCTGCCGTCAGGTGTAGTGGCGGAATGCCAGCAGGAGCGCTCCCAGCATATGAACCGCGAGAAGGCGATGCAGATGCTCAAAAGCCGCCTCTACGAGCTTGAGCTTCAAAAGCAACTGGCTGAGAAAGATAAAGTCGAGGCTCAAAAGATGAAAAACGAGTGGGGCTCCCAAATCCGCTCCTACGTATTGGATGACCGCCGGGTAAAAGACCACCGTACCGGCCACCAAACCAGCCAAACAGACGCTGTCCTGGACGGCGACCTCGATGGCTTCCTCAAAGCCTATCTGATGAATGACTCGGTGGAGGGAGGGGAGTAAACCCCGTGTCTCATCTGGTTTACTAAGCTAAGCCATTGCCTGGGCATTCACCCGGTGTGCTTTTGGTTTACTCCTGGTCAGCACGCCCGGCGAAAGAAGTGCGCCGGGCGAGACCGCCTCACCGGGTGTACTAAGCCAAGCCATTGCCGGGGGATTCACCCGGTGCGCTGTGCCAGG
>ENA-UENT01000043-UENT01000043.1-marine-metagenome-genome-assembly--contig:-NODE-43-length-101259-cov-9.922698_pt1 | contig 101259 bp, 76 predicted proteins | sample MGYA00237879_ERZ529330 | MGnify/ENA primary metagenome ERZ529330 (study PRJEB26372, sample SAMN05368345) | marine metagenome | biome: cultured habitat; feature: ocean water; material: water; isolation... | reverse complement strand
TCGCTCCAAAAGCGAATTCCCAACACAGTCTTAATCGTCAGTATCAGTAGAACAGCGGAGGGGGGTTAGGGTTGTGTGAGTGGAGAAAATACCTACTGTCAGCCATGATGCTTTCAACAAAAAAAGCCGGCAGCAAAGCTACCGGCTTCCAATTTTTGGTTTACGGATTTTCAGGCGTGAGGAGAATTGGTGCCCCGGCGGATAGCCGGGACAGTGGTAGTTTTTTTATGCAGTTACTACTGTAATACGATTTCGCGCTCTTCTACTAATTTGCGAATATTGATCAGCGCATAGCGCATGCGGCCCAGGGCGGTGTTGATGCTCACCCGGGTCAGCTTAGCAATTTCCTTGAAGCTCATGTCGGCGTAGTGGCGCAGGATGACCACCTCGCGCTGCTCGGGCGGCAGCATATCTACCAGTGCCCGCACTTTATCGTGGGTCTGACTGCGGATAATACCTTGCTCAGCGTTGCGCTCAGAAGACTGCAGTACATCAAAAATATCGAAGGTTTCGGTTGGAGACACCTTTGGGCGGCGCTTGTTGCGGCGGAAGTAGTCCACGCACATGTTGTAGGAAATACGGAGTGCCCACTGCAGAAATTTTCCTTCGTGGTTGTATTTGCCCTTGCGCAGGGTGTCGATAATTTTTATGAAGACTTCCTGAAAGATATCTTCAGCCAGGCTTTGGTCTTTGACAAAAAGATAAATGGAAGTGTAAATCCGTTGTTTGTGGCGGGAAAGCAATTCTTCGAAAGCTCTTTCGTCGCCGGACAAATAATTGTTGATCAACTGTTGGTCGTTCAGTGGTGTAACTTGCATAACTAAAATCAAATTAGCGTTATGGGATATTATGTCGCAATTCTTTTAGTGTAGAAGTTACTTTCTATAGACCTGTGATTTTGTTGATAAATTGTCCGTGACTCGGATAATAACAATTCAAAGATAAGGGCATCTCAGGACAAATGCGAGTGCGGCCCTGATTTTTTTGCTTCCTTTAACACAAATTTAACCGGAATTACAAAATAAATATTAACGAAACCGCTTGAACCACACGGTTTTAACTAAAGCATCGCAAAGCACAGTCTCAATATTTTAAAAACGAAAAAAAATCAGGACAAAAATTCTGAGCGCAACAAAATCCGGCGTTTGTTACTGCCTTTTCAGTGGGCAAGGCTTCCAATTGTAACTTTGGCAACAGCTGCCCGGAGTTGATGCCCGGATGGCATTTTTTTAGCGTTTACCCATTTTTCTCTTTCTCTTCCATCCGCAGCACCGCGCTGTAAAAGGGCACCCATCGCGTGTAGTGGTAATCCTCTGTTTCCACTGCAAACCCATAATCCTTAAGCAGTTCATCAGTCCGGCGGTTGAGGTAACAGCCTTCTGCCAGGTGCTTCCAAACCGGCGTTACGACTGATTGTATCCAGCGTTGCGGTTGACGGTCGTCGTGAATGTGCTCCAGGACCAGTAGCTGACCACCGGGGCGCAGCCATTTACGGAAGTGCTGCAGGGCTTGCTCCAGATCAGGAATGGTGCAAAGCACAAGGGTACTAACGATCGTATCCAGCGTATCCTCACCCAGCTGAGCACTCACTTCGGCATCGCCAACACCGGCTTCCAGCAGCTGAATGTGCGGGGCCTTCAATTCCTGAAGGAGGGCTGCCGCTTGTTTGGCCATTGCCTGAGCGGGTTCGATAGCCAGTACCCGTGCAGAAGCATCATACAATGGGAAATTGACGCCTGTGCCGGCGCCGACCTCCAGCACCCTGCCCTGTGCCGGCGCGATCAACGACCGCCGCATGTCTGTCAGCAGGCGGGCTTCCAGCTTTTCCATGACGGGATTGTACAGCTTAGCAAAAAGCCTGGTATATAAGGTGTCCGGTTGTTTGGCGTTTGAACGGCTCATACTTACCAGCTTCGGGTGGAGAACCAGCTATCATTGCTTTCGTCCCGTTCGCGCTCGGCCTTGGTCTTGTCGAAGGCGTCGCGCTCCAAAAAGAAACGCTTTTCGGCTTCTCCTTCCCGTTCCCAGGACCAGGTGGGGCGTTTTTCCTCGGGCTCTATGCGGTTCTTGAACCAAAAAGCGACAAAGATGCCGACCAGGGCACCAAAGAGGTGGCTCTCCCAGGATACCCGCTCATCCGTTGGCAGAATACCGGCAAACATGCCTCCGTAGTAGACTACCACGATCAGAGACAATACAATAGAACGGATATTGCGCCGGAAAATGCCGGTCCAAAAGACAAAGGCCACTAGCCCGTACACCACGCCGCTGGCACCAATATGAAAGGCATCGGGCCGCGCAAAACTCCAGACGGCAAGCCCGGTCAGAATGTAGATCGTACTAAAGCTGGCGACAGCCACCCGGCGGTAGAAAAAGAAGAGTATGCCGGTCAGCACAAAAAGAGGGGGCGTATTCGCAAGCAGGTGCTTCCAACCTGAATGCAACAGAGGCGCAAAAAGAATCCCCTTAAGCCCGAATTGGCGGCGGGGGTAGATCCCCAACGTGCCAAAATCAGCGCCGGTCAGGACCTGCAGCAAATGGATGCCCCAGATGATGCCCACCGTCCACAGCGCGATTTTAAGGGCGCTTTTGAAATTGCGGGAGGCACGATCCAGGGCAGTACTCATGGCTTAAATTTTTGATCAGGATAGTATATCAACCATTTCAAGGAGCATTGGGTTGATCTCGTTGTGGTACTTGATGGCCTGTTCGAAGGGGGTATGCACAATTTCTCCATTGATTTCGCCAATCATGACTCCTGACTTTCCTTCCAGAAGGGCATTGACTGCAGCAACGCCCATACGGCTAGACCGCACCCGGTCCATACAGGTTGGGCGGCCGCCCCGTTGCAGGTGTCCCAGGATCGTGACTTTGGTTTCGTAGGGGCAGTGCTTCTTCACCTCTTCAGCAAGCTTAAAAGCGCCTCCGCTTTCATCGCCTTCGGCCACCACTACGATGCTGGAATTTTTCTTGTTGCTGTAGTTACTGTTGAGGGTATCAATCAGGTTATTGACATCGGTTTTGCTCTCCGGTACCAGCACGGCTTCTGCGCCTGTGGCAATGCCTACATTCATCGCTATAAACCCGGCATCCCGCCCCATTACCTCCACAAAAAACAGGCGGTCATGAGCATTGGCGGTATCCTTAATGTTGTCAATGGCGTTCATTGCGGTATTAATGGCTGTATCGTAGCCAATCGTATAGTCAGTCCCGTACAAGTCGTTGTCGATCGTGCCCGGGCACCCTACCATGTGGATATCGGGGTATTCTTCCATAAAGATGCGGGCACCAGTAAAGCTGCCATCGCCACCAATCGCCACAATCCCGTCAATATCGTTGGCACGCAGATTGGCGTAAGCTTTGGCCCTTCCCTCAGGGGTACGAAAATCCTGGCTGCGGGCAGACCGAAGGATAGTACCTCCCAGCTGAATGATGTTGCTCACGGAATGGGCTTCCATTGCCCAAAAGTCACCTTCTATCATTCCCTGATAGCCCCTGCGGATACCTACAGCCTGATGATCGTGCCGCAAAGTCGTACGCACAACCGCCCGAACACAGGCATTCATGCCAGGCGCATCGCCTCCGGAAGTAAAAACAGCTATTTTTTTCATGGTCTGATCGTGTTTCTGGTTTGGCACGAAAGTAAGTGTAAGGCAAACACCAAGTAATGACTTTCGTCAAAGGGCACCTTTATTGATACTTCCGGCGGACCAGGCGGATAAAATCGCGGGCAGTGTCCTCTTTTTCGTCTGCGCCCCAGTCGTAGCGTTGTGCCATTTGGACAATCAGGCCCCGCGCTTCGTCCATGCTGCTCATTTGGTTGAGCCGGCCCAGGGTATCGTTCAGTGCGTTGAGGTCGCGGCCAAAGAGCTCATTCATGTACAGCAGGCGGTCGTTGATCGCGAGGGCTTTGGTCAGATCGTGAACCGGCCGCTCGCTTAGCTTTTCAGACAACTCCGTTGCTTCCTTAAAAGCAAAAAGATGCTTCAGGCTGGCGGGGATGTCCTGCCGGGAAGCAGCGGGAGCTACCGGTTCAGCAACTTTGACAGGCTCCGGCTTCTGTGGTTCAGGGTCCGGTTCAGGCTTTGGTGGCGGCGGCGGAGTTGGGCGGGGGTCAGGTTTGGGCTCCGGCTCAGGCTTGGGCTGGGGACGGGGCTCCGGGCGGGGTTGTGGCTGCGGGTTGGGCCGGCGGGTGGGGTCAGGCTTTGGAGCGCTGTAGTTGTCACGCGGCGCATCCGGAATTTCGATGATCCGGGGCGGCGTGTAGTTCCGGCGTACCGGTGCTTTTTCCCGAACGGGTTCTTCTGCTACGCTACTGGGAGCAATGACCCCGCTAATAAAGTGCTCATAAAACTGCTGGATATAGCCCCGCATCAGGTCTCGTTCAATTAACGAAACATTAGAAGCATCTCTTTCGAGGCTGTGGAAAAGATCATTGATTTTTTCCAGTGTAATTTTCGCTTGTCTAAGGTCCATAGATTGCTTTCCGGTTAAGTAGTTTCCTAAACTTGTCTGAAAACGCTGGCTAATGCAACGCGCCTGGTTTTGTCAGGCAATGCCCTTCGTTCAGACAAACACTCTAATATAAAGAATCGGGTGAAGCTGGCAATTGTTTGTCCGCCCCCCCCTTAAGCTTCGTTGAAAAAGATCAGTCTGGCTTTTCTTCCAGTCCCAACACTTCCACTTCAAAGACCAGGGGCGTATCGGGCGGAATGAGATAGCCATCCTTACCATCAGGCACTCCCCGCTCCTTATAGCCCAGATGAGAAGGCACAAAGAGCTGAATACGCCCGCCTTCTTTTATCAGTTGCAGCCCTTCGTTCCAGCCGTCAATCATATTGCCAATATAAAACTTCATTGGGCGGCCTTTCCGGTAGGAAGAATCAAAAACCCTGCCATCAAGCAGGTAACCTTTGTAATGGGCACTGAGGTAATCGCCCCATTCCAGCGGCTGCCCGTTGCCCGGGTCCAGTATCCTGTAAAACAAGCCGGAGCGGGTCCGCTGTAGTGGGATAATCTCATCAATCGCGTAGTTCACAATCGCATTTTGCTGTTGTTCTGCCAGCGTAGCGGGCTCTCCGATCAGGTAGGCCGACAGCTGCATAATAGCTTCGTCTTCATTCACCAGGGGCGCATTACCGGGAGGCGGCTCCCGGGTTTGTTTATCATTTCCGGTACTACCTCCCCCAGAACAATTGGCCAGGGCAACCGCCAGGAAGAAGAGTAAGGCCAGACGTTGCATAGTTTCAGGCTTTTGGTCAAATATACACTTTCTATTCAGGAACCTGATGCGCCCCCGCGTTTCAATTCCCACTTTATACTTCCCGGGCTGCAATGATCGTTTCCCCATTACTCCGGTCTTCCATTTGTCCGAGAATCTGCTATATTTGCCGTGCCAGACCCACTTGTTAGACTATGTTGGGAATTCGCTTTTGGAGCGAATGTAGTCAAATTTTATTCTGAACAAGTCTTTGATCCCGACATTCATCGTCGGGGGCGGGATGAAGGAGCCTAGCCTAAGCTAAGCGACTGAAGAGCAACGAAGTTCAGGATAAAATTTGGCAAATGCAGCCCAAAGGGTGAAATCCCAACATAGTCTTAGACTAAAGACGGCCCCGGTTAGACGTCCTGGATCAAGGAAAACCAGGGGCTCATTTTTAAAAACGGTAACGACTATTAATCCGGACCGGGCTGCTGTAAGCAAGTGGAAGCCACCAAGATAAAACCTATGCTAAGTCAACTGACGCCAACTATCATACTCGGGATCATCGCCCTTTATTTTTTAGTGCTGATTTCCGTTTCGTATTTCACCGGCCGCAAAGCAGGGAATGCTGAGTTTTTCCTGGCGGGGCGCAACTCTCCCTGGCCGCTTGTGGCCATCGGGATGATCGGGGCAACGCTCTCAGGCGTCACCTTCATATCCATACCGGGCGTAGTGGGTGCCGGGGGAGAAAATCAGGCGTTCTCCTATATGCAGATGGTCTTTGGTTATATTCTAGGCTATGTAGTCATTGCCCAGGTGCTCCTGCCGCTGTACTACAAAAAGAATCTGACCTCTATATATGGTTACCTGGAAGAGCGGCTGGGGCTGGAAGCTTACAAAACCGGTGCCGCTTACTTCCTGCTTTCCCGTACCATAGGCGCTGCCTTTCGGCTTTACCTCGTGGCTATTGTGCTGCAGGCCTTTGTGCTGGGCCCCTTCGGCGTGCCTTTTTTCGCAACCGTTGCCGTAACGATTGTGCTGATCTGGGTTTACACTTTTAAAGGGGGCATCAATACCATCGTGTGGACAGACACCCTGCAAACTGTGGCCATGATCTCGGCGGTTGTCCTTACCATCATATTCATTGGCAAAGCTATGGAAACCGATATCGGGGGCATGGTCGCCATGGTACGCTCCAGCGATTATTCTCAGATGTTTTTCTTTGAAGGAGGCTGGAATGACCCCAACAACTTCTTCAAACAGTTCATCAGCGGAGCGCTCATTACCATCGTGATGACAGGCCTCGATCAGGATATGATGCAGAAGAACCTGAGCTGCCGCAATATTGGCGATGCCCAGAAAAACATGTATGTATTCAGCAGTGTACTGGTGGTGGCAAAGTTCCTGTTTCTTTCTCTGGGAGCACTGCTGTACATCTACGCTGCAAGTATTGGGATCGATATACCTGAGCGGACCGATGAGCTCTTTCCAATGATTGCGCTCAACCACCTGCCGGCAGCGGTAGGCATCTTTTTTGTATTGGGCCTCATTGCTGCGGCTTACTCAAGTGCAGACTCCGCACTCACTGCGTTGACGACCTCCTTTTGCGTGGATTTTCTGAATTTTGAAAAGAGCGATGCATCAGAACAAGACAAGCAACGCACTCGCCTTTATGTACATATTGGCTTCTCCGTACTGCTGCTGATCATTATCGTCGTTTTCAATGCCCTGAATAATAAGGATGTTATCAGTCAGCTGTTCAAGGCAGCCGGGTATACCTACGGTCCGATTCTCGGATTATTTACCTTCGGGCTGCTCACCAACCGCCGGGTGAACCCCCGTTTGGTCGTCCCGGTTTGCATTGCCGCCCCTGTGTTATCTTACGTGCTTAACGCCAACTCTGAGGTGCTCTTCATGGGCTTCCAGTTTGGCTTCCTCATTATCGCCCTCAATGGCTTGCTGACCTTTGCCGGGCTTTGGGCAATTTCGGAAGAAGCTTAAAGGAGGAAAACGCCTTAACCGGTTTACTCTGATTCAATAAATTGCCTGATCCCCAAGATTTTCCTACCTTGCTGCCCATTTTAGGAGTGGTCCTTACTAAGGGCCATGACAACAAAACGGATTAGCAACAATTACCAATCTTTGATAAATCCCATGGGCCATTGACGAAGCTGAAGGCAAAAGCGCATGAAATACGGCTCTTTTAAACGGTTGCCAGCTTTTCAAAACCCGGGCGTACATCAAGGATTACAATCTACCAAGGAACTATGGCAAAAACACAAGCTGCCATTACCGGCGTTCAGGGATATTTGCCGGACTACATCCTGACCAACGCCGAACTGGAAACCATAGTCGACACGAACGACGAGTGGATACGCACCCGCACCGGCATTGAGCAGCGGCATATCCTAAAGGGGGAAGGGCAAGGCACTTCGGTAATGGGCATTGAAGCCGTAAAGGGGCTGCTTGAAAAGACCAATACCGATCCCGGCGAGGTAGAGCTTGTCATTTGTGCCACCGTTACCCCTGATATGGTTTTCCCGGACACGGCAAATATCATCGCTGACGAAACCGGCATGAAAAATGCTTTTTGCTACGATATCCATGCCGCTTGCTCAGGCTTCCTCTATGCCCTGACTACCGCTGCCCGCTTCATCGAGGCTGGTGCGCACAAAAAAGTAGTTGTCATTGGTGCAGACAAGATGTCTTCCATTGTAGACTATACAGACCGGACAACCTGCGTCATCTTTGGTGATGGTGCCGGTGCCGTGATGCTGGAAGCTACAGAGGAGCCGGTTGGCGTGATGGACTCCCTGCTTAAGAGCGATGGCTCCGGCCGGGTTTATCTGCATCAGAAAGCAGGAGGCTCCCGTTATCCGGCGACCGCCGAAACGGTGGCCAACCGGGAGCACTTTGTCTTTCAGAATGGCCGCCCGGTGTTTAAAGCTGCCGTATCCGGCATGTCAGATGTGGTCACTCAGGTAATGGCCCGCAATAACCTAACGAATGACGATATTGCCTGGCTGGTCCCTCATCAGGCCAACAAGCGCATCATCGAGACGGTAGCCCGCATGGCGGACTTCCCGATGGAGCGGGTGATGGTTAACATACAGAAATACGGCAATACGACTGCTGCCACCCTGCCGCTCTGCCTGTGGGACTGGGAAGATCAGCTTCAGAAAGGGGACAACATCATCCTGACCGCATTCGGGGGCGGCTTCACCTGGGGAGCAATCTATATCAAGTGGGCTTACTAAGCCGAATAGCACCGAGCCTTCTGCCCGGCAGGAGACCTCCTGCTTAATGCCTCGTTTCAAGTCCTTGGATTTTTCTATCTTTGCATCGCAATTTGAATACCAAATAAAAACGCAAGCTATAGCAAATGGCTACAACTTCTGACATCCGAAAAGGCATGTGCATTGACTTCAATAATGATATCTTCACCATTATTGAGTTTCAACACGTTAAGCCAGGAAAAGGTGCGGCATTCGTACGTACAAAAATCAAAAGCCTGACTTCCGGAAAGGTTTTGGATAATACTTTCTCTGCCGGTCACAAAGTGGACGAAGTGCGTGTGGAGCGCCGCAAATTCCAGTATCTTTACAGCGACGACATGGGTTACCACTTCATGAATAATGAAACCTATGAGCAGGTTGCGCTTAGCGACAATATCGTAGAGCATGCCCATTTCCTTAAAGAAGGCATGGAAGTAGACGTGATCTATCACGCAGACCGCGAAGTGCCGCTGACCATGGAGATGCCTCAGTACATCATTCTGGAAGTCACCTACACAGAGCCTGGTGTTAAGGGCGATACAGCCACCAACACCCTGAAGCCAGCTACCGTTGAAACCGGTGCGGAAGTTCGGGTCCCTCTGTTTATCAATCAGGGCGACAAAGTGAAGATTGAGGTTGAAACCGGCGCTTACATGGAACGCGTAAAACAATAACACCTATGACTTTTAAGGACATCCAAGAGTTGGTGAAGCTCATCAACAAATCCAACCTGACCGAATTTAAAATGAAGGACGGAGAGTTTGAGCTTTCCATCCGGACCAACAAGCATCAGAAGGCTAAGCCCAGGGACTATGCTTCCGGCACAGCACCGGCTCCTTCTGCTCCTCAGCCTACCGCACCGATCATTCAGATGTCTCCGCCCGTGCAGCAGCCTTATCCGCAGGCGCCACAGCCTGCTCCTGCGCCTCCGGCACCAAAGCCACAGGCAGAGCCTGCCAAAGCAGAAGCACCAGCCAGTGAGGCCAAGGCAGAGGATTCCAACTACCTGGAAGTCCGGTCTCCGATTGTCGGTACTTTCTACCGGTCTTCCAGCCCGGAAAAGCCGCCTTATGTAAAAGTGGGTGACGCGATTGAGGTTGGGCAGGTCGTTTGCATCGTGGAAGCTATGAAACTCTTCAACGAGATCGAGTCCGAAATTGCCGGCAAGATCGTTAAGGTAATGGTTGAAGATGCACAGCCGGTAGAGTATGATCAGGTACTGTTCCTGGTTGACCCTAAGGGCTAGTTGCTGTTTGAAACACCTATCGCTGCAAGGGCAGTAGCCCTTTGCTGCTCATCCAATTGAATGGTTTTATGTTTGAAAAAGTACTCATAGCCAACCGTGGCGAGATTGCCCTGCGAATCATTCGCACCTGTCGGGAAATGGGCATCAAAACGGTGGCGGTCTATTCAACTGCCGACAAGGAAAGCCTGCACGTGCGCTTCGCTGATGAAGCGGTCTGCATTGGTCCACCTGCCTCTGCAGAGTCTTACCTGAGCGTACCAAGAATTATGGCTGCGGTAGAAATCACCAACGCCGATGCGGTACACCCAGGCTACGGATTCCTGGCTGAAAATGCTGATTTTGCCGAAGTTTGCGCCGAATACGGTATCAAATTTATTGGGCCCACCCCTGCACAAATCCGCAAAATGGGGGACAAAATCACGGCCAAAGAGACCATGATCAAAGCAGGAGTCCCGGTCATCCCCGGCTCCGATGGGCTGGTCAAGGATACCAAATCCGGCCTCAAAATCGCTAAGGATATCGGCTATCCGGTCATCCTGAAGGCTACTGCCGGCGGTGGCGGTAAAGGGATGCGGATTGTCTGGGAAGAAAAGGAGTTTGAGCCTAACTGGGACCGTGCCCGTCAGGAAGCGAAAGCGGCATTTGGCAACGATGGCATCTACATCGAAAAGTTCATCGAAGAGCCCCGTCATATCGAATTCCAGATTGCTGGTGACCAAAAAGGCAAAGTCGTCCACCTTTCCGAACGGGACTGCTCTATTCAGCGCCGCCACCAAAAACTGGTGGAAGAATGCCCCTCCCCTTTTATGACCGATGAGCTCCGGGAGAAAATGGGCGGTGCGGCTGTAAAAGCAGGAGAAGCTATCAAGTACGAAGGCGTGGGCACCGTGGAGTTCCTCGTAGACAAATACCGGAACTTCTACTTCATGGAAATGAATACCCGGATTCAGGTAGAGCACCCGGTCACAGAAGAGGTAATCGACCATGACCTGATTAAGGAACAGATCAAAATCGCAGCGGGTGAGCTCATCAAAGGGGGCAACTATTATCCCAATGCGCATGCTATGGAGTGCCGGATCAATGCAGAAGACCCCTTCAATGGCTTCCGTCCAAGCCCGGGCAAAATTGCGTCTTTCCACAGCTCTAAAGGGCATGGCGTTCGGGTGGACACAAGCGTATACGCTGGCTATACCATTCCACCTTATTACGATTCCATGATTGCTAAGCTCATTTGCCGGGCTCCAACCCGCGAAGAGTGTATCAAGAAAATGGAGCGTGCACTGGATGAATTCATCATTGAAGGCGTGAAGACCACCGTCCCTTTCCATCAGCAACTGATGAAGGATGAGCGTTTCCGCAACGGTGACTTCCACACCGGCTTCCTCAACGACTTTGAACTGAAGCCCGAGGAGCCTAAGAAAAAGAAGTAGGCAACTGCCTACCCCCCTACTACAAAACAACAGGTTTGCCTGGGAAAATAATAAGCCCGGCAAGCCTGTTCTTATTTACAGACCAAAATACCGCACTATGAGATCCATTTTCCTCCTTTTACTGGTACTGACCTTTACTGCCTACAGCTGTGGCGGCAGTTCCGAAGCTTCGGGCGAAGCCTCCACCTCAACCGGGACACCACATACTGCAACTGAAAGCGCCTCCGATGCCGCCCCCGCACCTGCGGAAGCAGCTGCCTCTGAACCTGCCGAAATGGCCCGGCAGTCAGCACCTCCGGCAGCCGGCCCCTTTGAAGAAAAACTAACGGAAGGTTCTGTTTCCTTCATCGTGGAATCTCCTAACAGCAGCTCAAATTATTTCACCCTGAATACAGAAGGGATGAGCGTGCGCAATGAAGAGACCAAAATGGAAGTCAACGGTGCAGTGGTACGCGCTCAACTGGCCGACCTCAACCAGGATAGCTACCCGGAGGTTTACATCTTTACCCGCACGGACGATGGTACCGAAGAAGTATATGCCTTTGCTTCCTACCGCAACCGCTCCTACGGGCAGATTTATATGGCTGGGGCTGAAAACGCTGCCAACCAACGTGGCCGCGACGGAGTTGAAACGTTCGAACTTACGGAAACGGCTTTGCTCCGGAAGTTCTCCACGCCTCAAAACGGTCAGCGCAACGGCAATCCTCAAATGATAACCTACGCCCTGAAAAAAGGAGAAACCAGCTATCGACTGGAACCCGTAGAATAGGCACACCAAACTCACTATGAAAAAAGAACGCAGCAGCTTTTGGCGATTGCTCGGCTACATGCGCAACTATAAAGCGTATGTAGGGCTCAATATTTTCAGCAATATTATGACAGCGCTGTTCACAGCCCTGAGCATCCCCTTGCTGGTCCCTTTCCTGGAGATCCTCTTTGACCGGCGGGAGCTGGTTATGGACAAGCCCGCTTTTGGCTGGGATATCGAAAGCGCCACGGCCTCCTTCAACTATTACATCAGTCAGCTGATTGTGGAGCAGGGCAAGGAAGCTGCACTGGTCTTCGTCTGCGTGGCTATTTTATCGGTTTTCCTGCTCAAAAACCTATTCCGGTACCTATCCCTCTTCTTCATGGCACCGGTTCGCAACGGTATCATCCGCGACCTGCGCGCGCAAATGTACGACAAGGTGATGGCCCTCCCCCTCGCCTACTTCAGCGAGGAGCGCAAAGGCGACCTGATGTCCCGCATGACGAGCGACGTACAGGAAGTGGAATGGAGCATTCTCAATGTGCTGGAAGCCGTATTCCGGGAGCCTCTCATCATCATAGGGGCGTTGGGGTTCATGGTATATGTAAGCCCGGCACTTACAGGTTTTGTCTTTCTGCTGATGATCTTCACAGGCGTGGTGATCGGTGGTATTGGCCGGCGGCTCAAGAAAAAATCAGCGGATGTACAGGACCGCCTTGGCAACCTCGTCGCCATACTTGATGAAGGCCTGGGCGGGCTGCGGATTATCAAGGGCTTCAATGCCGAGCACTATCAAAAAGAAAAATTTCGGAAAGAGAATGATGGCTACCGGCATTCGCTCACCCGCCTGCTGTGGAGGCGCGACCTGGCTTCTCCACTTTCAGAATTCCTGGGCATTGGCACGGTGGCAGTCCTGCTGTGGTATGGCTCCCGTCAGGTCTTTAGCGGACAGCTGGATGCGGAGACTTTCCTGACGTTCATCTTTGCCTTCTATAACGTCATTGACCCGGCCAAGAAATTATCAAAGGCTGTTTACAACGTCCAAAAAGGCGTGGGGGCTATGCGCCGCATGGAAGCCCTGCTTGATGCTCCTGTCAACATCAAAGATGCACCCGATGCTCTCCCCCTTGCGGGCTTCCGGCACAGTATAGAATACCGTAGCGTCACCTTCGCTTACCGCAACGATGAGGGCCCTGTGCTACAAAATATCAACCTGAGCCTTCCCAAGGGCAAAGTGGTGGCGCTGGTGGGTACCTCCGGGGCAGGGAAGTCAACCCTGGCTGACCTACTCCCCCGGTTTTACGATGTGGAGGAAGGAGAGATTCTCCTGGACGGACAGAATATCCGCCAATACCGCCTTCGCGACCTGCGCAGCCTCATGGGCATTGTGTCTCAGGAAGCCATTCTCTTCAATGACAGCATTTACAACAACATCGTCTTCGGCATGGAGGGGGTCACGCAAGAACAGGTGGAAGCTGCCGCCCGGGCAGCCAACGCGCACGACTTCATCCTGGCTTCCGAGCAGGGTTACCATACCAATATCGGGGACCGGGGCAGCAAACTGAGCGGGGGGCAGCGGCAACGGCTTACAATTGCCCGCGCCATTCTGAAAAACCCACCTATACTTATTCTGGACGAAGCGACCTCTGCCTTGGATTCCGAATCCGAGAAATTAGTCCAGAAAGCCCTGCTTGAGCTGATGAAAAACCGGACCTCCATCGTTATTGCTCACCGCCTGTCTACCATACAGCACGCGGATGAGATCATTGTAATGCGGGACGGGCAAATCATGGAGCGGGGTACGCACGAAAGCCTGTTGCAGAAGGACGGGGAGTACCAGAAACTGGTGGAGCTACAAGCGTTCTGAGGAGACGCTTTCGAGGTTGAGCGCAAAAGGGAAGAAGGGCTTCGCAAAGAGCGCCAAGTTAACGGCCCCTAACCAAGAAGCGCTGCGTACTTTGCGCCATCCTTCGCGAACGCTGCGTGAAACCCTCAGTACAACCCAAAAAAAAAGCCCACACAAAGGCGGGCATTTTCAAACAAATCGTAATCCTAATTTTTGACCTTAATCAACCACTCTCTTAACCGCAACAACCGTGCCAAAAATAAGAAAACCCGATTGGTCAGCCCCTGAAAACCAATAAAGGCACCTTTGTATGGAAAGCCATCTGCTTCGTAAAGCTACGATGGAAGAGGCGTTCCAACAGGCGGCGGTTGGGAACGAACAACGACAATACATCCATATCCCGTTCTGCAATAAAGGCATTAATGCCTTCAGCAGGATTAGGATGAGCCACTACTGTGAAATCGGAGAAAGGAAGCGGGTACTGATCCACCATTTTATAGGCTTCTGTTTTGGCAGCATCCACCTCCCTGTCCACATGTACGAAATGGACTTTCGCTTTAAGTCTGGCCGCCAGCTCCGTCAGATTCGCCACTGCTTTTTCATCCTTTGGCTCGAAGTCCGTGGCATAGGCGATATGACTAATGGGGCGCACCGGTGCACTCTGCGGCACAGCGATTACCGGGCAGGGCGCATTCATGAGGGTATGGGTGGTAACGCTGCCCATCATCTGCTGTACGGGGCTGCGCTCCCCTTTCGTACCCATCACAATAAGCTGATGCCCACCTCTTCCGGCGACATCAATGATCTCCTGATATACAAACAGGCCATAATCTGCCCGCAACTGCCCAATACGATTTGAAGGGGCTTCCTCCGCCAGTTCTCCCAGGTGTTGCATCACCACCGCTCGTTTTTCCCTCAGGAGGCTATCTACCTGATGAGGAGCCACACGGCTTGTATCGCCAACTGGCAGGTGGTAAACACTCATGAGGTCAAGAGCTGTATCCAACTTTTCAGCTAGCAGCAGCGCGTACTGAAAGGCATGGTGAGCTGCCGGAGAGAAATCGGTTGGAAAGAGAATATTATGGCGCATCGGCTACTTTTTTTAAAGCGCCAGGCAGGAGGGCCTTCCCCCGCCTGGCTTTATGAAATCAAAAGGATAATTGTTGTTGTTTTCTTTCTATCGGTGCCGGCGTATCTATTTCATCCATATAGTCCACACTCAGCACGGGGATGTCAGAGTGATTGACCAAAGCCTCCACGTTGCTGCCGCTGAGCATACGCCGCAACGGATGACGGTGGTGATTGGAAATACCAATCAGGCCAGCCCCGATCTTTTCAGCGAACGCCCGTACGCCCCGGTCTACACTGAAGTTGCGGAACACATGCGTCTCACACCGGAAGGGCGCGCACAGTCCCCTGAATTCTTCCATGGCTTGCCGGCTTAGAATGTAAGGAGGATCGAAGAAAGAAGAGGTGTGGATTTCCACCAGATGAATCTCCGGTACAAAAGGCTTGACAAACTCCTTGAACTTCAGGAAAGCCTCCCGCTCCTTTTGGTGGAAGGAGGACGCGAAGACCACCTTATCGAAATTGATCTGCTCAAGCGGCTCCTTGACCACCAATACCGGGCAGTGCACTTCCCGCACCACTTTCTGGGTGTTGGAACCGATGAAGTATTCATTCTTGCCACTTGCACCGTGGGAACCCATGACTACGAGGTCTGCCGCAGCGTGTTCCACGTACTCCGCCACAGACTTGGGCAGGGCGCCACTGCAAACGGTGGCCTTTACCTCCAAATTGGGGTAAGCATTGCTCAAATCCTGCAATTGCAGCTGAGCATTTGCCACCATCTGCTGTATATCCGGGCGCATAGAGCGTTGTTGCTCACTCCAGTCATCCCAGCCATCAGGCAGGTTCATGCAATGCAGTAAATGAAGCTGGGCATCAAGCCGGCGGGCGAGTTGCGCAGCGGCATCTGTCGCGTACCGGGCACAAAGGGAAAAATCGGTAGGGCTGAGTATGGTTCTCATGGCTTGCAATTTGGTCGCGCAGCTGCACAGGCAGTGGCTTCGGTTAAGGAATCAGGACGGGTTAAATCCTACCATAAGTTAGGCAATTGTTGCCCAGGCTCGTGTGAAAAAGATCACTGTGCAGGGTGACATTTATCAGGGTCTGAAAGACGGATACCTTACAGGGCCCCCTTCCACAGTTGGATTTACTTTTATTTCCTTTTCCCCGTATCTTTGGAGCTCTGAAAATCTGTGGCTGAGCGATTGATCACCCGGAAAAGCAGGACAAGCGGGCGCACAGCCAGCACAAACCGTAAACAGGACATGAGTAATATAGAGGTCAGAACCGTTGATGTGGTGCAATACCTGAAGCCCCTGAGGGAAGGCGGCTCTTTGCCCGCTATTGTGGAAGCCGATGACGAGTTTCTGTACGTCCTGAAATTCCGGGGGGCCGGACAGGGCAAAAAAGCCCTGATCGCCGAACTTATCGGAGGACTGCTGGCTAAAGCGATCGGGCTGAATGTGCCGGAGGTGGTTTTCATGAACCTCGACGACTCGTTCAGCAAGACGGAACCAGACGAGGAAATCCAGGATTTGCTGAAGTTTAGCGTTGGGCTCAACCTGGGTCTGCACTTCCTTTCCGGGGCCATCACCTACGACCCCCTGGTGTCCGAGGCGGATTCCTATTCCGCTTCCAAGGTGGTTTTGCTGGACAGCCTGATCAATAATATCGACCGGACTGCAAAGAACACCAACCTGCTCAATTGGAACAGGGAGCTATGGCTGATTGACCACGGTGCCAGCCTCTACTTCCACCACAACTGGAAAAACTGGCGTGATTACCTCCCCCGGACTTTCCCCAATGTGAAAGACCATGTCCTTTTGGCAAAAGCCAACCACCTGCCTGAGGCATCCCTTGATATCCGGGAAGCCATCGACAAAGCAAAAATCGCCGAAATCATTTCCGTCATCCCCGAAGAATGGCTGACAGAAGAAGATATGGAACTCACGCCCGGCGAGAAAAGAAGCGCTTACCAGGAATTCCTGAACGCTAAACTGGATAAAATTGATGTACTGGCCAAAGAAGCTTTAGATGCAAAATAGAGTAACCTACGAATACGCGGTGGTCAGGCTGGTGCCCAAAGTAGAGCGGGAGGAGTTCCTGAACATTGGCGTCATTTTGTTTTCCAAACGGAAGAAGTTCCTGGGCATCAGGTTCCAGATAGATGAGGCAAAGGTCAGGGCCTTCTCAAAGGAAATTGACGTATCCATGATCCATCGCTACCTGCACGCCTGGGAAGCAGTATGCGCGGGAGGGCGGCAGGGCGGCAAGATCGGCGAACTTGACATGGCCTCCCGTTTCCGGTGGCTGGTGGCCGCCAGAAGCACGATCATTCAGAGTTCTCCTACCCACCCCGGCTTATGCCACGATCCCGAAGCGGTACTCGAAAGACTATACCAAAGGTATGTGCTGTAACCTGAATACCGCCCTGCCAGGTGCTCATTTTTCCATAAACCCGTTCCAGGTACCAACCTACCCCACTCTATTTTGTTAATTTGCCAAAAAATAAGATCAATGAGAAAAGGATTGGTATTTATAGCTATTGCCGCATTCGTCTACGCCTGTGGTGGCAGTAGTGCTCCTGCTGAAAGCAACTCCAGCGCCGGTGCAAAAGCTGTAGCAGCTGCAGCCAAACCAGATGGTGAGAAGATCTACAAGCAATACTGCGTCACCTGCCATGGCCTATACGGGGATATGGGTGCAAGCGGTGCTTACAACCTGCAGGAATCGGCACTCACCCTGGAAGAGCGCATCAACGTCATTACCAACGGCCGCAAAGCCATGACCGCCTTCGAAGCACTGCTGGACGAGAAAGAAATCAAGGCAGTCGCCAAATACACCATGAAGCTTGGGGAATAGGCACACCATACTCGGCATAATGTCTGGTAGCTCTCTGGATGGGCTGGATATGGCGCTTTGCACCTTTGAGTTCAATGGCCAGGCACTTCAGCATTGGGAAGCCCTCGCATGTGAAGCCCGCCCTTTTCCGGAGAGCTGGGTTCGGCGGCTACGCGCACTCCCCGCTGGCACTGCCCGGGAGTTGGCGGTAGCTCACGCCCAATTCGGGCAGTTCCTGGGAGAGCAGGCGAAGGCTTTTCTGGAGGCGCAGGCTGTAGAAGCTGATGCTATCGCTTCTCATGGGCACACGATTTTCCACTTTCCGGAATCCGGCGTTTCCACACAAATCGGGGACGGCGCGGCCATCGCGGCAATCACCGGGCGCCCCGCTATCGACAACTTCCGTATGCAGGACGTTGCACTTGGCGGTCAGGGTGCACCTATAGCCCCTGTTGCGGACCAGTACTTGTTTCCTGAGCAGACCTTTATGCTAAACCTGGGCGGCATTGCCAATATCAGCGCCCGAACGGAGCAAGGTTATGTGGCCTTTGATTGCAGCGGGGCGAATCAGGTGCTCAATGCCCTGGCAGAGGAAGCCGGGCAACCTTACGACAAAGGGGGTTCCATAGCCCAAACAGGGAAACTGCTGCCTGACTTGCTGGAACGAGCGATGGCTCTACCTTATCATCAGGCTGACTTTCCAAAATCGCTGGGCAATGACTGGGTACAGGAACAACTGCTCCCCCTCTACATGGATTACCCGGCTTCTGTGGCAGACCGCCTGCACACCGCCTGCTGGCAAATTGCACAAAGTGTTGACGATAGCATCAGCGCTATAGCGAAAAAGACCAAACTGCAACCCGAGCCTCATTCCATGCTGCTTACCGGCGGGGGGGCGTTCAACACCTTTCTGGTGGAGTGCATCCGCGTGAAGTGCGAAAAAAACCGTTCCTTAGCTGTAGAAGTGCCTTCACCCCTAATTATCGAATACAAAGAAGCCATTTTGATGGCCCTCATGGGAGCACTGCGCCTGGAAAGCCTGCCCAACACCCTGCCTACAGCTACTGGCAGTACTGCACCAAGCTGCGGTGGCGGGCTGCATACACCGCCCAAAACGCATAACCGCTAAATGGATAAAAACAGCTCCATACTCATCACCGGTGCCACCGGATTTATCGGTTCTCATCTGCTGCAACAGCTCCTGATGGATGGCTTTGACCGTATCCGGGCCTTCCGCCGGCCGGGCAGCCCAATGGACCTGGTGGATGACCTGGCGGATAAAGTAGAATGGGTTGACGGCGATATCCTGGATATTTTCGCGCTGGAACGAGCGATGGAGGGCTGTGACTATATTTTTCACTGTGCGGCTGTCGTCTCCTTTGATCCGGCTGATGCCCGGCACCTGCGCACCGTCAATATCACCGGTACGGCCAACGTGGTGAATACAGCGCTTAAGCTGAGGATAAGGAAATTGCTGTACGTAAGTTCAATTGCGGCCCTGGGCCGGACCAAGCAGGGCATTACCATCACCGAAACCGCCAAGTGGGAGCGCAGCCCCTTCAATACCCGGTATGCGGTCAGCAAATATCAGGGCGAGATGGAGGTGTGGCGCGGCTATGCCGAGGGCCTGGATGTTGCTGTAGTCAACCCTTCCATTGTGCTCGGAAGTGGTTTTTGGGAAAGCGGCCCGGCACATTTCTTCTCTATGGTCGACGAAGGCTTCCCTTTTTATCCTGTTGGTATGACTGGCCTGGTGGACGTACGGGATGTAGCCTGGTATATGGTCCGGTTAATGGAGAGCAACATCAGAAACGAGCGCTTCATCCTCAATGCGGAGCACTATCCTTACAAGCAGTTACTAACGGAAGTGGCAGAAGCACTAGGCGTAAAGCCGCCTAAGTACAAGGTCGGAAAAATCCTGCGCGGTTTATCCTGGCGCCTGGCCTGGCTGCAAGCTAAACTGACCGGCAAGCGCCCCTTCCTTACCCGGGAAACTGCCCGGAATTCAAGCTGGGTGTTCTACTACGACAATCAGAAATCGCTGCAGCACTTCGATTTTACGTACACGCCCATCGCTCAGACCATCCGGGAGACGGCCGAAGCTTACCGGCAGGCCGAGGGAAAAAAAGCCGTGCGCCTTAGCCCCAACCGCCCTTCCATTTCTGAGCAATCCGCCTAGCGGTTTCCAGCATATCGTCTTCCCAATGTTCGACGTTCCAGGCAGTCTCTGCCAGAGGCGAAGCTGACAATTGCGTGCGTGCATCCCTCAGGCTTGCTGCTTTTTCCAGTATTGCAGACAAGGCCCGCTGCTGCTGGTGCAGGGTTTCATCAGACCGGGGCGTAGCCGACAAAGTGAAAGCTGATGGTTGGAAATCATTGAGTGGAGCAGGCTTTCCCGTCATATGGTTAGGGCGTTTCAGTATGCGGAGCATGGTGCGAAAGTCAGCTTGGAAAGCCCGCTGCTGTTCCGGAGTTTCCAGTGCCCCTCCTAGTTGTTCCAGAACGACATACTTCAAATTTGGGCACTTCGGAAGGGTTTTTTCTAACAAGTCAAATACCACCTGAGGCACCGTTCCATCGTGAGTATCCCGCCGGATTTGCCGATTGCGCTGCCCTGCTGCCGGTTCCCAACTACCACCGGAGAGGTGTATTTCCCGCACCCGGTGCAGGGGCATCAGCCGGAGCAGTTCCTCTGCCGATTGACGGAAATTATGGAGCTGACAGTACAGATTGTGGAGGTCAAGAATGATAAAGCCATTGATTGGTTCCAGTAATTGCTCCAGAAAGTCGCCGTGGCGCTTCACTTCATCGAGTGTATAGGCGAAAGCGAGGTTTTCCAACCCCACCGGACAGCCAGCTGCTGCACTGATGCGTTTGAGACGGTCCCGGCCAAGCTGCAGGGTTTGAGGTGTGAAAGGTATACCCAGGGGTGCCCCCTTGTGAAAATCCGCACCAGTCATGAAGCCAAAATGCTCCGTCACATGATCAAACCGGTACACTTCAGAAAGTGCCTTGAGGCGGTCGAGCCATTGCTGCTGCTCCGCACTCCACCGGCCGGAAAAGAGCGAGAAAAAGACCCCATGGCCCACAAGCCGCCCCTCCTCGCTGTAGGCCTGGATGAGGGCGGTAAACCAGTCCGGTATTTCCGGAAACGAAAAAAGGGCATCGAAGGACCACTCCAATGCCTCCACCTGCCCTGCTGCGAGCAAAGGGTGAGCAGCCCGCAGCAGGTTGGTGTCTAAATTACAAGCGAGGGTAGCGCGTGGGCGCTGTAAACCGGCATGCTCCATGCTTAGCCCATTCCACAAGCCGGGCAATTGTACCAGGGCTTGTCGCCATCATCTGTTGGGCAGCGGTCATCTTCGGCTGCCTTTTCGGTGTCGGGTTTGACCTCATCGGAGTTGTCAAGCAGGGTGCAGGATGTGGCGCTGCCGCCCAGGGCAACTCCCAGCGCGATGGCTTGAAGCAGTGATTTGGATACTTTCATGGTCAGAAGGTTTTAAAAATTAAGTCAGGTGATTTCAGGGGAACGACCTGCTGTGGCAGGCTTCCGGGGGTAGAGATGTAGGAGAAGGGCAAAAGGGTTGGGTAAGAAACCGGATTTTTTCAATTCATTCAAATTGCGCTTGATGGTCAGTATCCCACCTCACGGTACTCCGCCACTAACCGAAAGCCTGTCCAGGCATTAGGCTCATCAGCCCGGAACGAAACATACTGAGCAACATCAGCGGGCCTATGAAACCAACTTCCTCCCAGAGTGATACCCGGGGCAGCTGACCATTCTGCAACATTGCCGCTTAGGTGCCGGATGTACTTGAGGCTATCCGGCAGAACCCCCGAGCCGGCTCTCGCCACAGGAAGCCTTATGACTCTCTCCTGTGTACAGGGATTTTGCCCGGCATTAACGGGCTCTTCACAATCCAGCTGGCATTCTTTCTGATAACGCCTCAGGACTTCTTCGTTGTAAGCTTTGGCTTTTTCCCAGTCTTCTTCGGAAGGGAGCCGGTAGTGAATGTAGCGGGCGAGCGCGGGGTGGGGCGCACACCGACGGTATTTTCCGGATAAATAGCGCTCTATCGTAAAATGATTGCGAGGCCCCGGATCCGGATGAAAAGGAATGACCTCAAAGTGGCGTAAAACCAGTTCAAGGATTCGGTCCGCACGCCATTTTGCGTAAGCTACAGCCTGGGTGCGGCTCACCCCAACTATTGGGAAACCGGCATATGGACCTGATGTAAAATACTCCTTCTCCAAACGCTCTAAACATCGATATGGCGCTCCCCATACGGAAGTCAGGGGTAACGCTGCCTTAAATTCATCTGACTTAATGCCATATACATCGCGTATCCAATGCAGGTACTCCCACCAGTCCCGAACGGTTATTTCCTGTCTGTCATAGAATAAGCCCGGAGCGATCTCTACGCCACCGGGAGGGAGAATAAACGTTTCAAATTCTTCTGCCGACCACTCCAGGGAGACCTTTCGCGTACAGGTCGTTAAGCAGATCGCCGATAGAAGGCTCAGACTGAACAGAAGGCGCTTTTTCATAACAGCAATGTTTGGATTAAAATTAAAAAACATCTGTTAATGTAGCTGTATCCATCTATCCGTTTTAACGGAATTTCCTCCTACAGAATATAATGGGCGGCAGCAACTGAATTTCTGCAAATCGGTTGCTCCGTATTCCCCTCATCCCAGGGTGATCATGGAATAAGGGCAAGAACCATAAAAACTAATAGTATGAATCCCCCCTTATATCGCCCAAAGCCCCCCATTCTTCGAGTTTCCACATCCAAAGCCCCCTGTGACATGTTCACTAAAAGAATAAGCATTGCATACTATGGAAGAAATCGACTTACCAGTAGAACCCCCCAAGACTCAATCACATGCCCGGCAGGCCGTTGTGGATGAAGAGTGGAACGTCTTGAAGGAACTTGACATCGAAGAGATGCCTTTCCGGTTCAAGCTCAGCCTGGCCCCTTTGCTGGAAATGATCAAAGAAAAGTCGGAAAGCGACAACCCCGTGGAATCCGGTGTGGGGCAGTTTGTGATGGACCACCTGAAGGATACGCCGGAGTTATGGCAACCCATTGAAGACCGCAGGCAACTGGAACAACATAAAGACATTATCGACCTGCTCATGCTGATGGTCATCCCTCCTGCCCTGCGCCGAAATCAGTTAATCAAGGTGTCAGCGCCCTTCGAAATGGCACCGATATATATGACGCCAGCCCTGGAGGAGCACATCCGGGCTAAGAATTTCAAGTACGTCATCAACCACAAGCCAGGCTTCACCTTCTGCTCTATGGTGATCAGTGCCTGCAGTTTCATCCTGAATACCTACTACGGTACCGATCTAAAAATCGGATCACCCCTGTCGATCTCTATTTCCAACCCGGAGACGGGCATGGAGCGGCATTACAAAACCCGCCTCGACACAGACTACATGAGGATAAAAAAGCTAAAGCCGCTAAAACCCCTCAGCCAGGAACAGATCAACGAGCTGCTAAGCAATGTGTACGATGTAGAGCTCTGGATGAAGTATCTGCCCCCGGAAAACTTCGAGTTCCAGGGCTTCACCATTGGTACGCTGATCGACATCACGGAGGAAGAGGCACTATCCCGGCTTAAGTTTTCCCTCCTGGAACGCAATGCTGTGGTACAGGAAGAGAAGGTCAGCCGGCTGGAAGGCCTCATTCGAACCTTCTTTGACATCCCGGGCTTGCAGATGGGCGTTACGGCCATTGACTACCCCAAAGAGTATCAGGTTGCCCATCAGTATAAAATCCGTTATGATTTTCTTGCCGAACAGCAGGCGGACTTGCTGGCGGAGGACAATACAGGCTCCATCTATGAGAAAGCCTGTAAATACCGGGAGATAGTGCTGGTAGAAGACCTGGAGAAAATAAAGCAAAAAACCCCGATCGAAGAAGGCTTGCTCCAAAAGGGGATCCGTAGTATCATCGTTGCGCCTTTGCTGAATAAAAAAGAGCGCATTATCGGCCTGCTCGAAATCGGCTCGCCCAAGCCCTACGAACTGCACAGCTTTGTAGAGCTTAAATTCCGGGAGCTGGTCAGTTTATTTAGTATGGCGGTGGAACGCAGCCGGGATGAGATCGACAATCAGATTGAGGCCATCATCCGGGAGCAATACACGGCCATCCACCCGAGTGTGGAGTGGAAATTCATTGAAACCTCCTACAATCTGCTGGAGAAGCGGGAGGTTGAGGGCAAGAATGCCACCGCTCCGCCTATTGCTTTCAGAGATGTGCACCCGCTCTATGCGCAGGCAGATATTGTAAGCTCCTCTGACCGGCGGAACCATGCCATACAGGCCGACCTTTCAGAAAACCTGCACCTGCTGCTGGACCTCCTTGATGTAGCAATTGGCATGGGCCGCTACCCTTTGCTCAATCAATACCGGGCTGCGGCCGAACGCAACCTCAAAGGCGTACTGGAGGATTTCAACTCCAACGACGAGTCCAGAATCGTTTCCTGGCTGAAGGACGAAATCCATCCGGTGCTCGAGGACATCAGGAGCCGGTATCCGGCCCTGCAAGCCAAGGTCCGCCACTATTTCAACTACATTGATGCCGACCTGGGCATCGTGTACCAGGAACGCAGAAAGTATGAGGATAGCGTATCCATGATCAATTCCACCATTGCCCGTTATCTGGAAGACCAACAGGAAGCAGCACAAAAGATCGTCCCTCATTACTTTGAGCGCTACAAAACGGATGGCGTGGAGTATGATATCTATGCCGGGCAGTCCCTGCTTAAAACCGGCACCTTCAAGCGCATGCACCTGCGTAATCTCCGGCTCTGGCAGTTTATTGACATGTGCGAAGTCACCCGTTTGGTAGAGGATCTGCAAACCGACTTGCCCGTACCTCTCACCACTGCGCAACTGATCTTTACCTACTCCAACCCCCTGTCGATCCGCTTCCGGATGGACGAAAAGCAGTTTGATGTGGATGGAGCCTACAATGTCCGCTACGAAATACTGAAGAAGCGCATTGACAAAGCGCTGATCGAAGGTACAGACGAGCGGCTGACGCAGGCCGGCAAAGTGGCGATTGTTTATCTGCAGGAAAAAGATAAGCAGGAGTACCTCGAATATGCGGACTACCTCATTTCCGAAGGGTACATTACCGAAGAAATTGAGGATCTCAAAATCGGAAAACTACAGGGCGTACAGGGGCTTCGGGCCCTCCGCTTTACCGTAAAATACTAATAGCGATAAAAGACTTTAACACCTGAAAAGGAACATTTAACCTGTACTTCTTTTTGTATAAAAGAGCAATAGATGACCTCTGAAGGCGGGGCTACAGCAAAAACCTGATAATATTTCAGGTCGTCATTTCGTTTGCTAATTTTGCTGTGGCCATTCTCAAAATAGCCGTCAAAAAGAAAAGCACACAGGTTTAGTATGATCAAATATCGTTCTTTGATAGGATTACTCATAGTGATATCTGCCGCTTCCTTGCAGAGCCTATATGGGCAATCTTTGTCTCTGATTGAAAAAGAGGATATTGACCTGACGAAAGACGGTATGGCTTACTGCCGCCCCGGGGTGGTCAACAAGTCTCGCGGCCGCGGCCTGCTCATTGAGCGCACCATGGTAGGCGATCAAAACCTTGCGCCCCGCGCCGGCGGTATAGAAGGTGCCAATGCCAGCGAAATTGACTACATTGAGCAGTTCCGTGCTAAAATCAAAATTCCTATCATTAATGCGCCCAGCCTGAAAGTATTGGCAGGTTATGAATACCAACAGGAGTCGGTCCATTTTGACCGGATTGGCTACTTCAATCAGGAGCTTTTCGAATCGCTTAATGGCAAAGCGCTGCGTACCAATAAATATTCTGTCTACATCACCAAGTCTTTCAACGAGCGGGTCTACGGTGGTTTGCGGCTACGCACCTCTTACCGGGGCGATTACGAACAGATGATGAATTTCGACCCGCGCTACGCTACCTACAGTGGTCTGGCAGCAGTGGGCTTCAAGGAACGGGAGGACCTGGAATGGGGTCTTGGGTTAATGTTTGGGCGCAATTTTTTCAATACGACCATTCTTCCATTTGGGGTGTTCAACCAAACTTTCAGCGAAAAATGGGGTATTGAGACGGTATTGCCCGTTCAGATCATGATGCGCTACAACTTCTCCCCGACAAATCTCCTGCTATTTGGGGTAGAATACCAGAGCAGTTCTTACGCTCTTGATCTGCTACAGCCGGAAACACAAGGCATGACGCCCTACTACTTCCGGCATGCCGAGATTGCCCTAAAAGCCACTTATGACAGGAAACTCTATTCCTGGATTTGGCTTACCGCTGAAACAGGCTACCTCATCCCAAGGCGGGCCCGCTTTGACAATACCCTTGATGCCACTTACGATTTTCGTGCCCGTACTTCGCCTCAACCCTATTTCAGGGTGGGCTTATTCCTGTCTCCGCCACGGGATATGATCAAATAGCAGAAGTGATCCATATCAGCAGCCCGTAGGTCAACACCGTGGTGATTATACCAATCATGAAAATGGTATAGCAGATCCGGAGCAGGCGGTACTTTCGGCCCAGCGACCGCCCCAGAAAGTATAAGTCGCGCATAATTGAACTGTCCAGTTTTTTAGTGTCAGAGACAATCTCCTGCATGCCGGACTCGTAGGCGGGAAAGTCCATTTTAAAAAAGTTGCCGAAAAAGAAGAGGTTGGAAGTGCCGCTGGAAATGGCCTCCCGGCTGGTCTCTCCGCTCATCTTGATGGGCCGGGTAGCCAGGGTCGCAAATATCATAGAGGTCAGGCATGTCACCAAAAGTACCAGCATCGGGATCACCAATTGAGGGTGCTCGCTGACGTAGGAGCTGGCCAGCGGCATAACGATGGTTACGATCAGCGCATTCACACTCAGCATGATGTTGGCCTTATTGTCCGCCAGCGCGCTAAGGTCAAGGTGGTTGCGCAGGCTCGTTTTGAACATAGTCTGCGCACTTTTGCTATCGCTGATAGCTCCGGCCAGTTTGGTTTGCTCCGGCTTGGCTGGTTTGTCATTGCCCAGGGCCGGGCTGCGGTGCTCATCTCTGAGCTTTTTCAGTTGCTTCCGGTTGGTATTCCATTGTTTGTCGTAGGCCTCCACAGCCGCAGCAGTATAAAAGCGGTGATTTTTGACAAATTTATAGTTGAGTTTGTACCAGGCTTCATCAGTGTACTCCTGGTTGAGAAAAGTCTTCCACTCGTGGCGCAGGGCCTGCAGGTACTCGAAGTAATGCGGGCTGCCGAGGTTGCTCAGGTCGGCATCGCACATGATTTTTTCGAGCTGCGTCTGCGGCACCTTTGGCGGGAAGGTTACATCGATCAGGTTGAGCACCTCCGTTTTGCGCTCCTCTTCATACGCCTGACTTGATAAGAACTGATCGGCCAGTTGCCGGCTCACCGCTTCGTGCCCTTCGTAGGTTTCCGTAAAGCCCAGGTCGTGGAAAAGGGCAGCGAGTTCCAGGATTTCCAACTGATACCCTGCAAGCCCTACTGACTGCCCCAGCTCCAGCACCGCTTTGCATACGCGTTCGGTATGCCCTTGATTATGGTATTGGTGGTCGGTGGTCAGGCCAGCCTGGAAACGCTCCTGAGCATAGGCCCGGGCGGCTTCCAGTACTGACGTTGTCTTGTTGTTGTCCATGCAGGAGGAGTCTCAGGTTGTGAATGAAGCAGGCTCAAGCGAGATACCTGACCTGCTAAGTTTACAATAATACTTGATTTACGCTGGTCTTGAAAATCCTTTCCCGGTTTCTTTTTTGATCGGCTGTCAAAAGCCTATCTTCCGGAACCATATTCTGATATGAGCCAGTCCTTATTTCTTATCGGCCAATTGATAACGCTGCTGCTGACCGCCGGATTGCTGGGCAGCTTGTATACTACGCTGCGCATTGGTATGAGCCGTTTGAAGCAGCCGCCTGCTCAGCGCAAAAAAGCGGGCCGGCTGGTTATTTTGTCGCTCAGCATTTGGATACTGATCAGTATCGGGATGGCCAGTAGCGCCCGGTACGGGACAGCCGAGCCGGTGCTCACCATGCTTAGCCTTTTCCTGCTCCCTTCCGTTTTCTTCCTGCTGCTGCTTGGTTTTCGGTTTTTCCGGCAGGTCCTTCTCATCACGCCCCCGCAGTGGATCGTCAAAGCGCAAGGGATCCGGATAGTCCTCAGTTTGCTGCTGTGGATGGGCTACGCAGGGCGGTATGTGCCGCCTCAGCTGACCTTCCTGTGGTTCAACTACGATATTGTGGTGGGCATTAGCGCACTGATGGGCAGCTATGTTTTCTTCGCCCGGGGGCAGTTCCGGAGGCCGGAGACCCTACTTTGGAATACCTTTGGGCTCTTTTCGCTGCTTTACCTCGTGGCTATAGCCCTCGTTTCACTCCCGCAAAGCCCGTACCAGCTATTTGCCACTACACCAGACGGCGCTTTTCTGACCCATCCGCTCTTTGTACCATTGATGAGCTTCATTTTTCCATTCTGTGCGGCCATGCACGTCTACAGTATCTGGCAGGCGCTGCGGCGGTCTGCCCGGCGAACTTTTCGTCTTCATAAATAATGGGAAAGCTGGGGCAGTGCTCCTGGAAAGACCAAAGCCTAAGCTCTGCACCAGCGAGCCAACGCTTTCCTGTGCGCTTGCTGCCCAACAAATAATGCCGGGCTGAGCGCGTGGCTGTTTGAGAACGTCAGGACGCTCACCGCTGATGATAGGCTGACCGGTTAAACAAAGAGAATATATTTGCTTTTTCCAACATTGCACAAGTCCTCCTAATTCCGTACCTTACCATTCATTCACTAACCGCTAAAAAACGGACCTCATGTTTACACCCCTGGTGTCAAGCGGTTTCCAATTTATCTGATGTTATCAGTGTGGAATCTCCAAACCTATATGCAAACTATAAAACCGCCCATAGAACAGGCTAAAAGGGGGAAACAGGCAGCTGAACTACGCATTTTCCCCAATCCTGCCAGAGAACTACTTACAGTAATACTGCCGGATCACTTGACAACCGGGCAGCTAGAGATATTTTCGCTACAAGGGCCAACAGCTACACACCCAATATCTGGCAGGCGAAATATCCAGGGTAAAGCTTTCGCTGCCAGCAGGAATATACCTTTTGGCCGTAGCGCCAGCCTCCGGTGCAGCCCCACTGCGCCAAAAAGTAGTATTGCGTTAACGCTAAAGAAGCAGCCATGATAAAGTCATATAAAGTTTGGCTCTTTGGAGCCCTTTCCCTTTTTTCTATACCTTTTCTGTTGCCCAACCGGCCAACCGCACGGATGATTTTGGGTTTGAATTCAACTATTACATTAATGTGGTAGTTGGGCACAATGGAGCGATGATCGGTTTTGGCAGGGCCATGCAGGAAATCGGCGGGTTTGATAAGACAGGGGTCTTACTGACCCAATATGACCCATCCAATGAAGTGCAGGTTCAAGGTTTTATTACGGATACCGCAACAACCTCTGCTATATATAATCATTTATCGGTAAGTTTTCTCTATGGTGGGCTGATCCCGACCGGAGATGACGGATATTTGTTTAATGCAGTGACAAGTAGGGGGAACTCCATTGTCGTCAAACTCAACCGCGACCTGCAGGAGGAATTCCGCTATGAGTACGAGGACAGTAATGTGACGAATAATTTTACGGTAGTAGAGCCCATCGAACTGGAGGGGGGGTACTTGTTGTACGGCACGGCTAAGGCGCTTGATGGCTCCGGCGCACCTTATGCCCGCCGGATTAATAAAGTTGGGGAGACCCAATGGGTACAGTATTATGGAGAAGAAGGTGCCACGGAAATCGTACAGGACGGCACGATGCAGGGGGACTCCGTTTTAGTGATTAGTTGCACAAAGTCTGAGCAATTTTATAACATAATATACAAGATAAATGTAACCGATGGTACGCTACAATCCGAATGGGCATCGGAGGTATATCCTGAAACGGGGCTGATCCGGCAGGTCGTTGCCCTGGAGGATGGGAGCCTGATCACTTTCGGGGAAACCTTTCAGGAAAATGGTCCAGATTGGGCAACATTGATACAACCTGTTATTGCGAGACTTTCTCCCGGCCATAACACACAATGGGCTAATACTGTAGGGCAGCCTAACGTGATCAATGGAAGAAACGGCTCCCGGGAGCTAAAACTGGTTTCGGACGGGAACATTGTGAGCGCCGGGGAGCACAGTACCTGGGTGGGCGGGTCGAAAAAGCTGGCCGGGTGGCTGTTTAAGTTTACGCCGGAGGGGGATACCCTGTGGTCCCGTTACTATCTGCCCCCCTTCGACTTGTCAGGCGAAAATGTTTCCGGGCAATTTGGCCGCTTTGGAGAGCTGCCCAATGGCGATCTGATAGTTGGGGGAAAGTCGCGCGGAGACGGGCGCAGAAATTGCTGGCTGGTCCGCACCGATGCGGAAGGGTGCCCAAGCCTGGACTCCTGCGCTTATGTAGTCACTTCTGAGGAGTGGGGCCCATCTCCTGCTGAGCCAGAGGTCACCGTCTTCCCCAACCCCGCCTCCCGCCACCTTACGGTCGCCTGGGCGGGCGCAGTGCCCACGGGCACCGGGCATTTCACGCTCTACAATATGCAGGGGCAGCCGGTGTGGTCAGAAGCGCAGCTCTGTGAACCAGAGGTGCCACTGCAGTTGCCGGAGTTGCCGCCGGGCGTTTATGCCCTGCGCGTGGAAGCGGAAGGGCAGGTTTGGGTGGAAAGGGTGGTGGTTCAGTAACCGCCTTGTGCGCAGCGGAAAGAGGGTTTTGTGGCGTTTTCCCGCCGTTGCCTGTGGCTTTGGCGGGCTGTGGGTTTTATGGTTGCCGGGCGATGACCAGGGTTTAGACTCCGGTCAAGGTTGAGGGCTTGGCGATGGCTTCAGGGCGGGAATAGCGGGCTATTCCTTTCTTTAATCAGGCCCATTGGCTGGACTTCAACCTCGGCTTAGCCTTTGCGCATTGCCGGCCTCAACTTGACCTGCAAGAGCGTAGGCGGAAAGAGTTGGCAAAGGGGCTGAAGGTTTTGTGGCATTATGCTTTTCACGACTTCGCGTCTCTAATTGCTTCGTCGGTCCTTGAAGGGCTCACCGGGTGCACTAAGCCCATGCCTGAGCCAAGGCATTCACCCGGTGCGCTATTGATCTGCAAGGAAGGGTACGCCCGGCGAAAGACCCGACTACGTCGGACGGAGCGTGCGCCGGGCGAAGCTGGGGCAGAGCGCCTGGAAAGACCAAAGCTTAAGCTCTGCACCAGCGGGCCAAAGCTTTCCTGTGCGCTTACTGCTCAACAAATAATGCCGGGCGGAGCGCGTGGCCCAACCCGGCATTACCTTCACTAAAGAAGCCAGGGGTTAGCGTTTGGCGAGTGCACCCTCAGCTACAAAGTTGACCCGCAGGTTGTATTCCTGCGCTTTGTCCAGGCCAAGGCCTTCTACTTTGCGGTGGTTGATGCTCTCCTTTACCTGTTCACAGATTTCGTCGGTCACACCGAGTACATTGAGGACAATGATCTCGTTGTTTTCGTTCACCTTGAAATTAATGAATACAAAGGTTTCCTTCATGCCCAGCTGATCCAGGTTTGGCGCTTCGATCATTTTGGAAATCTCGCGGCGCAGGTCCTTGGCAGCAGTAGCGCTATCGGGCGCAGAAGCAAAGGAAGCCGTAACGAATGCAGTAAGCAAAAGGGCGGAAAAAACAATGCGAAAGGTTTTCATAACAAAACTGATTTTAGGTATAACAATCGGGATAAAAAACTAACAATCAGGCAATAAGGCATAAACTGACCGCTGGGCAAATGGCCCGGGTCAGCGGGTGCTTATCAACTAAATCGTTTATTGATGTCTTCGTTATCAAAGACGGTTATATAACGAGGAAGTTGCACGAAATGATCTTTGAAAATGGGTACCTTCTATAAACGGGCGGTAATATTCGATCAATACAGCCCCTTTTCTATACCAGCGAATATTATTTGGCTACAATCAAAGCGCATCGAAAAACACCTGTAAATCAAACACTTACAGGCAACACCAGCAATTGGCGTTTAAAAACGATAGAAGGCAGCAAGACTAATATAATAGTTGCGCAGCTGCATGACCCCCCGTTCCTGCTCAATTTGCAGGGCGGCTTCCTCACTTAGGTCTGCCGTATTGTACACCCGTGTCAGGGCAAAACTGTAACGAAAGCGGGCTCCAATGTGCTCGGTGAACTGATAGCCAATACCCAACAGTAAACTCAATTCATTTTCCTGCAGGTCATTTTCCAATCCGCTGAGTATAAGGCCATCTTGTACAACCGCTGGCTCATCGATCTTTGCATCAATTAGCCGGGCGAAGGCACCTCCGCCTTCAAAGTAGACGGTGGGGAAAGTTTCCCGCCGGTTGTGACGAAAGTAGATGGGTACTTCTACGTAAGAAAGGTCCACCAAACGATCTTTGGTGTTGAGGAGGCGGCGGGGGTCTGATTCCGTACGGGCACCTTTATTGTGGTAAAGCAGCTCTATGCCTATTTCTGACTGCCGGTTGATGACCGCAGTACCACCGATGCCAAACTGCGGATTGAACTTGTCAAAGCCATTATAATTATCGCCATCCATCTGAGAAAGGTTGAAACCAGTAATCAGGGAAGCCCGGAAGCGCTGCTTAATACGTTTGCCCCGGCGCTGAGCATCGGCATGCTGCGGCAGCACAAAGAGGAAAAGGCAAAACAACGGAATCAACTTCAAGGAAGTAGTCATGGCATGGCGGTATCTGAAGGTTCAATGCTCCAAGGTGGTAAAAGCTTCTACTTTCCTGTGCCGACAGACCACGCACCAGGGAAGGCTTAAGCGTGGAAATACGATCAAATCATCCGGTCTGGTCGCACAAGCTTTCACGCACCGGGCGGTACATTAAGGCAACCTTAAAAACCCGTTTTTGTTGCAGCGCCTCAACGGCTGCTCAGCAAGTAAGGGTAATCGTTATTCGTAATCAGTAACAACTGCCGCCCGCTTACCGGGAGAAGCGCCCGCGCCTGAACCCCTCTCGGCAGGTCCAGTGATTGGACCGTTTGAAAAGCGGAAGCTGCCGCATCGTAGTCTCCGAGCACTCCGCCCCGGGCGGATTGGCTGTTGCCGTGTACGGCCATCAGTTCGGCATTGCTGCTGATGAAGTACAGCTGCCGGGCCTCTTCTTCCCACCAAAGGTCCTGTACCGTGCCCCACTGTGCCTTTGCAGGCAAGGGTTGCGCCTCATAGCCTCCATCAGCCGTGGAGAGGAACAGCATGGACTGCAGGGTTTCTGCCTGTTTTTCTTCTACCAGAAAGTCCTGCCCTTCCGGCAAAAGGGCTTCAAAACTGGCCACCTCAGCATACTTGGAATAGGATACAAAATCTTTCTTTAGCCCGGGTAGCTGCGATAGTAATTTATCCTTGGAACCCAGCGGGACGTAGCGGTCGTAATACTTAAAAAAGACCAGAGGATCCACAAAGCCATTCTCATCAAAATCGCCAAGGTAGAGTTTGATGGGGGCCTCCGGGCTCGCTTGCATCAGGCTGTTGGTGCCTAGATTGCCCGCAAAAATATCAAGTTGCCCATCCTGATTGACATCTGCCACGGCCAGCTTCGTCCAGAACCCAGTCAGCGCAGGGCCGTTGGCTTCTTCCGGAAGGTACTCCAGCGCGCCCTCACCGTCGTTCTCCAGTATCGTCACCGGCATCCAATCGCCACAGATGATGAGGTCCAGGTCATCGTCCTGGTCAACATCGGCCCATTTGGCATCAGTGACCATGCCGAAACGTTGTTTGTAGGCGATATCTACGCCCATCCCCTGCCTATTGGTCAGGATAAAGCTGTAGGGAGATAGCCCATAGGACCCCGGGATCGAGCGGGCGCCTACGAAGATGTCTTCGTACCCATCTTTATTGAAGTCTGCAACCGCCACCACGCTGCCGTTGGTGTGGGGCAGGGAAAGCTGCACGCGGCGGAAGTCCATATTACCGTTGTTGAGGTACAACCGGTCTTCCAGCGCCTTTTCCAGCTCTTTGGCCGCTCCTCCCCCACTTACGGCATAGAGGTCCAGGTCACCATCGGCATCGAAATCAATGACCGCGAAACTGGCATCTTCGTAACCGGCATCACGGGTGAATGCATCGACCTCCAGATTCTGAAACGACCCATCCGCCTGCCCCTGTAGCAAGCGCATCGGATAGCCATGTGCCCCACCAATGAGCAGGTCCTTTATGCCATCTGCATTCAGGTCTTCGTACAAAACAGCCGGGCCTTCCTGTGAAAGCCGCTCGGGCATAAGCTTTTCCTTTTCGTAGTCCTCGTAGGGGTTTTCCTCGTGCTGTAGTGGAAATACTTCAAAAACCGGAGCTTCTATCAGATTACCCGCTGTAGCTATTGGCAGGTCAGCCGCCGGTCTTTCCACCTCCAAATGCTGATTGACGGGCAAGCCGGACAAGACCTGTACCCTCTGCCCCGGCCAGATGATACGCATGGAGTCAACCTTACTGACATCGCCCAGCCCAAAGTGTAAACGGTGGGAAACAGAGGACTGATAGCCTTTGACCACCTGTAGCTCCTGATAGAGGGTGCGCCCACCGGCGTAAATATAGGCTTTGGTGCCCAGTGCGGTTTTCCCGGCACTGTTTTTTAAGTGTAAGCTGAGGTAGTTGCCGCCTTCTGCACGGCTCTTCCAGGTCAGTATTTGAGCGGGCTCGTCGATGTTGTTAACGACGGCTTCCAAATAGCCATCTTTGTCCAAATCGGCGTAAGCTACGCCATTGGAGAAGGTCGGGGTTCCTACCTTGGAGCTTTCCAAGTCAGTGAATTCCAGTTCAGACTGCTGCAAAAAGAGCACATTATGCAGCTTTTCGGAAGGCAGCATATCAATCAGTTTGCGGGTGCGCTCCGGGTCATCTTCGTCCAGCTTTGCGATGGCTTCACTGTTGAGGTAGTTGATGTAATCCAGGTCATTGGGCCGCTTTACAATACCATTGGTGACGAAAATATCCTTCCAGCCGTTATTATCGAAGTCCTGCAGCAGCACGCCCCAGCTCCAGTCGGTGGCGAAGGTGCGGGTTTGCAGAGCCAGGTCTGTAAAATAAGCCTTGCCGGAATTGAGCTGCAGGTGATTGCGGGCGTATTGCTCCTCATACCCCAGGTCTGCCTTTATCCTTTTAAGCTGATCGGTATCCTCGCCCCCGGATTTGAGGTAAATCTCCTCGTCAAAGGGCAACATATCAGTGCTGAAGATATCCGGCAACTGATCGTTGTTGAGGTCTGCAATATCGACGCCCATGCTGAACTGCGTGGTGTGGTCGGTCCAGTCTTTGATCACCTCCCGGAAAGTTTTATCGCCGTTGTTGAGGTAAATGTAGTCGTTCTCGTGAAAGTCGTTGCCGATGTAGATATCGGTGTAGCCATCGCCATTCAGGTCTGCGGCAGAGATAGCCAGCCCGTACCCGAGAGGGCTGCTGTATATGCCGGTTGATGCCGTTACATCTACAAACTGCCCTTCTGCCTCATTGACGCGGTTTTCGAAGAACCGGTCACCAGCGAGCGGATCTGTTTCTTTCCGTTTTTTGGTTGAGCCATAACTGCGTACCGAGTGGACATTATGGTTGAGCAGGTATAGATCAAGGTCGCCGTCCAGGTCGTAGTCCAGGAAGCAGGCTTGAGTCGAAAAAGCCTGAATGTTCAATCCCAGGTCTTTTGAACTTTCTTCAAAGGTGCCGTCCTTCTGATTCAGGTACAAAAGGTTGTGCGCAGCCGGCATAATGCCTACGCCCACTTTACAAACGTGGATATCCAGATAGCCATCATTATTGACATCCACCATCGCCACTCCGGTTGACCAGGCATCATCGGCCAAAATGCCCACCTGTGCTGTAATGTCTTCAAACTGAAGATTGCCCTTGTTGAGGTAGAGCTTGTCGGGTTGCTCATTAGCCGTGAAGAAGAGGTCTTCCAGCCCATCATTATTGATGTCGCCCACTGCAACACCGCCACCGTTGTAGTAATACAGGTACTCGATGATGTTGCGGTCCAGGTTATCAGACAACTGATTGACAAAGTCAATACCTGTTTCCTCAGGCCCGAGCGTCCGCATAGTACCCGGGGCCGTCTCACCTGCAGACGAAGGCTCTCCCCCGCAGGCGCTCAACAACATTAACAGTAAAACAGCAAGCCCCTGAAAAAACCCAACTTTATTCATAGTTAATCTGATATGTCTTAATCTCATCGTCATTCCGAAAAATATAAACCAACCCGTTGATGAGCTGAATGTCACGAATTTCGCCCTTAACGCCAAATCCAAGTTCGACAGAGCGGTCGGTAAACTGCCCCTTTCCATCGTTGATCAGGCAATTCCCGTAAGAAGCATCGTAGATGCCTATTTCAGGCTGTACTTTATACAGGTTGCCGCCGAGCAGTAAATCGGGCTGCCCATCCTTATTCACATCTGCTGCTTCAATAGTGTATACCGGGCTGAATTGCACCGTTACCGGCAGGGCCTGCTTTTCGAATTGCCCCCCACCGAGGTTGCGCAGTACCACAGACCTAAGCTCGTTGGCTTCCAGTACTTCTGTACTTCCCAGCTGTTCCTTATTGAATATCTGTGTGATATCTGCCTCTTTAAAGGATTGAAAATCCGGATATTGCTTTTTGAGGTACGGCATCTGTTTGGTGAGGTTATGCCGCAGGGCGTAGGGATAGTCTTTCCCGTTGTCTGCGTTGAAGGTCAAAATGCTTTCCGGGAAGTTGTTGTTATCAAAATCGTTGTAGTACAGGCGCAGCGGGTGTTCGGCGGTGCCGCGGATACGGCTGTTGGTGCCCAGGTTGCCAAGTACCAGGTCTTCATTGCCATCGCCATCCAAGTCTGCGACCTCCAGTGCCGTCCAAAGCCCGGCATTGGGAAAGGGCAGCGGCTGCCTGCGCAGGCTTGAGCCTTCGTTTATCAAAATCTGTACTTCCATGAATTCTCCGGCCACCACCAGATCCGGGAGGGCGTCATTATTGAGATCGCACCACCGGGCACTTGTGATCATGCCTATATTGGACAATTCAGGATAGTACTGCGCGGTCACATCGCGGAAGTTGCCTGCTCCATCGTTTTCCAGGATGAAGCCTGAGCATTTGGCACCATACTTCCCGACTTTGATCCGCTCTCCGACAAAGAGGTCCAGGTCACCATCGCCGTCGATGTCCCGAGAGTCTACTGCAAGGGTGCTCATTTTTTGGTCATTGGGGAAGACCTGTCGGTGCTCCGTAAACCGCCCGCGCCCGTCATTGAACCAAATCTCGTCGTGCAGAAGGTTGGAGAATTCCGTGATTTCCACACCTCCACTTGCAAGGTAGAGGTCCATGTCACCATCCGAATCCGCATCAAAGAGGTGGGCAGTGAGGTGTTCTGCCCCGGCGTCAATTTGCTCCAGCACGGTTTTGGAAAAGCTGCCGTCTGCCTGCCCGAAATAAGCTACACAGGGCGCACCCTTGGGGCCAGGTATGACGATATCCGTATAGCCATCGCCATTCAGGTCACCCTGCCCTGCCCGGGGGCCTTCGGTGCTATGCCCGTGGTAAAGGAGGCGCTCCCGGTTGAAGTCCACATAGTTGTTTTCTTCGTGCGTGTAGTCAATGGGAGAGACTACAGGCTCGAAAGCCTTGCCGGAGACGGTATTTTCGGAAGCCATGGAAGCAACAGCCTGCCCTGTGGATGAAGCCACGGTCAGTGTCTGATTCGCCTCGACTGTACCAAGTTGCGTGACTTTTCCATCCGGCCAGATGATGGTCACCTCAGCCTGCGCCGCCTTGCCGATACCGACCACTACGGCCGGGTCTACGCTCGACTGAAAGCCCCGTGTAGGTTGGTTTTCCACCCGCCAGGTCTGATCGCCTGCCCGAATCTCTACTTTGCTGCCAATGGCGAAGGTATTCTGCCCTTCGCCCCGCAGGTGAAACTTCAGGTAGTTGCCGCCCGCGCCCTGGTTTTCGTAGACAAAACAGGGCATGCTCACGTTATTGACCACAAGGTCGAGATCGCCATCGTTGTCCAGGTCACCGTAGGCGGAGCCATTGGAAAAGCTGGGCGTTTGCAGCCCGCTCGCTTCGTATGCCTCAAAGGAAAGCCCGCCCAGGTTTTTGAAGGCGTGGTTGGGCACTTTGTTGGATGGGATGATGTCGATCAGCTCTTTGTAATTGACTCCTTTATCCGAAATAATGGACTGTATGACGGATTCATTGGCGATGTACTGCAGGTAGTCCTGATCGGTGAGGTCTTTGTAAATGCCATTGGCGATAAAGAGGTCTTCGTACCCATCGTTGTCCATATCGAAGAACAGGGCGCCCCAGCTCCAGTCGGAGGCTTCTACGCCCGCCAGGCGAGAGATTTCGCTAAAGGTGCCGTTGCCCCGGTTGAGGTGCAGCACGTTGCGGGTGAACTGATGATGATAGCCGTTGGTGACGTTGTACTGGTACTTATCCCAGCCTTCAAAGGTCGTTACGGACTTGAGGCGGCTGTAATCGGAGGGCAGCATCTCGGTGACGAAAATATCCTGATATCCATCGTTGTTGATATCCGCCATATCTGCCCCCATAGAGGCCCCGCTGATGGAGTTGATCTGATTGACCAGGTCTTCTTTGAAAGTGCCATCCTGCTGATTGATGTAAAGGTAGTCGCGTTCGAAGAAGTCATTGGAAATAAAAAGGTCTTCCCAGTTATCATTGTTGACATCGCCCACGGTAACCCCCAGACCAAATCCAATCACACTACCATAAATACCTGCTTCTTCGCTCACATCTACAAACCGGCCTCCTTCGTTGCGCATCAACTTATCCCCTCCGAGTTCGTCGCGTTTCGGGCGTTCATTTTTGCGCAGGTTGAAGCTGCCGATGGCCTGGAAGGAGTTGTTGAGAATGTATACGTCCAGGTCGCCGTCTTTATCATAATCAAAGAAGCTGGCGTGAGTAGAATAGCCTTTATCATTCAGGTTGTACTGCTCTGCCTGTTCCTCAAAACGCAGATTGCCCTGATTGATGAACAACTCATTTTCTTTGTTATCGCCTGCTACATCACCAGAGTTACAAACGTAGATATCTAGCAGCCCATCACCATTTACATCTACCATAGTGACACCGGTAGACCATGCCCGCTGCCCGCTTACACCAGCCTGTTCAGAGATGTCTTCAAACTGCCAGTTGCCTTTGTTCAGGAAAAGTTTGTTGCCCGTTTGATTAGCGGTCAGGTAGACATCGGCGAGCCCATCGTTGTTAATATCCCCAATCGCGACGCCACCGCCGTTGTAGAAGTTGCGGTACTTGTAGACGTTGAAGTCGTTGGTATAGGTAAGGTCATTGCTGAAATTGATCCCCACCTCAGCATTATCCCTCAACGTAAACAGCGAAGCGGAAGAGGACTGAGTACCGGAACCATCCGGCTCACAGCTCAGGAAGAACAAAAAGGGAATGATCCAAAATGCAGTAGGTGCTTTCATTATTTGTCAAGCTTATAGCGTAAGTCTTCGATACGTACTTTTACATCCTTATTATTGACGGGGTACATCAGGATTTGACGGTTGCCATCAATTTTGACCAATGCGGGGGTCTTGAGCCCTTCTACCTCCAGCTCAATAAAATCGTTGCCCGGATACCCCTGCAGGTACTGCTCGCGTAGTTGATTCATCAGGCTGTCCGCATGCCGGTCGCGGTTCCAGGGCGCCCAGGTTTGGTAGGCATACTTCATATCCATACCGCGCATCACGTCGTCTTCATCAAAAATACCATAGAACAGCATATCCTTGGCTCTTGACAAATCACCACTAATGGTATCCGCATCCACCACGTATTTAGCATACTGATTGCCGGTGCCTGCCGTAATAATTTTCTGCTTGTTCAGCTCCCAGCAAATGGCATAAAATTCCTTTTTGGTCTGCCCCATCTGCATACCAAAAATGAGGCTGTCCCGGATTTCCCCTGTACCCAATTCCCGGTCCACATACTGCTGATACTCTGACTTACAGCTCTGAAAAGCCAACACCAGTGTTCCCAAAAGTAAAAGGCGGCTGGTAGTGGGGCAAAAAGAAAATGTACAACTTTCAAAAAGCTTTTGCCCCAACGTTGCACGAAAGCTGCCCGCTGATTGGTTTTGTACAACGTTGGAACAAAACCAGTTGTGCATATGCTTTTTCGAGAAGCTCTTAATCCAACTCATACCACTGAATTTTCTCATCGTTTAAGCCAATAATAATTTGATTTTCGTTGAGGTCTAAAAAACTTCTTACCTGCCCGTTGAGACTCAGCATGCGGCATTGATCAAACACGCCCCCCTCTCCTGCCCTGCGCCCTTTGCAGAGGCAGCCTTTGGAGGCATCCTGACGGCCAAACTGCGGCTTGACCCGGTATTCGTTGCCACCGAGCAGCAAATCCGGAGTGCCGTCCTCATCCACATCTCTGACCATAATGGCATGAACACTGCTATATTGCGCTTCGATTGGTAATGGCTGAAAGCGAAGTTTCCCACTCTCGTTCCACAGCAGGCCGCTACGGCGCTCTTTGAGGTGGAGCTGTAACGCCTCGGTAAGTTGTTCTTCCGAGATCAGGGCTTCCAGCGGGGCTTTTGAGAAAGCCTCGTAGCGGCGGTATTTTTTCTTAAGGACCGGCATTTGCATGTATAGCTCATCGATCGCCTGAATGGGATAATGCCCGTCCTCCCTTTTGATGCAGGCAATCTGCTCGGGCGTTCCGTTTTGGTCAAAATCTGCGATGAATACCATATGCCCGCTTCGGAAAAAGTTGTTGGTGCCCATATTGCCCAGGATAAAGTCGGGATCGCCGTCTTCGTCCAGGTCCGTGGTTTCAATAACCTGCCACCATCCGTCTGTACCGGGCAGCACTTTTTTTTGAAAATTGCCATTCTCGTTGTACAAAACAGTAAGAGGCATGTATTCTCCGGCCAGTAAAATATCCGGCCAGCCATTGCCGTCAATATCTGAAGCGGACAAGGCTTTGATCATGCCTACATCCTGACCGGCTTTTACGTCCAGTAATTCAAAGTGGTTGTCACCAGTATTGCGCCAGACCAGGCAACTGCCAGGGAGGCCATAGGTGTTGGTTTTCATTGCCTCTCCGACCACAATATCCGGCAGTCCATCCTGATCAAAATCAGCTATACTTACTGCCCCTGTAGACAGTGGACCGGGAAAATCGAGTGCGCCTTCGGCCTGTTCAAAGTAGCCGGTTCCATCGTTGAGGTAAAGCGCATCATGTAATTCCGGCGAGTACTCCGAGAAAGCTTTGCCGCCATGCCCCAGGTAGAGGTCAGGATCACCGTCCTGATCGCTATCAAAAAAGACCGCAGCAGTCACTTCAGAACGACGGGTATCCGCAAATAGTAGCTGAGGCAAATAGCCCGATTCTGTAGCCAGGTACAAAACTGATTCCTGATTCTTGCCTCCGCCCACAAAGAAGTCTTCCCTCCCATCCGCGTTGACATCAGCCTTTGCCAAAACAGGGCCTTGCCCACCGGGCATAGTCAATAGCATACGCTCTCTGCCAAAGAAGTTGATATCGACTTCCTCATGTTCAAAATCGACCGGGGCTTCTACGTGTTTCAGCAATGGTTTGGGCGTTTTCCAGAGCCCGGGGCTAACCGGCTCCACTTCGAGGCCATCGTAACGGATATCATAAATCCGGTCAGCAGTCAGAGAGGTACGCAGGCTGACTTCGCCGTTAGGCCAGATAAAGTAAACACTGTCGACCTCAGCCCGATGGCCCAGCCCAAAAAAGACGGGGCCGGCGGAGCTACTCTGAAAACCTTTGGTAGGATAGTATTCAAAAAGGCTGCGCAGGCTATCCGCCACAATCAGTACTTTAGTACCAATACCCTGCCTGTTTCCGCCGGTGAACTCCAGCCGGAAAGCGATGCTATGAGCGTGGCTGCGTAGGGTATTGTTTCGGTAAATTGTTGCCGGTTGATCGATGTTGTTGACGACCAGGTCCAGGTCGCCGTCGTTATCCAGGTCACCGTAGGCACTGCCGTTGCTGAACGTTGGGGTTTCAAAGCCCCAGTTTTGGCTTTGGTAGGAAAACTGCAGATTGCCTTCATTGCGGAAGAGGGCGTTTCGGACCGGAGCAGAAGGCATGATCTCAATAAGTTTTTTCAGTACTTCCGCATCTTCATTGATCATGGCCCGCACCTGGGTCTCATTAGCCATATAGTTGAGGTAGTCTTTATCGAGCAGGTCAGAACGGATGCCATTGCTGACAAAGATATCCCGCAAGCCATCTGCGTCGTAGTCCTGCATCAAAGCCGACCAGCTCCAATCCGTGCTCTCTACTTCAGCCAGTCGCCCTACCTCTGCGAAGGCCTTCCCATTTAGGTTTTTATGCAGCACATTGCGGGCAAACTGATGGTGGTAGCCTTTCTTTACACTGAGCTGGTATTTGTCCCACTCTTCGTACACTGTTTTGGTCTTTTTGCGGGCAGGGTCACGCGGCAGCATTTCGGTAACGAAGATTTCGGAGAGCAGATCGTTGTCCAGGTCGCAGGCATCGGCTCCCATAGACCCCATAGACAAAGCCATAAAGCTGGAGTCCGAAGATTCGGTAAAGGTGCCATCCTGATTATTGAAGTAGAGGTAGTCTTTCTCGAAGAAGTCGTTGGACAGGAAAATATCCGGCCAGCCATCCTGATTAAAATCCGCCAGAGTGATACCCAGCCCGTAGCCAATCCGGCTGGCATAAATTCCGGCTTCCCGGGTCACATCGACAAAGGTACCATTCCGGTTTTCGAGCAGTTTGTTGCCTTCGGGGTCATATTCATCACGTAGCCCCTCCTGCATATCAAACCCGCCTACGGAGCGCAGGGAGTTGTTGAGGAGGTAACAATCAAGGTCGCCGTCAAGGTCATAATCAAAGAAAGCGGACTGAATCGACAGGCCGGTAAAGTCCAGCCCATATGTTTTGGACTCCTCGGTAAAGGTGAGATCCCCCTGATTGATAAACAGTTCATTATGGCGATTGGGGCCACCGGGTTTCCCGGCTTTGCAGACATAGATATCGAGCCAGCCATCACCGTTGATATCGACAAAATTGACACCGGATGTCCAGACATCAGCACAAGCTATACCTGCCTGTTCGGTAATGTCTTCAAATTGCAGCCCGCCTTTATTAAGGTATAATTTATTGGGCATGAGGTTGCCCGCGAAATAGAGGTCCTGTAAGCCATCGTTATTGATATCGCCTACAGCGACGCCGCCGCCATTGTAAAAATTTCGGTAAGTGTAGGGGTTGTAGTCCTCCGTGTAGTGGAGGTCATTTGAGAATTGAATGCCTGTGGATTCGGGGCCGAGAGCGGAGAAGACCGTTGCTGACTGATCGGAGCAGCCAGTGAACAGGGATACAGCAGCGAGCAGAATAGTGATCCCTTTTACACTATACATTTTTCTCAAAGCCCATTTAAGAATTAAGCAGTGCATAAACCATGATGGTTAGGGTATCAAAAAGTATCCCGGGCCCTTCATAAAGGAGGGGCCCGGGATAGCAAGGTTTATCAAACTTCAGGGATTAGTACCCTGGGTTCTGTGTCAATCCACCACCGGCATTGATTTGCTCCTGCGGGATTGGGAAGATGTTTACAAATGGCTCGGAAGTTGGCTTCTCCCACCATTCTCCATTGTACTTACCGAAACGGATCAGGTCCGTACGGCGAGCTGTTTCCTGGAACATCTCACGGCCACGCTCTGCGAGGAATTCCTCCTCAGTCAGGTTACCATTATACTCCGCAACACCGGCACGGGCACGCAGTACATTCACATCTGCTTCAGCTGCAGACCAGTTACCTGCCTGACGTGCAACCGCTTCTGCGCGGATCAGGTAAACTTCGCCCAAACGAACGATGGGGAAGTCATTGTCCATATCTGAACGGCCAAACTGCTTGTAGCTAAACTTCGCCGGACGAGCGCCAGCTTCGCGCAGTGAGTTTGGAGCCAGCTCGTTGATTTCCGGCGTATAGTTCAGCTGGATATCATCATCATCAGCAGCGTAGTCCAGCAAGGCAGAACCACTGAAGTCCAGCTGAGGACCAACGATGAAGTTATTCTCCTTACGGGCATCACCATCTTCGTAGGAATTGTAGAATTCCTCGAGGGTAGCATATCCGTTCCAGGGCTGCTCCTGGAAGTTCCAGGTAAACTGGCTGGAATAGTGTAGGTTCATCTGGCTAAAGTTCATACCGGCACCAGTAGCTTCGTCATAGCGTACAGAGAAGATATGCTCTGGGTTACCTTCGTTATTAGCTGCAAAAACAGCTGCATAACCTTCCAGTTCAGCAGGGTCTGAGTCTACCCGTGGGCGCTTGCCCAGGTTAGGTACAGAGCAGCCTTCACCGCAAAGTACGTACTGACCGCTGTCGATAATATACGAAGCTGCAATCTCAGCTTTGTCATACATAGGCGTACCCGTGTAAACTTCTGCATTGAGGTACAACTTAGCAAGGATTCCCATAGCACCATAGCGATTCATGGAGTAAGCAGAGCCACCGTCGGCAAGCTGGCTGTTGGACAAATCCATAGACTCACTTACTTCAGATATGCCCAGGGCTGCGAGGAGTTCACTTTCAACAAAGTTGAAAACCTCCTGACGGGAAGCTTGTGGTGGGTCCTGATTGGTCTCAGTTACCAGCTTCACCCGGCCATAGGAGTCCAGTAAGCGCCAGTAGAAATAGGCACGTACTGCACGGGCTTGTGCGACTTCTGCATCGCTCAGGTTACCACTACCCAGGTTATCATTGGCAGTAGCAATAGCGTTGTAGGTTTGCACCCATGTACCGTTAATAAATGGATGGTTTGGTGTGTAAGTATGCTGGTGCAAGCGAATCAAGTCACCACCATCAAACCAGTCACCACCTTTCGCACCGATGAACATTTCATCAGTGGTGATTTCCTGAATGGAGTAATATCCACCGTGGTTAGCTGTACCGGCGTTACGGAGCTCACCATAAAGGGCGGTCAGCGCCCCGTCACTACTGCCGGGGCCTTCTATATTGATGCCTTCCACAACGATATCTTCAGTGATATCGCCTACCAGATCTTCTTCCAGGTCGGTACAAGCCGCCATAGAAAGACCTAGGCATACGATTAACGAATATTTAAAAAGTCTTTTCATTACTTTTTAGTTTTCAAGTTAGAAATTAAGATTTACGCCCAGTGTGAATGTCCGCGAAGCAAAGTAGCTGTAGCGGCGGTCGATACCAGGGCTAAGTACATCAGGATTAGAGAAGTCTACTTCTCCACCGTTATCTGATGAACCATAGTCTACTAATGATGGTTCAGGGTCTGTACCGGTATAGTTCGTCAGTACGAACAGGTTTTGTCCGGTAAGCGACACTGTAAGACCGCGAATCGCGCTTCCTTTCTCAAAGCTGAATCTTCTGGAGATCGTAAGGTTGTCCAGCTTGAAGAAGTCAGCCTCTTCCACATAGAGTGAGCTGAATTGAGCAGAAGTCAATCCTGGCTCTGCTAACTCTGTATTAACAAAGTTATAAGAAGTCTGCGAAGAAATGCGAGGCTCGTAGAACGCACGGAAAGTATTTACAAGGCTATGGCCTAATGCCCCACGGAAGAAGGCATTTACCGACCAATCACCGAAGGAAAGTTGGTTTGTCCAGCCGAATTCCAAATCGGGGATACCATTGCCCAATGTGGTAAAGTCTGCGTCAGGGTTCAAAGCATTACCCTGATCACCAATCACCTGGCCATCACCATTGATGTCTTGAAGGATTGGAGATCCATCTTCACCTACACCTTCAAAAACAGGCCCCCAGATCTGACCGATCTCCTGACCTTCACGGATGACAACCATGTTGGTTCCGTTCTGACCAGGTGCACCGAGGTTAGCGCGCTGCTCTTCAGGTACTACGTATTCTTCGAGTGTAGTTTTGTAAGTGCTAAGGATCAGGCCTGTGTTCCAAATCATATTATCCTTGCGGACCACATCATAACCCAGTGTCAGCTCAGCGCCCTGAGTAGTGAGCAAGCCAGCATTCTCAAACCGGCGGTCTGTACCAAATACAGCTACATCAACCGTACGCTCCAGGATGAAGTCCTGAATATTACGATCATACAGGTCTAAAGTAGCATTGAAGCGACCCATTGTGAATTCCACACCGAGGTTCAGCTCTCCTTTTTCCTCCCATTTGAGGTCAGGGTTAGCAGCACGGACCAATTCTGTGGAGACACTACCGTCATCTCCGTTTACAACTTGGCGGATGGGCTGAGATAGTCCGTTTGGTCCAGGCAGGGCACCTGTTACACCGTAACCTACCCGCACTTTCAGGAGGTCTACGTTATTGATATCAAGGTAGCGGTTAACGTCGACACCTACACCCAGCGCAGGGAAAATACCCCAGCGGTTGTCTGCACCAAGCTTGGTAGAACCTTCACGTCGAACAGATGCGTTCAGGAAGATCGCATCATCAATTGTCATGTTCGCACGGGCGAAGAAGGCAATGATTTTCTCATCAGGAGAAACAGCACTGTTGGCCTGAATAAAGCCAGCGTTCTGCAAGTCCTGAGAAGTCTGAATCAAGTTGCCAAAGTCCAGCGTATTGTCCGGGAAGTCACCCAGGCTGAGGAACTTAGACTCGAAGTTGTTCTGCTGATAAGAGTAACCACCTGTAACACGCAGGTTAGAACGGCTGCCTACATCTGCAACATAAGTCAGGTAACCTTCAAACAACTGGAAAGAGGTGATCTCATCGTAAAACTCAGCAAGGCCCTTGCGGGTTGGGCTGGTTGCGTTACCTCTGAACAGTGAAGTAGTGGGATAGTACTCTTCGTTAGCCACAGTAGTCTTTTGGTTTGCCACGCGGCCAGCAATTTCCAGATTAGGCGTAATGTCGTAGCCTACCCGTGCACCATAAGTAACTTCTGTACGTTGTCCCTGATTGCGGTTTTGCTCGATGATAGAAACCGGGTTGAAGCTATCAAACAAGCCCAGTGTCTCGAAAAAGCCGCCATACTGCTCGCTTGCGAATGGGAATGGCGCGTTGGAACCAAAGACCGGAGCAGTGGGGTTGTACAGTACACCATAGCGGAGGGCTTCGTTGAAGCCAAAATCAGAATTCCGGTTGGTAAATGAAGAGTTGAAGTCGATGCTAACTTTCTCGTTGAAAGCTTTTGTAGAAAGGTTCACACGCCCGTTGAACTGCTCAAAACCAGAGTTCTTCAGGATACCATCCACATTACGATAGTTACCGGAAACACGGTAAGTGGTATTCCCTGATCCCCCGGAAGCAGACAAGCTGTGTACGTTGCTAATACCAACGCGCGTCACTTCATCGATCCAATCGGTTTGGCTGCCGAGGTCTGTACCTCCGGCTGCAACGAATTCGTCAGGGCTCATAACCGGCACACTGTTGAATGCCGTTGAGGCAGCAGTCTGACCATTATAAGAGAACTCGACGCCCTTGCTTTGGCTACCGGAGCGGGTAGTCACCAGGATAACCCCTGAGGAACCCCGTGAACCGTAGATCGCAGCCGCAGAGCCGTCCTTCAGGACGGTTACGTTCTCAATATCGTTGGGGTCAACGTTATCAAGAGAAGCACCAATGATACCGTCTACCACTACAAGTGGCTCAGTGTTGGCACCTACAGTAGAGATACCGCGCAGGCGGATAACGCTCTGCCCGTTGGGGTCACCACCCCGGTTGTACACCTGAAGGCCAGCCACCTTACCCTGTAATAACTGGGAAGGGTCGGTGATAGGCCCCTGGTTGAAATCTTCAGCGCTCACTGAAGTAACCGCAGAAGTAATTTCCTTCTCCTTCTGAGAACCATAACCTACAACAACGACCTCCTCCAGCTGCTGACCAGCAGAGAGGGTAACGTCGATCTTGGTTTGGCTGCCAATTTCAACGCGCTGAGAGCTGTATCCTGTGTAAGAGAATTCCAGCTCTTTGGCATTTTCTGAAACGTTAAGGGAATAAGCACCATCAAAGTCCGTAATGGTACCAGTGCTGGAGCCAACAACGAGTATGTTTGCCCCGATTAGAGGCTCACCCGTCTCAGCATCCGTAACCGTACCGGTGATGGTACGCTGTGCAAAAGTGAAATTACACAGCAGGAGCGCCAAGACAAGGAGAACGCCCCTTGTCATGGAGTTGATGTTAAGTTTCATACACTACTTTGGTTTAGTTAGTAAAAACTATGTCTGATTAATAAATCCTGTTACTGCAAACGAAGCCGTCAAACCCTGAGGGCAGCGCTTGCAATTTCTTTGCTGAAGCCGGGGCTTCATTTGTTCAATGGGATCACTGGGATAAAAATCAAGGTCATAGACAAATTGTGTCTGTTTTACACTAACTAGTCCGTAAAAGTCTCAATTTAGCAGGAAAAAACAAAGATCAGCAAACAGTTTTTTACAAATAAGCTTCAAACCAAATTAAATTATGATGTTAAAATAACGTTAACCGCTTGTTCCTGCAAGGAAAACGCCCCAATTTTATTTTCCGCTGCCTGCGCAAAAAAGATATCTGCAGATGCTGAGCAAATGTCGGGCATACCGGAACTCCTACGGAAATATACTGTTCTGAATCTTAGCAAAGAATACCTGCCACATGCCAAAACCCAACGATTTGTTTGCAACTCCGTTCCTCCGTTGCCTTCGGGTGGTGCTGACGGCGCTCTGGCTGGCAGGCGGCCCCGTTTCATATGCACAGTACACCGATCTGGAAATCACCGGCGGGAAAACAAAAATCGATCTTCCGTTCCGGTATACCAATGGCTTTATAGTTGTTCCGGTTGTGTTCGAAAACTGGTTCCCGCTAAACTTCATCTTTGATACGGGAGCCGAGCATACCATTCTCAGCCAACGGGAAATCACCGATCTGCTTCAACTCGAATACCGCCGGCGTTTTACCCTGATTGGCTCCGATCTGAGCCGCGAGTTTTATGCCTATTTGGTTTCAGGCATCAATTTGCAGGCTGGCTCGGTACTCGCCAAAAACCGGTCCATTCTGGTACTGGAGGAAGACTACCTAAGGTTTGAAGATTACACGGGTGTGGAAATCCACGGTATTCTGGGGGCTGATTTTTTCCGGAGGTTTGTAGTGGAGATCGACTATCGCCGGCAGCTCATTACGCTGTATGATCCGCGGGAATTTGTAAAGCCCGGAAAGGGTTTTACACCGGTTGCAGCGAATTTCAGAAAAAGCAAGCCCTACGTTTTTCCTGAGGTGGCCCTGCGGCAGGGAGACACCAGTACGCTGAAGCTGCTTCTCGATACCGGAGCTGCGCTTCCGTTGCTCATCAACACCGACAGCGACCCGGGGCTGGTGCTTCCCGAGCGGGTCATCCCCAGTAATCTCGGTGCAGGGCTGGGTGGCTTCCTGAGGGGCTATCAGGGCAAAGTCTCCAGCCTGGAAATCCCGCCCTATCAATTCTCAAGCGTGGTCACCAGCTATCAGGAAATCATGCTGGGAACGGCAATAGACAGTAGCAGCCTGGACCAGCGCAACGGTATTCTGGGCAATGAAATATTAAGGCGGTTTACCGTTATTTTGGATTACGTTCGGGAGGAAGTCTACCTTGAGCCCAATAAAAACTATGATGACGAATTTAAGGTAGACCGCAGTGGTATGCTCGTCATCGCCTCGGGGCCCGGGCTTCGAGACTTCTTAATCTACAGCGTTATTGAAGGCAGCCCGGCTCATGAAGCCGGATTGAAGCCTGGTGATGAGATCAGGCGCATCAACTGGGTCCCCGCCTCATTCCTTACGCTGAGCAGTATCATCAACCGGCTGCAGAAACCTTCCGGTAAACGTTTGCGCATTGTGGTCAGACGGGATAAGGAGCGCATCAAGACCTCATTCGTACTTCGGGACCTGATTTAAGTTTTGAGCCCTAAAGCCAGGCCCTTTCCCTTCGAGCTTTTATCCTCAGCTGATATTCCTTATATTCCGCCATATGCCTGTTGCTCCTCAACCTGAGGGCGCAGGCAACGTTCTATCATTGAATTAAATCATTTACAACCACTTATGAATATTAAGGTATATACCCCTTTTGAACCTGCCACTATTTCGGAAAAGGAACATATCGTCAATTTTCTGTTCCATCACCTCGATCAATACGGCGATGCCCGGGAGGACATCCACAAAGCTATCCAATATGCTTTGAAGGAAACCGCTTCCCATGGCGGCTTTGTCATTGCCGGAGAACTGGAGGGCAAGATTGTGGGGGCGGTGGTCATCAACCGTACAGGCATGGAAGGGTATATTCCTGAAAATATCCTGGTGTACATCGCTGTCGACGGTAGTCAGCGCGGCAAAGGTATCGGTAAGGCCCTCATGCAAAAAGCCATCGACCTGGCACAGGGGGATATTGCCCTTCATGTAGAGCCGGACAACCCGGCGCGCCACCTTTATGAGAAGCTGGGCTTCACGAATAAGTACCTGGAAATGCGCCTTAAGAACAAGTAAACCCATTTTATGCATTGGATTGATATTGTTATTTTCATCGTCTACTTCCTGGCGATGCTGGGGATAGGTTTTTTCTTTTTCAAGCAAAATAAAAACTCCGACGACTACTATGTGGGTGGCCGGGATATGGGCAGCCTGCACATCGGTCTGTCCGTGGTCGCTACCGATGTTGGGGGCGGTTTTTCCATTGGCCTTGGTGGGCTGGGCTTCCTGATGGGCATTTCCGGCTCCTGGATGCTATTCACAGGGCTTATTGGTGCGTGGCTGAGCGCCGTCTTTCTCATCCCAAAGGTCAACCGGCTTTCCAAGAAGGTGAACCTGCTGACCTTTCCGCAACTCTTTGACTTCCTTTTCAACCCAAACGTAGCCCTTCTCGCAGGCATTATTTCTGCTATTGGCTACCTGGGTTTCACCAGTTCGCAACTGCTGGCAGGGGCCAAATTAGCCTCAGCTACCTTTACGGGCCTCAGCCTGACTCAGGCTCTTGTAATTATGGGCGTGATTGCGGTGGTCTATACCGTAGCAGGCGGTTTGAAAGCTGTTATTTATACGGATACGGTACAGTGGATTATCCTGATGGCAGGCCTGGTGTTTATCGGTATCCCATTGGGTTACTTCGCTGTTGGTGGTATGGAGGGTATACGGGAGGTGGTCCGGCCAGAGTTTTTGCAGCTGACCAACGTCTCCTGGTCGCAACTGGTCAACTGGGGCGTTACCATCATCCCCATTTGGTTTGTAGGCATGACGCTCTACCAGCGGATTTATGCCTGCCGGGACGAGCAGACGGCAAAGCGGGCCTGGTATACCGCCGGGCTTTTTGAGTACCCGATTATGGCTTTTATGGGCGTTCTGCTGGGGCTGTTTGCCCGGGTGGGTGCCGATCAGGGTATGTTTGTGGACCTGGGGTACACCGATCCTGAGGCGATGGACGCGGAGATGGGGCTGCCACTCTTGCTGCGGACGGTGCTGCCTGCCGGGCTGACCGGGCTTATGCTTTCTGCCTATTTCTCCGCGATCATGTCTACGGCAGACAGTTGCCTGATGGCAGCCTCCGGTAATGTGGTCACGGATATCCTGGAGCGCTTCCTGCCATTAAAAGGGGATGAAAAGAAAATCCTGCGTTATTCTCAGGTTGCTACCTTTGCGATCGGTGCAGTTGCCCTGCTTATTGCCATGAGTATGCAAAATGTGCTGGAGCTTATGTTGCTCTCTTATGCCTTCATGGTATCCGGGCTCTTTGTGCCGGTCATTGGTGGTATGTACTGGAAACGAGCAACGCCGACTGCAGCGTTTTGGGCCATGCTCCTGGGCGGGGGCACTACCCTCCTGCTTATTCTGACAAGTTGGCAGCTGCCTTACGATTTGGATGCGAATATTGCGGGGATTTCTATTTCTGCCCTATCCTTCATAATATTGAGCTACGTAACCACCCCGCCGGATATACCGGCTGCGGTAAAACTATCTGATACAACCCGTACGCTATGACCCAAACCAAGCCTTCCTGGATGAGTGATATTGATCAGCTACGGCGCTACCTGCATCAGTACCCTGAGCTAAGTGGCGAGGAGCATGAAACAGCGGCATTTCTGGCCAGGTCTCTTCAGAAACTGGAGCCTGCACAACTCATTGAGGGCATAGGCGGCTGTGGCATGGTTGCTGTTTTCGACAGTGGGCACCCTGGCCCTTCCGTACTGTTCCGGACAGAGCTGGATGCCCTGCCTATTCAGGAGGTTAATGACTTCGACTATCGGTCTACGAAGGAAAATATCGCGCACAAATGCGGGCACGATGGGCATATGGCGGTCATGATGGGGTTTGCAAGAGCCCTGTATCACCATCCACCGGAGAAAGGGCGGGCTCTGCTCCTTTTTCAACCTGCCGAAGAGATTGGAGCCGGTGCCGAATGGATGCTGAAAGACGAAACTTTCGATCAGGTATTGCCCATTGACTACGCAGTAGCTTTCCACAATTTACCCGGTTTTCCGCTAGGTACTATCGTTTGTAAAGAAGGCCCGTTCAGCTCTTCAGTCCAAAGCCTCATTATCCGCCTCAATGGCAAGACCTCCCACGCCGGAGAACCGGAAAACGGTATCAATCCAGCCATGGCTATTGCCGAAATTATCAAAGAAGCGGACATTGCCTGCCAGCCCAATATTGAGGAAGAAGGCTTTGCTATCCTGACCCCGGTGCACATACACATGGGCGAAGTCGCATACGGTGTTTCTGCCGGCTATGGTGAAATACACCTGACCATCAGGACAAAAACAGAGGAGGAAATGCAGGCCCTGAGTGACCGGCTGCTGAGCTACGCCGGGCGGGTTTCCCAAAAGTATGGATTGCAGCTCGATACGGAGTGGACCAATGTATTCCGGACAACACAAAATGACCCCGAAGTGACCGGCATCATTCAGCAAGCTGCCGCGGATAACGGATTGGAGTACCATGCCAAAGACTGGGCATTCAAGTGGGGAGAAGACTTTGGGGCATTCACACAACAATTCAAAGGGGCCATGTTTGGCATTGGGGCGGGAGAGGACCACCCTGCACTGCATAACCCTGATTACGATTTCCCCGACGCCATCACCCCGGTTGGCATTGACATGTACCGGCGCATTCTGGAGCATCTGCTAGAGCGCACAGACTGATCAAAATTAAAACATTTCTATTGCTATCAGAAAACAGACACGTCTTGTTCGAACACAAAGGGCAGCTTTAACGTCAGAAATAAACACAAAATAAGGAGCTCCCCGCCGCTGTAAAACTCAGCCAGGTTCCTTAATTTACGCTCAACAATTCTGCCCATGCTAGCGACATCAAAAATTACTATCAGCCGAAAGGCACTGGAAAGCAACTACCGGTTTATCCGCAATCAGATTGGCGATGATACCAATATCTCGTGGGTGGTCAAGGGAAATGCCTACGGCCACGGTATCGAAATGTTCGCCCCGCTTGCCGTGGCTTGCGGCGCAGAGCACTTTAGTGTGTTTGATGCCAGTGAGGCCTATCGGGTCAGGAAAAGCCTTCAGGACAAAGAAGTGCAAATTATGATCATGGGGATGGTGGAAGACCAGCATCTGGAATGGGCAATCGAGAACAACATCGAGTTTTATGTTTTTGAGCCGGAGCGGCTGGAGGCCGCTGTGCGGGCTGCGCGTAAAGTTGGCAAAAAAGCAAAAGTTCACGTTGAGGTTGAAACAGGCATGAACCGTATTGGCTACGAAGCGCATGAGCTGCCTCATGTGGCAGAACTGCTGCTGAAACACCCGGACCTCCTGCAGTTTAAGGGGCTCTGCACCCACTTTGCCGGGGCAGAGAGCATTGCGAACTACGTACGGGTCACGCAACAGCGCAAGACCTACAAGCGCATTCTCAACTGGTTTGCCAATCAGGGGCTGCAGCCGGATATCAAGCATGTGGCCTGCTCAGCCGCAGCAATACGCTATCCGCCCACCCGGCTGGATATGGTCCGGATCGGCATTCTGCAGTATGGTTTTTGGCCCAGCCGGGAAACCCTCATTGAGCACAACAGCAAAGTCAACCGGCAGGACAACCCGCTGGAACGCCTGATCTCCTGGAAAAGCCAGGTGATGGACACCAAAACGGTAAAAACCGGAGAATACGTGGGCTATGGCACCTCTTACATGGCAACAAAGGAGATGAAAGTAGCCACCATCCCGATTGGCTACGGCCACGGCTTCACCCGCTCGCTAAGCAACGCCGGGCGGGTCCTCATCAGGGGCAAGCGGGTGGGCGTCATTGGCATGGTCAACATGAATGCCATTACGGTGGACATTTCCCAGGTGGATCACGTGGAACGAGGTGATGAGGTGGTTATCATCGGCAATCAGGGAGAACTGGAGCTTGGCGTCTCTGCATTTGGAGAGTTTTCCCAGCAAGTCAACTACGAGTTGCTGACCCGCCTGCCTATGGATATCCCCCGGGAAATTGTAGATTAGCCCAACGTGATTAAACCTAGATAACATACGTTTGTTTACCAATTTGAAGATAGAAAGCAATCTTTAAATTAAGCCTTACAGTAATCGAAGCTTTTTACAACACGCTGTCCATTCCATTTTCCGCTCAGCGGAAGCACTATTCCTTTGCTTTATCCGGAAATTCTGCTTTAACCCATGGCCTCTGCGCCTGCCGGTAAAGCCACTCACTTTATAACTTCACTAAATCACCATGGCTTACCTGACACTTAACAAAAGTCACCTTCGGCACAATTATGAGTACCTTGACAGGATATTCAAAAAGCATGATATTGACTGGGCAATCGTTACCAAACTCCTGTGCGGTAACGAGGACTTCCTGAAAGAGGTGGTCAATCTGGGCATCAAAGAGGTCTGCGACAGCCGGATTTTCAACCTTGCCAAGATTAAGAAGGTGGCCCCGGATATGCAAACGGTGTATATCAAACCGCCAGCTATGGGTGAAGTGGAGGATGTGATCCGCTACGCAGATGTAAGCTTCAACTCAGAAAGCGCAACAATTAAACTTCTGTCCGAAGAGGCACAGCGGCAAGGCAAGGTGCACCGCGTGACCATCATGATTGAGCTCGGCGACCTGCGGGAGGGCATTATGGGAGAAAACCTCATCGAATTTTATGAGAAAATCTTCGAACTGCCGAATATCGAAATCGTCGCTATCGGTTCTAACCTGAACTGCCTGCACGGTGTTATGCCCTCAGAAGACAAGCTGATACAGCTTAGCCTTTACAAACAGCTCGTGGAAGCCAAGTTCAATAAGAAAATTCAATGGATTACCGGTGGTACTTCTGTAGTGCTGCCGCTGTTGTTCCGTCAGCAGATACCCTCGGGCATCAACCACTTCCGTATTGGCGAAACGCTTTACTTTGGAGTGGACCTGTTTGAGGAAAAGCCTATAAAAGCGATGAAGCCCGATGTGCTGCGGTTGTTCACACAGATTATCGAGATCACTAAAAAGCCTAAAGTTCCCATCGGACAGTTGGCTGCCAACCCATCCGGTGATGTCTTTGAAGTAAATGAAGAGGACTATGGCAAGGAGTCCTACCGGGCTATACTGGATATCGGTACGCTCGATATTTCTGTGGAGTACCTCATTCCGGATGATGAAGACATCAATATCGTCAATGCCAGCTCAGATATGCTGGTGGTAGACCTGGGTGACAAAAGCCCCAACTACAAGGTAGGCGATGAGATATCCTTTCAGCTCAAATACATGGGCGCGCTGAGCCTGCTTAATTCCGACTATATTGAAAAACGGGTTATTGAGTAAGGCCTGTTGTTATTCGTAGGCGATATGAAATAGTGCATCCCCCTGATTAACCACAGCAGCATTACTGTGCCCTATGATGCAGCCGGTATGAGAGGCTTTGACCGCTTTACTGTCTTTGCTGCCGTAGGGATCGTTAATCCATCCGATCTCTTCTCCTTTCTCCACCTGATCCCCTGATGACTTTTCCCAGAGGAAGAGCCCGGCTTTAGGCGAACGTACCCAGCTTTGGTGGCTGAAGTGTTGCCGCAGATAGGGCTGCCCGGCTGCTTCCCCCGGAACCATACCCAGGTAGCTCAGCAGGCGGTCGAGCCCCGCCAGGCCATACTCGATGGAGGCGGCATCATAGCGTTGGCTTTCTCCACCTTCGAAGATCAGGGCGGGCTTGCCGTACTCCAGGGCAATTTTCCGGAAAGACTTCTGAATGGGCGCTTTGGCCACACTAAAGGGTGCACCGAATACTTTAGCAAGTTCCTCGCTGCGCTCATCGCCTTTGCTGTAGCGTATCTGCGGGTAATTGTACAAATTAGCTCCGCCTGTGTGGTAATCGAGTATAATATCGACACCAGGCAGCACCTTTTTAGCCAGGGCATTCGCCAGGCGGGAGGCCAGAGAGCCCCGGCTGCTGCCCGGAAAAGAGCGGTTGATGTCTTTACCATCCGGCACTTCCCGCGACCGGTTTACAAAACCATAGACATTCACCAGTGGAATCGCTACGACACTTCCTTTTTGCAGTTCAGCAAAGCGCCCGTTTTGAAGTGCCCGGCGCACGATCTCCACCCCATTGATCTCATCCCCGTGGATACCTGCCATAACCAGCAGGGCCGGGCCGGGGGCCTCCGCACGAAAGACATGCGCCTCGATCCGGATAGGGTTGCCGGAGGGTAACTGGCCAACCGGAATTTTAACCACTTCATCCTCCCCCGGAGCGATACTTGACTTGTGGATTTCTAATGGCAGGGCTTCACTCATAGTCAGGATGATTGCGCTAAGGTTTCTTCGATAAATTGAATGATTCTTCCGGCAACGTTTATACCGGTGACGGTTTCTATCCCTTCCAGCCCGGGAGAGGCGTTTACCTCCATAATCAGTGGGCCGCGCTCTGAACGCAAAAAATCCACCCCACCGACATGGAGCCCCATAATTTGTACAACTCTTACGGCCAGCTCCTGCTCTTCGGGGGTAAGCTTCACCTGCCTTGCAGAGCCGCCGCGGTGCAGGTTGGAGCGAAACTCACCGGGCCGGGCCTGCCGTTCCATGGCAGCCACCACCTGATTATTGACCACAAGCACCCGGACATCCCTGCCCCTTGCCTCCCGGATAAACTCCTGCAGCATCACGCGATTGTTCAACCGCTGAAAAGCTTCCACGGTAGATTCTACCGTACGGAAGGTCTCTGCAAGTATGACCCCTATGCCATGAGTACCCTCCAAAAGCTTGACGACTACCGGCAATCCCCCCAGCTGACTGACCGCCGCCTGCATATTCTGGCCGGAAGCGACGAAGACCGTTTTAGGGATCTGTATACCATGTTGCGCAAGGCGGTGCAGGCAGCGCAGTTTGTCCCGGGCTTCAATCAGGGCGGCGGCATTAGCGGCCACAAAGACATTCATATTCTCAAACTGGCTGATGACAGAAGCTCCGATGGAAGTTACGGAAGCTCCAATACGGGGAATGACCGCATCAAACCGTTCCAACCGATACCCCTGATAGAGGATACGGGGGCGGTCGCGCTCCAGTACTAAAGAACAGCGGGTATGATCAACAACATGCATTTCGTGCCCTCTTTTGATCCCTGCCCTGATCAGACTCTGGGTGGAATACAACTGCGGGCCACGGGAAAGAATCGCGATTTTCATAATTCCGAATGGTTATTCGTAATTTACGCACTGATCAAAGGTAATCCAATTTTCCTCACGCTCACCACATCTTATGGCTCCATCTTCTACAGATTTCCCGATTAATGACAAGCGCATCATCAATGGCTGGGCCATTTTTGACTGGGCCAATTCCGCTTTTGCGCTGGTGATTACCGCTGCAATTTTCCCGGCTTACTTTGTGGCGGTAACGGATGAGGACCTCTCCGTCCTTGGGATGGAAATGTCCAATAGTTCCCTGTATACTTTTGCCATATCGGCTTCGTACTTCATCATTGCCCTCTTCTCCCCTTTCTTATCCGGCATAGCAGACTATGGGGGCCGGCGGAAGTTTTTCCTTAAGTTTTTTACCATTTTGGGTTCCTTATCCTGCCTTTCCCTGTTTTTCTTTAAAGGTATGGATCAGCTCGAACTGGGGACGGTCGGCTTCATGCTGTCTATGATTGGTTTTGCCGGCGGGCTGGTATTTTACAATGCCTTTTTGCCCGTGATCGTCACCGAGGACCTCTACGACCGGGTGAGTGCACGGGGGTTCTCCTTTGGCTATATCGGGAGTGTTATTTTGCTCATTATCAACCTGGTGATGGTGCAGTTTTGGGAAGGTTTGGGTTTTCCTGATCAGGGCACGGCCACACGCTATGCCTTTCTTTCCGTAGGGCTGTGGTGGATCGGCTTTGCACTTATCCCGTTCCGGCGGCTGCCTTCGGATGAAAAGCAAAAGGCATCTCCTGAAATGCTGCGCAAAGGGTTTCAGGAACTGAAAAAGGTCTGGCGTGCGGTGAAGGGGGAGCAAAACATTCGTTCCTTCCTGTTTTCCTTTTTCTTTTACAGCGCCGGCGTGCAGACGGTGCTATTCCTGGCCAGCACCTTCGCCAGCAAAGAGCTTAACTTTGAGACTTCCGAGCTGATCATCATCATCCTGCTGCTCCAAGTCGTCGCCATCCTGGGGGCTTATAGCTTCGCCCGCCTCTCAGAATGGAAAGGCAATAAAATATCTTTGATTACCATGCTGCTGATTTGGATGGCGATTTGTATTGTAGGGTACCTTGTGCAGGAGAAAGCTCAGTTTTACGCCATCGCGGCAGCCGTTGGGCTCGTTATGGGAGGGATACAGTCCCTGTCCCGGTCTACTTACTCCAAGCTAATCCCCGAGAGCTCCGATGATACGACTTCTTACTTTAGTTTTTATGATGTACTGGAAAAGGTAGCTATTATTATCGGCACGTTCACCTTTGGGTTAATGGAGCAGATTACCGGCAGTATGCGGCTGAGTATGCTGGTGCTAAGCGGATTCTTTTTGGTTGGGCTGCTTTTGTTGCTCAGGGTAAAAGTTCGGGCTACTGCAGCACCAGTGGTGTAAATTACAGGGGCTACTGCAGCATATAAAAGAGCGCCGCCCGGCACGCTACGAGAGCGGCTGGGCGGCGCTTTTCTATTGTAGTCAATGAGTAGCTGAACTTAATTATTCAGCATGCCCAAAGGCTATTACTTAATGATAACAGATTGCGTGAACTGCGCCTGTCCATCAACCACCTGCAGCATGTAAGTGCCGGCAGCGAGGTTGCGTACGTCAAGCTCGATGTTGTCGCTCTGAAGTGTACCAAGGTCGCGGCTCAGTACCACCTGACCCAATGCATTCACCAGGCGGATGTTCAGGCGGCTGGCTACTTCCGGCAGATCGATCTGTACATTCAGCACATCCTTCGCAGGATTAGGGAATACAGATACGCCCTGCTCAAGCGCTACATCGCTCACATCAACCGTCTGGCAGGAAACACAGTAGCCGAAGCAAACCGGATCAAGCGGAATGTTCATGGTACCGGTTTCCACAAAGCGGTCGTTAAACTCGCCGGTCGTACAGTCGTCACCAATGCTGGTATCGATGTTCTCCCATCCGTCAGGACCGTTCTTGAACTTGTAAGTCGCAGTAGAGTTCTCAGGAATCTGTACAGTAACCGTGTAGATGTTATCTCCATCCAGGTCAGACATCTCAACGTTATTGAAATCGCTGAAGCTACCGGCCAGGAATACACCGTCCGGGCTGAGTTCGCCAGCTTCTACGAGCAGGGATACATCAACAGCCATCTGTACGTTTACAGTTGGTGGGTTGAAGATCAGCTCCCAGTCAAAACCAGCAGCGTCATTCCGGTCGATCCACTCAATGTAGTAAGTCGTACCTGCCGTCACTTCGATGTCTTCCACACTTGAAGCGATGATACAGTCGTCATCACTTTCAGCGATCAGCTCCAGAGACTGTAAACCACAATCGCCAGTGTAAACGAACAACCAGGTATCAGCGTCAGTACCACAAGAGTTGATGCTCATCGTGCCATCGCTATCAGGCGTGAAGGAGTACCATGCGCCACCAGAGTATGGAGTAGTAGAAGTCGTGAAGTAACCCGGGCGATAGCCACCAACAGAAGCTTCACCGAACTCCTCTACAGTGTAGGTACCTGGATCAACAGCTTCAGCAGACTCACAGAAATCGCCCACAGGCAGATCGCCTTCGTTGAGCGTCAGTTCCCAGTCAAAGCCGGCAGCTTCCCAGGTATCATCCCAAACGATGTAGTAGGTTTCGCCGGAAGTAACTGGCACCTCACGGTAAGTAGCCCATGCACTGCCGCCAGCGGAAATTTCACAGCGGTCATCATTCACACCTACTGGTGTAAGATCACCACAGTCACCCGCCAGGATCCATGCGCGGGTATCCACACCGCCTCCGCAAGCGCTTACACTAATGTAGCCATCAGCGGTAGCGGTATAGCTGAACCAACGGGCCTGCAGACCAGCTCCGTCAGATGGATCGTAGAACAGACCACCACCAAAGCAGTCCAGTTCTTCTGCTGTAATGACACCTGGCTCCACAACTGTAGCCGTCTGGCAGTACAGTCCGTCACCTGGCTCAGGGATCAGCGCTACCGTGAAGTCGTCTACATACCAAAAATCAGGTTCGTTTGGTCTTGGGTAGTAGTTCACTGCGCCTATTGACTGCAAGTTTCCGGTACTGCTGGCATCAAAGTTCAGCGGCCAGCTGGATACCCACTGCCCATCAATATGCATGCGGATGAGGTCATTATCGATATCAATCACCGTTACAATCGAGAACCATTCTCCTTCCGGGTAGGTAAAGTTAGCACGAGGGTCAGCTGCACCTGCATTGAGGTCGCCAGTGCCATCACCATTGAAGAATACCTCTACTGCCCATTCTACGGCTGGTGTTGCATCCTTCTGGAAGTTAAAGTAGGCTGTGGAATCGGCAGGTATGTACATGTTCCAGCTAACGACATAGTGACCGGTAGTCAATGTCTGGTTAGATAACAGGTAAACCGGGTCTACGTCTGTACCGTCACCCGTGATAAGGTGAGAGTTAGAACCACTTGCCGCCTGATCAGAGCTTACATCACCGAGGATGATACCAGCAGCAGGCCAGGGGATAATGAAGTTGTTCACCGGTGGTGCACCTACGGTCTGCCCCTCAAAGTCTTCAGTCCAGATTATAGTAGGCTCGTCGCAGGTAGCCATGTCCAGCGGACAAGCTTCGCAAGCAGCGAAACATACCGCATCAACCTCTATCGGGAAAATTGAAGTATTGATGAACGGACGCACATTGAAGCCAAAGCCGCTTGGCACGCCACAGGAATCAGGGACAACTTCCAGGTTAGCAGGGTCTACGCCGCCGTTCACAAAAGCATAGCCAATAGTATCCAGTGTCGTTACCTGAATTGTTGTTGAGTAGATACCATCGCCATCATCGTCAGACATCGCCTGAATGATCACATCATTGAGGTCAGATACACCAGGACCGCCAACAACCACGCTAACACCTTCTGCTGCTACCGTTTCGTTCTGCATGTCTACATTCAGCGTAACATCAACAGGCTCAGGATCACCTAGGCTGACGGTGAAGTCAAAGCCGTCAGAAGAGTTCGCATTATCCCAGAGGATGTAGTATTCCTCGCCTTCAAATACCAGCCAGTTCAGTGTGGAGCCAGCATCGTCAGGGCAGCTGCCCTGATCAAATATAAGGTTGGTCAAAGTCGCACGGCAATCTGTAACGCTGTTGAACAGCAAGCGCGTGGCAGCTGCGCTTCCACAGGAGCTAACGGTTACCACACCAGTTGCAGAAGGCGTATACTTGTACCATACTTCACCCGTAGCACCAACAAAAGTGTTGCTGGAGTCAGTTGGGATTTCATCAACAGTAAAGGTACCTTCGCCAATCTCAATCGCTGACTCAAAGTTGCTGCCTGCTGGTACGTCATAAGTTACTGTCACGCCAGTTTCCATACGGATAGTCTGGCAGTCGTTGTAGCTCAGCACGGCTGTAGGAATAGTGATATCCGGCCGGCAGCCAGCGCCGCTCGCCAGGTTAAGGACGGCATCAGGAGCAGCTTGATCGTTATTGCAAAGTACCACACCTACGGCACCCGCAGCCTGTGCATTGGCTACTTTGACATCGAAGCCGCAAGCACCGCGGTCAATCAAGGCTACAGAACCAGACAAGTCATCAGTAATTTCAACACAGGCAGTCGATAAACCGTCTGCATCTGATACGACTACAAGAGGACCAGAGAAGCCAGTGGCAGAGGGGTTTGTAAACACCGCAATACCATGGTTGTAGCTACCAGCAACACTTGCCGGAGCATCTACAGTAAACGATTGTGCCTGCACAGAGGTCATCGCAAAAGCCATGACTGCTAGTAGTGCAAGCAGCTTGTTCATGTAAGTTTTTTTCATACGAAACGTATTGAATTGAGTGAATGGAATAAAAGTTAACAATCGGTTGAACAACGGGAAAGCAGGTTAGAAGCCTGCATTTCTCCGCAGTTTATCTTTAAGGGCGCTCATGCCGTGCAATTCAAGCCCCCTGGGTTATCATTTTATAAGCACCGTTTGCGTCGCCTGCCGGTCTCCCATCAGTACACGTAACTGATAGGTACCTGCAGGAATATTATGGACAGGCAGCTGAAGCTGTACCTCTCCGCCGTCCAGTTGCCTTTCGGCTAGCGGCTGCCCCAGCATGTTCAGCAGGGTGACTTGTGTGCGCCCCTTGAACTGACTTTGCTCCAGCCGGATGTTCAGCACATCTGATGCCGGATTTGGGAAAACGGTAAAGCTCTGCTTAAGAACTTCATCCTGCTCCACACCCACGAACGCATCGAAGCCAAGCTCCCAGATGTAGAGCTCGTCGCCGGGCCCGTCCATCCAGCGGTCGATCCACTCGATGTAGTAGGTTTCGCCACCTGTGACCTCAATGCTGTCCAGGCTGGAGGTCAACAAACCTTCTCCGCATCCATTGTCATTCTGAGCCACCAGGTTGAGCCCCTCGAAAGTGGAGCAATCCCCGGTATACACAAAAAAGTGCGTATCACTTGCTGCAAAATCACAGGCGGAAATGCTCATATAGCCGTCTGAGCCAGGCGTAAACTGATACCACTTGGATTGTGCGTAGTTGGTCGTAGAACCAGAGGTGTTGTTGATATTGGGGCCAGCCACCGCAGACTCTCCGTCGATTGCGCCCACCTCGTGTTCACCCGGCTCAATATCTTCGGCAGATTCGCAGAATTGACCTTCAGCAGGAGCTTCCTCCACCAATGCAAGTTCAAACCCAAAGCCAGAGTCCGACCATGCATTATCAAACATTATATAATAAGTATCGCCTGCAGTGACCACTGCCTCTCTGTAGGAGGCATAATCATCACCATCACCTGTATCGCAGCGGTCGTCGTTCACACCAACGATGCCTAGATTTTCACAATCAGCACCTTTAAAGATCCAAACCCGGCTATCTACTCCACCCCCACAACTGGAAACAGACATGATGCCATCTGTGGAAGGCGTATATTGATACCAGTGAGCTTTGAAGCCACTGCCGCTGCCGCCCTGATCATAACTGCCTCCATAACAAGTCAGCTCCGGTACAGCATAGAAGCCGGGCTCTTCCAGAACTTCGGCCGTGTAACAGTATTGCCCTGCTTCCGCTGCCGGAATTTCCAGCAAACTAATATCATCGATGAAGTAAGAATGTCCGGTATTCTGCGGGTAAAAGTTGATACTGTGCATCTGGCTTGATTCCGTACTCCCGCTGCTGAACGGCCAGGTGTCTACTGTTCTTTCATTAATGACGAGGCGGGCGTAGTCGCTGTCTATATCTATTAAAAGATACACCGGGAACCATGTACCGGATGGGTATACAAAGGAGGCGTCGTCGCTGCCATCATACTTTTCGAGTATGCCTTTCCCGCCTTCGAAGAGTACATCAAACGCCCAAAACCCCTCTGTATCGGTCGGGGCTTCGTGCTGCAGGTTGAAATAGGCACTTGTGCTGTCGTATACGAACATTGACCAGGACAGGACGTAGTGCCCGCTTTCCTGCCCGCCAAGCAGCAGCAGAGCATCCTGCCCATCGATGTTACCATCAATTTTGATGGAATTACTGCCTGTATTGGCTTGTTCGGCAGAGACTTCTGCCCCGACGGTTGCACCCGGCCAGGTATCCCAGTCGTCTGACTGAAAGGTAATATCGCCTGTGGCATAGGCCGACAGGTCATCCATCAATAAAACTCCCGGCTCATCACAAGTGACCTGCGCATTCAGGGTGAAACTCATCAATCCAATCAGGAAGAAGAAAGTGTAACGTTTTTTCATACTAATGTTTGTGCTTTATATGCTACAGGTTTTTCATGACCTGCTCTTAATCGGTTTTTAATCACAGCTTCAGGGTATTATACCGGTAGCCATTTCTGATCGCTCGCAGAAGATTCAATGACCCGGTCGATAAACTTCATACCGCGGACGCCATCTTCAACGGTTGGGAAATCTTCATACACCGGGTCTGCTTTTTGCCCGGATAGTTTAGCGCGCAGGCAATGGGCAAAATTCCGGTAAATGTTTGCGAAAGCCTCCAGGTAGCCTTCCGGGTGCCCGGCTGGAATGCGCGCACCAGCCTGAGCGGCAGGATAGAGGTCTCCCACACCGGTACGAAGCAGTTGCTCGGGCTTATCGAGCCAGCGCACCTTCAGGTCGTTGGGGTACATTTGGTGCCATTCCAGGCCGCCTTTTTCTCCATACACACGGATATGCAGGGCGTTTTCTTCTCCGGCCGCAACCTGAGTCGCGTAAAGAATCCCCCGGGCGCCGTTATCGAAGCGGAGCAATACGCTACCGTCATCATCCAGCTGCCGCCCTTCCACGAAAGTGTGAAGGTCTGCGCACAATTTGGTGATCCGAAGCCCTGAAATGTACTCTGCCAGGTTTTCTGCGTGGGTCCCTATATCGCCCATTGCCCCTGCTGCACCCGAACGCTTAGGGTCGGTACGCCAGGAGGCTTGTTTTTGGTTCGTCGCTTCCAGACGAGTGGAAAGCCACCCCTGCGGGTAGGCGACAATAACTTTTCGGATAGCCCCAAACTCACCGTTGCGGACCATTGCCCGCGCCTGTTTGACCATAGGGTACCCGGTATAATTGTGGGTTAATGCAAACAACAACCCTGTCGATTCGACAAGTTGTTGCAGCTCAAGGGCTTCGTCAGTATTGAAGGAAAGAGGTTTATCGCATACAACAGAGAAGCCGTTCTCCAGGGCCATTTTTGCCGGTGGGAAATGTACGTGGTTAGGTGTAACGATAGACACAAAATCCATACGCTTGCCTTCGGGCAGGGCTTTTTCCTTCAGGATCATTTCCCCGAAACTGCCGTATACCCGGTCAGGAGGAAGATAAAGGTCAGCACCGGAAGCTTTAGACTTTTCCGGGTCGCTGCTAAAAGCTCCGCATACCAGCTCTATTTCACCATCCAGGGTAGCAGCCATCCTATGCACAGCACCGATAAAGGCACCGCGACCGCCACCCACCATTCCCATACGGATTTTTCGGCTCATATAGATAGTCAGCTAATTATAATCTCTCTCTCAGTCGGGATTCAAATCTAAGGTTTTGCCCGCTATATGACCATAATAATAGGAATATTTTTTCAAAAAGGCTAAAATTTGATTGGGCAGGTTGCCTCACAAAAGCAATGAACACAAGTAAACAGCCGCTTTTGCCTGATGATAGAGTGCTGAAATGACACCTGTTAAAATTGCAAGGCCTTTTAGCATAAAATGATTAAACCTCCATCAGGCTACTACTGTTCTCTCATAGCTGCAGGGAGCATTCTGCAGCATCTGCCTGCTAAATTCACCATAAAACGGTTGAACTGCTTTATGCCAAATACGATCGTATACTCATTGGAGGAGGTTGAAGAAATTGCCAAAAGGCTACTGAAGGCAGCGGCTCCTGAACAGTCCATCTGGACTTTCACCGGAGAAATCGGCGCAGGCAAAACGACACTGATCAAGGCGATATGCCGTACACTGGGCTCCGAAGAGACAATCAGCAGCCCTACCTTCTCCCTCGTCAATGAATACGAAGACCAGATGGGGGAAACTTTCTACCATATGGACCTCTACCGCTTAAATGACGTGGAGGAAGCTCTGGACATCGGAATCGAAGAGTACCTCGACAGTGGCCGGCGCTGCCTGATTGAGTGGCCTGGCCTGATTGAGCATTTGCTCCCGGAAGATACTTTCCGAATAAAGCTTGAGATAGGGTCTGATTCCAGCCGGAAAATTATATTTTTGTAAGCTATAAGTAGTTTGACGGAAACAAGCGGATCCATTTTTTCTTAAAGCTTTTGTGACATCTCAACGCAACTCTAAGGTTGTCAGTTGCTTATGATCCCGGTCAAACCGGGACACAAACTCAAAAATGGATCCACTTGTTTTGTTTCCGTCTCTCAGGAAAGCCAAGCCTTTTATGAGCGATAAGCAAAAGAAGAAGATCCCTATTCCTAAGGAGTTCACCGAACAGCAGTTTATGCCTCAGGCAGAAATGCTGCAGGTCAGCAACAAGCCCAATAAACTCTATATTGGTATCCCAAAGGAAATCACTATGCAGGAGAACCGGGTAGCCCTTGTCCCTTCTTCGGTTGCAACGCTTATCGGGCATGGGCACCGCGTGGTTGTAGAATCAGGGGCAGGTCAGGAGTCCAGCTATTCTGACCACGACTATTCCGAAACGGGCGCTGATATTGCCTATAGTGCTGAGCAGGTTTATAAAGCTGATGTTATCATTAAGGTAGCTCCCCCCACGCAGGCAGAGATTGAGCTTATGCACCCCAATCAAATCCTGATTTCGCCCCTTCAGCTTCCCATTATCAATGCAGACTACATCAATAAGCTCCGGCAAAAACGGGTCATTGCGCTCGCAATGGAGTATATCAAGGATGAGTCTGATACCTTCCCGATCGTGCGTATCATGAGCGAGATGGCCGGTATTAGTGCTATGTTGACGGCAGCGGAGCTGATGGCTACAACGAGTGGCGGCAAAGGGGTCTTGCTCGGCGGTATTTCTGGTGTACCCAGCGCTAAGGTGGTCATCCTGGGTGCTGGTATCGTGGCCGAGTACGCTACGCGAACGGCTCTGGGACTAGGTGCGGAAGTCCGCATTTTTGACAACAACATCTACAAACTGAAGCGCCTGCAAAACCAGGTAGGCCGCCCTCTATATACCTCTGCTATCAACCCGCACTATCTGGAAGCAGAACTCATCTATGCCGATGTGGCCATCGGAGCCATGCACTCTAAATCGGGCCGCACGCCCATCGTTGTGAGTGAAGAAATGGTGATGAACATGAAACCCGGAGCCGTTATTATCGATGTGAGCATTGATCAGGGCGGGTGCTTCGCTACTTCTGAGGTGACGACCTTTGACCACCCTACTTTTAGCAAGCACGAAGTCATTCACTACTGCGTGCCTAATATTGCTTCCAGGGTATCCCGGACTGCATCGGTGGCTGTAAGTAATATCCTGACGCCTATTCTTCTTAAAGCGGGCAGTACAGGCAGTATTGAACATTTGCTTTTCAATAACCATGGGCTACGCCACGGTGTCTACACCTACAAAGGTTGCCTAACCAACAGCTACCTGGGAGAACGCTTCTCGATCAAGTCTACAGATTTGGACCTCCTGATTACTTCGAATCTCTAATTGCACCAACAGCTCTGCCCTACTCCAGGTATTGCGCCTTCACCCACCCAATCACGGAGCCATGGGCGACCATCCACCAATCTGGTGTGGTATACTCTATCACCTGTATTTCCTGTCCTTCCGGTAAGCGGGCAATGCACTGCCCCTGCTGATGCCCCACTAGCCCCGCTACCATATTGGCAGGGTTACGAAGGCGGACCCGCCGTGGTGCGGGGGGCAGACCTGCATCAGTAATATGCTGCAGCATGCCTGGGTGTTCAGGGGCGTCTCTATCGGTCGCGATTTTAATAGTTGCAACAACCTGAAAATCCTGGCTGGTATCTGCCAATTCCCCCGACGAATGCGCTACTGAAGGGCCGTAGTCCGCTGAGGATAGCCTTTCCTCTTCGATAAAAACCGATGAGACCGGTTCCTCAGACAAGGTGGGCGGGGGAACCGAGTTAGATGTTTGATGCCTGGGCAGACCCGCCTCAACCGGATAACCCAAGCCTGTATTTAAGCCCTCCTCCTTAAAGGCGATCTCTAAAGGCCGGACCAGCTCGTTGGGAACCGGCACCGTTACTGCATTAGTATCGCCCCAAACCAGCAACAAGCCCGGGGGCTCTGCCTCAATAAGTATTGGATGGATCTTCGGTTCCGGCAGGCCAGGAGGCGGTGGGGCGCTGCTGGCAATGGCCGGCATGCTGGCCTCCTCAGCCGTTGGTACTAAGAAGTTCTTTTCCATCACCAACTGACCGGTAGTCCCCGGAGCCGGGTGAATGGCTGGGATATGTACCGAATATGGAGGATGATCCGCCATTTGAATCAGAACTTCGTGATCAGAGCCGGTTTCGAGGTATAAATGATAGTCCGGCCCGGCAAACCGGCTCAGCCGGACAAGCTGCCGCTGCCCGTCTCCGGAAATTTTATAGGCATCAAGGTGGAAAGGCGTTGACTCAGCACCGGGCATACTGCTTAAAATATGCCCATGTAGCCGGACATAGCGCCCCTGGCCCGAGGCGGAACAGTAAACAAGCATCAGCCCAATGGCCAATGCGGTAAGTTTTTGCATTTCTCTTCTCATAGTCTGACTGGGATTATGGGGGGACAAACAAGTTTCGCTATGGGCTCCAGGCCCCCTAGTTTCTTCCTGTTTACCCAGGTTGTGTGCATATTGCTGAGCTGAAACTAAAGCCAGCTACACTTCGCTTTTTACGACTGCCTGAGTTAGAATGTTGCAGTTTGGCACCAAAACAGCGGCATCTACCACTGCTTGGCTCTATAGGGGTACCGTATCATATACTGTTCGTGCACCATTTGCTGAAGCTTTTTGCGGAGTTCATCAATATGCTCACCGGTAGCAGCAGAAACGAACATACATTCCTGGTCAAACATGTAGCGCAGGTTACCGAGCAGTCCTTCTTCAATCTCGCGCTTGCCCTCTTCCGTCAGCAAATCATCGTAATTGCGCTCCCGGTACAAGTCAATTTTATTAAAGACCAGCAGGGTAGGTTTATCAACGGCCTGCAGGTCTTTCAGGGTGCTGTTTACGGTACGGATATGATCTTCATGCAGTGGGTGCGCTACATCTACAACATGAAGGAGGATATCACTCTCCCGCACCTCATCCAGGGTAGATTTAAAGCTTTCCACCAAATGGTGCGGAAGCTTCCGGATAAACCCAACGGTGTCAGAAAGCAGAAAAGGCATACGGTCAATGACCACTTTCCGGACCGTAGTATCCAACGTAGCGAAGAGCTTATTTTCGGCAAACACCTCTGACTTGCTCAGCAGATTCATGAGGGTCGACTTGCCTACGTTGGTGTAACCGACCAGGGCTACACGGATCATTTCCCCGCGCTGTTTGCGTTGAGTCTGATTTTGCTGATCAATTTTCTCCAGCTTCTTCTTAAGCAGGGAGATTTTATCCCGCACAATACGGCGGTCCGTCTCGATCTCCTTTTCACCCGGGCCCCGCATACCGATACCACCACGCTGCCGCTCAAGGTGGGTCCAAAGCCCCCTCAACCGGGGCAGGAGGTACTGTAGCTGCGCCAGCTCCACCTGTGTTTTAGCCTGAGCCGTTTGCGCACGGCTGGCGAAAATATCCAGAATGAGGGTACTGCGGTCTACAATTTTCAGTTTGAGAAACTCCTCGAGTATATTCACCTGCTTACCGGAAAGGTCATCATCAAAAATAACCATGCTGACCTCCTCATGAGCGTCAATGTATTCTTTGATTTCTTCCAGCTTACCCTTACCTACAAAGGTCCGCTTATCGGGTTGGCTGAGTTTTTGAATATAACGCTTTCGGGTTTTCGCACCAGCAGTAAGGGCCAGGAATTCCAGCTCGTCCAGGTACTCCTCCACCTCTTCTTCGGTTTGCAGCTGACGGACTACGCCTACCAAAATGGCATACTCTTTATTCTGCTTTAAACCTTTCTTGTCTTTTGTACCTATTGTCCAGTCGTGTGCCATAAAATCTTTGTCGTGAATAATGGGTACAGGGTATTGCCTGTACTTTGAGTTTACCGGTTTTGTAACCAGGTTTCCGGATTTAGCTTCTGAGTGCCCTTCCAAATTTCGAAATGCACCGTATTGTTATCTTCTGCCAGGCGGCCTATCGGCTGATTGGGCCCAACGGGCTGCCCTTTCTCCACAAGCACTTCTTCAATACGGTAGTACAACGTGAAGAAATCCCCGTGGTTAACCAATATAGCATTTTGATATACGGGTACGAAGGTGATGTGTGTCACTTCCCCTTCGAAGACCGGGAAAATATCCGCTCCGTTTTGAGCCTGTATTTCAATGCCATTATTAGGCAGCTTTAGCCCGGTATCCTCCATGACGATTGCGTTGCCAAAAGATTTACTTACCTGGCCAGACCGGACGGGCCACGGTAAACGCCCGCGCTGATTGCTAAAATTGCGGGAAAGCGTTGCCGCGGCTTCCACTGTGGCAGCCGGGGCCTCCGGCGCTGTTGAGGTGGCACCAGCCGGAACACGCTCCCGGGCTTCCCGCCGCTTTCGGGACATCTCGGCAACAATGATTTCCTCAATCGCCTGATTGAGCCCTTCGTGCGCGGCCTGTTGCTCGTCCAGTTTAGCCATTAACTGCTGTTCACTGGTTTTAAGTTTCTTCAGAAGGCGGTTTTTTTCCTGGAATTCTTCCTGCAGCAGATCCGTCTGCCGTTGTTGTGCCGCCAGCAGCTGCTGTTGTTCTACCCGCCGGGCTTCGAGTTGTGCCGTGCGCTCAGTGAGCATCTCCTGGGTTTCGATGATGTTGACCGCCTGCTTTTTGCGGAAGCGGTCGTACTGCCGAATATACTGCCAGCGGCTGAAGGCATCGTTGAAACTCTCGGCTGAGAACAGAAAGACGAGCATACTCTGACTAAGCTTGTGCCGGTAGGCGACCCGCATAGTGTGGGCATACTCTTTCTTGAGGCGTTCAATATCGCCCTGCAGCGCCAGAAGCACCACCTCAGACCGGCGAATACTGGCATCTACCTGCTTCAGCTCCTGCTCCAGGGTACGGACCAGTTCCTGCCGGTTGCGGATCTGGGTCCTTATAGCAATGTATTGCTCAAGGGTTGCTTCCTTATCCTTTTTGGTATTGTTGAGGGCCGTTTCGGTGGCCTTTATTTCCTGCAGCAGGCGCTCCCGCTTACGCTCCAGCTCTTCCCGGTTTTGCCCGCTAAGGAGCACCGGAAGGCAAAGCAGTACCAGGGCGAGTAATATGCCACACCTGAAAGGCAGCCTGTGCATCAGTTTATTTGGCCCGTGTATATCTGGATGGGATATCAAATTTAATTGGTTTTGGGACATTTAGTTCTATGTTGCTGAACTGCAAGGTCACATTCGCCTGACCCGAATACTTGCTTTCCAGCATAAGGTTACGAATATAGGGAAATTTCTGTTCCCCTTCCAGCTCCTCGTATCCTTCCAGTAAGGCGCTCATTTCCTGCTCGTTGCGCAAGTCCTTAAATACCATTTTTTTTAGCAAAAAGTCAGAAGTGCCGATCAGGTACTCAGCCGACATTTCGTCGCTCCCGCCCCTAAGGCGATAAGTAGGCCCCAGCGGCTCGATACCCAGTTCATCGCCGCCAAAAAAGACGGGGTTACCAAGTATAAAATCCTGAAGTTCGGATAAGCTCCCTGCCGGCAGGCCGTAGGACTCCGCCAGATAAGCCAGCCCCTCTATGGTATATTCCTTGTTGAAGCGGTCCACTACGTAGACGGAGTCGGGGGTAACCTGCACCCGGGCAACCTCAAAGCCCAGCTTTTTCACACTTAGCCAGAGGAGGCTGTCCTTTTTCATGCGAATTGTAGCACTGGCAGACACCGACATGTCTTCATCAGCATAATCTAAACGCAGGCGGCTCTCAAACCAATCCGGCGATAAGCGTTGTTTTTCCATGCGCTTTAGCAGACCGGATGCCGTCATATCTTTATCGGCAACGCCTTTGGATTTTCGGATAGAAGCGCAACTGTTTAGCGAGAGGACAGCCAGCAGCAAAATGGCATAAGAAGTATACTTCATGTTAGCGTTTGTTGATGAAAAAAAGCCGGCTTACGGCTTTATGAATACCGACGGGGCGAGAGTGGTTTGGGTTACTCTACCAGCTTTCGCTGCTCAATTTTCTGTTCCAGCGCGGAAGAACCGGCGCCAGCAGCCCGTGCTTTCTTCCAGTTTGCTACGGCCTCTTCGACTTTACCAAGTTGATAGAGGGTATCGCCCAGGTGTTCAAGGATGACCGGGCTGGCACTCCCCTCGTTTTCTGCGGCACGCTGCAACCATGCGCGAGCTTCCTGATAGTCGCCCCGTTTGTAAAGTACCCACCCAAGCTGCATTTGGAAAGCGGCCTGACCGGGCAACAGCTCGTTGGCTTTTCGGGCCATTTGTTCAGCATCCTTTAGGCGTTCCTCCCGCTGTGCCAGGGCATAGGCATAACGGGACAATGCAGGTGGTGCGGTATCATCGGTAGCCAGCGCTTTGCCAAATGCTTCGTCAGCAGCGCCTGTATCACCGGCGGCCTGATACAGTAAGCCTTGCAAAGAGTAGATCAGCACCATCGCCCTGACATTCCCCCCGGCCATAAAACCTGCCTGCTGCAAGGTGGAAAGAGCAGCATCATGATTGCCCAGATGATAGTCCGCCAGCGCATTCATATAGTACACAACAGGCTGATTGGGGTAGTAGTCCATGGCGCGCTCGCTAAAATCCCTTAGGGCTTCAAACTGAAAAGTTTCTTCGTAGAGTTGCATGATTTGCTCCCAAACCATGAAGTTGGCGTTGTCTTCTTCTATCGTTTGCAGGTACTTGGGCAGGGCTTCTGCCTTACGGCCCGAATGATAGAGCAAATCGCCCGCTGCTGAGGACGCTTTTGCACTGCCGGGATGGACTTCCTCCAGGATATCAGTAAGCTCCAGCAACGCATCAGCCAGGCTTTGATCTCCGGTGTCCGCTACTTTCTGAATGAAAGGTATGATTTTCCTGATTTTGACATCAATATCTGTATCCGGGCTGTAAAAAGGTTCCTTTAATTGATTAAGAAAGCGGATTTCGTCTGTTTCCTGGCCGGACTGCCCAGCGAGTGCCATTTTGGCTTTGGCGTTGTCCGGGTCAATATTGAGGATGTCGCTATAGACCGAGCGTGCTTTTTGGCCCTCCCCAATTTGCTCGTAAAACCCTGCCAGCAGATGCCGGTACTGCACGTTGTCCGGAAAAGCCTCAATGAGGCGCAGGAGTTCTTCCGCCGCTTTTTTATCCTGCCGTTGGCTCAGGTATAAAGTATGCTTGCGGCGGATGACTTCCTCGTTAAGCCCCAGGCGGGTTTCCAGGTCGTCATAGACCTTCAGGGCGTCCTTAATCTCGTTGGCTTTGACCAAAAGGAAGGCGAGGCGATAGTAGCTTTGCTCGTCGTTGGGCTCCAGCTCCACCACGCGCTCGTAGGTTGCAGCAGCCTCTTCAAATTGTCCGGCCTGCTGTTGCAAATCGGCCAGAAATTTGTGGTACCAAATATTATCTGCATCCCATTCGGTAGCATCTTTGGCGTATTTCAGGCTCTTGTCGCGGTCACTTTGGGCTTCATAAATGCGAGCCATTTCAAAAGCAGCAGTAGCATTTTCACGATCCTTACGCAAAATATTCTCCAGCATACTAATCGCTTCATCATAGTTGCCCAGGAGCTTCTCCCGGCTCGCATCGATAAACAGCTCCTGTATTTTGACGGCTTCTTCATCTACCCGGTCTACCTGAGCCATAAGCCCCGGAGCAGTACTCAGCAACATCAGGACGATCAGCCCGAAAAGGCCAGCCAATCCAATTCTGTTTGCGGTCCCTTCCTTTAGGATTTTTTTCCTCATAGCGTTCTGTTACTTGTATTCGGAATAGTCGCCGATACTAATTTCTGACTTATTCCCCTCGTAGTCGACTTTGTTGCCCAGCATGGAATGGCTGAGGTTGGCGTGGCGGACTACGGTGTCATTCTGTATGACTGCATCACTGATAACGGATTGTTCCACCGTTGAATTGTGGCCCAAAGATACATGAGGCCCTACAACACTGTTGCGAATTACTGTATTTTCTCCGATAAAACAAGGCGGGATAATAACGGCATTATCCAGCGTAACGCTGTCGGCAACCAATTTTTCCTTATCCTGCTTGAGCTGCAGCATACGGCGGTTGGTAGCCACCACGTTGTCCTTATTGCCACAGTCCAGCCATTCCTCAATCTGAGCCGAGCGAAACTTCACGCCGTTATTTTTGAGCAGCTCCAGGGCCGTGGTAATCTGAAATTCCCCTTTGTCCCGAATGTCGTTGTCCACCATATGCTGAAGGGTGTCACGAAGGCGCTCACCGTCCCGCACGTAGTACAGCCCGACAATCGCCAGGTCAGAAACAAAGGTGGGCGACTTTTCCACAAACTCCGTAATAACATTATTTTCGTCGGTCTTTACGACTCCGAATGAGGAAGGGTCCTCAACTTTCTGGCACCAAATGATACCGTCCTCTTTATGATCGAAGGAAAAGTTGGCCTTGAAGAGCGTATCCGCAAAAGCTACAATACAGTTGCCGCTCAGGCTCGGCTTGGCACACAGTATCGCATGGCCCGGCCCGTGAGGGATATCCTGTGTGTAAATGGAGCATTTGGCGCCAACTTTAGCAGCAATTTCCTGCAACTGCGCTTCCGCTTCTGCGCCGAAGTCGCCAATGACAAATGCGACTTCTTCCACCGGTTCGTCCAGTGCTTCGGCCAGGTCTTCCACGATACGCTGTACAATAGGCTTACCGCTTACCGGCAACAAGGGCTTGGGGATGGTAAGGGTGTGTGGGCGCAGGCGGGATCCGCGGCCTGCCATGGGAATGATGATTTTCATGATTCAGGATTGGTTTAGTTTTAAAAATCAGGGGTACTACGTTGGTTTCACAATTGTGCGTATTTGTTTCCGGTAGCCCTTCTATTAAAGGTATGGAAGCCCTTGATAGTTTGAACAGCTCCTTTCTATTGTTTACTTAAATTAGCGGCGAGGTACAATATAAGGCTTCATGCAACGTCAGTTGTTGTAGTCCTTATTGACTTTTTCAGTAAAAAGAAGCTTTTTCCGCTTTTTTACGGCGAGACAGGCCGGAAAACCAATAAACATCAATGTGATGCGCCAATTTCTACTGTGGACGTTTGGTCTTTGTTTGACTTGCACATTTGCTCATAGCCAAAACCCGCTGCCCATTGGTCAGTGGAGGAGCCACCTACCCTATCAGACCGGGCAATATGTTACCCAGAGTGCCGAAAAAATCTACTTCTCCACCGAATTATCTGTGCTTTCTGTAGACAAGACTGACTTTGCTGTTGACTTTCTCTCCACCGTGGATGGGCTGAGCAATGCCGGTGTGGAGTTCATTCGTTACAATTCGTTCAGCAACATTTTGATCATCGTTTATCAAAATGCGGTGATCGATCTCCTTTACGAAGACGGAGAGGTGGTGACCCTCAATCAAATCCGAAACTTCCAGAACTTCTCCGGAGAGAAGCGGATCAATGACATGCACATTCTCAATGACAGCATCGTCTATCTGGCAGCCACCTACGGGGTATCGGAGCTGGACATTCTAAATACGGAATTCCGGTCCACCACACTAACAGGGGTGGAAGTCAGCAGCGTGCATGTTTTTGAAGAAGACCTCTACGCCGCTACAGAAGAAGGCATCTACCGCATTTCCACCAACAACGTCAACCCGGATGACTTTGGCAACTGGGACTTGCTGGGCCCTTCGGAGGGCTTCCCAATGGACTACAGCGCGCAGGGTTTCGAGACATTTGAGGGCGCGCTTTATGTGGGCGTTAATGACACGGCATTTCGGTATGAAAATCAGCAGTTGGAATACTTTTATGCCGAAACAGGCAGTACGCTGCAGTTCATGTCTCACGAGGGCACGCTGCTGCTGGTAGGCTTCCGCCCGGGGCGGGTGGTCTATTTGCATCCGGACGGGCGGACGGGCCCTTTGCCATTCAACTGCATTTTCACACCCAATTATGCCATAGAAGATGAGCGGGGGCGGCTTTGGTACGGTAATGAAGCCGTTGGTTCTGATTTTCGCTACGCCGAAAACTTTGAACAAGGCTTCTGCGAATCCCTGAACTTTAATTCGCCCTTTTCAGAAGCCGTCTGGAATATGTCCATTGCCAACGGACAGCTCTGGATGGCCTCCGGGGGACTTGACCAAACCCTGGGCCCAATCTTTATCCGGGATGGATTTGCGTCTCTTATCAACGGGCAATGGACGGTATACAACCGGGATCTGAGGGACGAACTCAAGGGGGATGACCTCAACAGTTCTGATGATGACATTCAGGTTTTTGTCACCTCTGCCATCAACCCGGAGAACAGTAAAGTCTACATGGGCAGCTACATCGAAGGCCTGGTGGAAGTCGATCCTGCTTCTGACGAGATCACCGCCTACAACACGGATAATTCCACTCTGCAAATTGCCCAGCAAGATATTCGCGTGCGCGTGGGCGGGCTTGCGTTTGACGAAGACAATAACCTCTGGGTAAGCAACAACTCGGCTCCTGCCCCACTGTCCGTATTGATGCCTGGTGGGGAATGGCGGAGCTTTCAGCCCGGTTGTTCCCAAAACTCAGTGCTTGATATTGCCATAGATGGCAGTGGGTACAAATGGATACGCCTCGGCAGCAGCAGTGCCGGCCTCCTCCTCTTTGATGAAGGCGATATGGAAGACCCCAATGATGACCGGTGCCGCGTCTTCACCGCTAACAACAGCGAATTGCCCAGTAATGATGTCAATTGCGTGACTGCTGATATAGACGGGGATATCTGGGTGGGCACGACAGAAGGCGTTGTGATTTTTGAATGCGGCAGCAGTGCCTTCGATGAGTCCTGTATTGGTACCAGGCGTATCGTTGAGCAGGATGGCTTTGGCGCCCGCCTTCTGGAGACCGAAAATGTAATCGATATAGCCGTTGACGGTGCTAACCGGAAGTGGATAGGGACACAGAATGGTGTTTTCCTGCTTTCTCCCTCTGGTGAGGAACAAGTCGACCGGTTTACGGTAGCCAACAGCCCACTTTTCGACAACAATATTGTAGACATTGCCGTAGATCAGCAAACCGGAGAGGTCTTTATCGGTACGGCAAAGGGCATTATCTCCTACCAAAGCGATGCGGTGGAAGGGGGCCGGGTGCACCGCTCGGACATTCTGGTTTACCCCAATCCGGTACGAGAGGACTATGAGGGCCCGATCGCCATCAACGGGCTGGCCCGGGATGCGGTAGTTAAAATTACAGACGTGACGGGCAAGCTGGTTTTTGAGACCAATGCCCTGGGCGGGCAGGCGGTCTGGAATGGCAGGGACTACAACGGGCGGCGGGTACAAACCGGTGTATACCTGGTATTTAGTAGCAGCAATGCCCGCAATACCAGCCTGAACGCCCGGCCAGATGCAGCAGTGGCTAAGATTATGGTCATCAATTGAGATGATCCGCTGCCGGGTTTGTTGCCCGGCACCCCTTAGTAAACAGCTGTCTTGACAATTTCTTCGTAGTAAGCTTCGTATTGCGGGAGGATATTATCGATATCAAAACGTTTGGCCTGTGCCAAAGCGTGGCGACGGAAGGTCTGTAGTTTTTTATCATCCTGGAGTATGCTAAGGGCATTACGGGCCATATCCTCCACATCACCAACCGGGCTAAGGTAACCGGTTTTACCATGAATATTCACTTCCGGCAGGCCTCCTACATCAGAAGAAATGACAGGGACTTCACAAGCCATGGCCTCAAGTGCAGCCAGACCGAAACTCTCACTGCCCGAAGGCATGATAAACAGGTCCGCAATCGCCAGCAGCTCTTCCACGGCGTCCTGCTTTCCCAGGAAGCGGGTTTCATGGCAAAGCTCCATCTTGCGGCAGAGCTCTTCGAGGTTGTGCCGCTCCGGGCCGTCACCAATAAGCAGCAGCTTGGAAGGTATTTCCTTGTAGACTTTAGCGAATACCTTGAGTACATCCTCTACGCGTTTTACCTTTCGGAAGTTGGACACATGCACCAGAATCCGCTCTCCGTTTGGCGCAATTGCCTTTTTAAAGTGGTCTTTGTTGACCTTTCGGAAGCGCTCAAAGTCAATGAAGTTATTGATCACTCTGATATCGTTATGGATATCGAAGTACTCATAGGTTTGTTGCTTGAGGCTTTCAGACACCGCAGTGACACCATCTGATTTATTGATGGAGAAAGCCACTACCGGCGCGAAAGCGTTGTTATTGCCCACCAGGGTAATATCAGTACCATGCAGGGTAGTGATCACTGGGATGTACTTGCCTTCGGTGAGCAGAATTTTTTTGGCCATATAAGCCACTGCTGCGTGCGGAATGGCGTAGTGGACGTGCAGCAAGTCCAGGTGGGCAAACTTCACCACATCCACCAGCTTACTGGCCAGCGAGGTATCATAGGGGGTATACTCAAACAGCGGATAGTCTTCTGTAGCGACCTCGTGGAAAACTACATTTTCGTGGAATGCCGACAGGCGTGCAGGGCGTTTGTAGGTGATGAAGTGGACTTCGTGCCCCTTGCGGGCAAGCCCAAGGCCAAGCTCTGTAGCGACAACGCCACTTCCTCCGTAGGTGGGGTAACAGACAATCCCTATTTTCATAAGCGGTGACATGCCCCGCTGCCGCGGGGCAGCAGGTTGAAGTTTTGATTTGCTAAGGATTGATACGTTTGGGGGCTTAAATAGTTTATTTTTTAACAACAACGGGGCGTTCCTGCCTCATTCAGCAGAAACGCCCCGTTACATTTCATCAGGGACTAAAACTACAGCCCTGCTTTGATCAGCTTAGCCGTTTTGACCTGCCCGTTGGCGAAAATACGCACCCAGTACATACCGCTGTTGTAGCGGCTCAGGTCAATGGGGTAGGTCCCCTCTGTCACCTGCTGGTCTACAGTTTCATAAAGCAGTTGCCCCATGGTATTCAGCACCTGAATGCGCGCATCTACCGGCTGCTTGAAGGCTACGGTCAGGGTACTCTGTCCGGAGGTCGGATTAGGCGCCAGGTTGACGCTGCCGATGTTGTCCAGTTCAATCGTACCGACCATTACATCCACCACAAACGTTTTGACGTCCTGACAGCCAAACCCATCTGTAATCGTTACGGTGTATTCGCCAACGCCCAGGTTGGAAGCCACCCGGGTCGAATCGCCGGTGCTCCACTCGTAGATGTAAGGGCCTTCGGAGCTTGTTGGCAGGACAGCTATGCTGCCATCTGTCATATCCGCTGCACTGGCACCAGTGATGGTGGAATCAATGGTAATACCACTACAACGGCGGATATTGATGTTGTCGATATCCAGCCAGTAGTCACCTTCACCCCAGATACCCTGGAAGCGAACGCGGATATACTCCCCGGCATATTCTTCCAGTGGAAGCGTCACAGTTGTCATATCTACGGATGGAACATGCAGAGAGTCGGAAACCGTAAAAACAGTTGTATAGGTTTCTCCACAGTCTGTGGAAACCCCCACCTTAAGGCTGTCCATATCTGTGAGCACTGTTGGCTCTGTACCTGCGAAATATTCAACGTACCGGTAATCAAAGCGGAGGGTGTCACCAGCTTCCACGGGCCCCAGGACCGGCATTTCCAAGGAGATAGAATCATTGAAGGACCAGATATTCGCATGGATGGCGAAGGAAGCGTTATTGTGCCCGTTAGAAACCGTCACACTTGGGCTAACCTCCCAGTCATCCGGCACACCTCCTGCTTCAAAGTCCTGTTTGTAAGGCAGTTGAGAAGCCGTTTGGAAACGGTACATGGTCGTGTCATTGGCCAGGAAGCCGTCACCGTCGAGCATGGCCCAGGCGCGGACTTCGTAGATACCCGGCACGGAAGAGTCGAAGGTTTGTTCGAAAGTATAAACAAACTGATCCCCCGGGAAAACGATAGGCAAGCCAGTGGTTTCCATCACCACAGGGCCGCCGTTCACGGAGTAGGCTACCGGAATATTTTGCTGAGGTTCATCACCCACATTCCGGATGGTGAACGTCACCTGATCGTCAGGGCTACCGCAGGCTACATCTTCCAGCGTTGTGATACCGGAAGCGGCCATATCATCTGCAATTGTTGGCCCGATCAGGATATTGTCGAGCCCAATCCCCTCACGCGGAACAGAACCATCAGAAGAGAAAACGAAACGCACCTTTACATCAGCTTCTCCCGCAGTATTTGCGAGGATATTTTGTACATACGCCCATCCCTCAAATCCAGCAGTGCCATCCCACCAGTTGTTGAACGTATCATTGTACCAGTTCACACCAGTACCTGCCACACCGACTTTAGACCAGGTCTCCCCATCATCAGTGGAAACTTCCAGCCAAAGCTCATCGCAGCAAGACTCTGACTCGAAATTCATAAAGAAGGCGATGCGGGGGTCTTCATCCAGCGAACTGAAATCAAGGCAGGGAGAAATCAGATAGGAAATCTCGCTGTTATTGTAGTCTCCATCCAGGTTGGTCACCCAGGCATTTTCGCCGCTTACAGCACTATTGATCAGCGTACCAGCCGGCACGCCGTATTCCCAGGTAGCCTCGCCGGTGCCATTCTGTTCAACGGTCCATCCACCGCCCCACTCTTCGAAAGTTTGGTAGTAAGGGTAAGTCGTTACCTCCGGAATATTGACAATAAGGACACGGGTGGTATCATTTGTACGTACGCTATCACCTTCCAGGTCCGTCCAGATTTCAAATAAGTACTCGCCGGGCTCGGACAGGTCATAAGGTGCATCAAACTGAGCGATATCCGTACTATCCGTCCCAATCACACCAGTGAAGAGGCCATCCGTGGGCATATTCACGCCGCCGGGAATGCCATTGACGGCAAAGTTGTAAGGGATGAGTGTCTGAGGCGCACCTCCAAAATTGGAAATGGCTAAAGTAATGCTGTCTGCTATCCCCAGGTTGCAAGCGGTAACCGGGTCAAGCAATTCCACTACCCCCACGTCATTCGCAAATGGAGTGAAAAAAGGGTAGGGGCCAATTGTAATGCTTGTATCACCATTCGCACATGCAGCGGACAGGTATACTTCGTAACCGGTATTTTCCGAAAGGTTGAAAAGAGTTGTGGAAGCCCCGGATATAGTTTTGAAAGTGCCCATGCCCGGCATAAAGCCCGCTTCGCCAAGCTCAATGATCGTGGAGCCTTCCGGGTCAGAAGGGATCAAAGAGACATCGGCACGAAAGGCGCGGATATTCTCAATATCAATCCCCCCGGTAGGCGGCGGCGGGCAGGAAGGGCACACCGCACTGGCAGTAAAGGCAACACCAGACAAAGGGGCACCAACCAGACCATCCTCAAAAATAACAGTAAACTCGGCGTCGACGAGGTTATAGGAAACCTCCGGACCGAACCCGCCAACTGTGAAATCCAGTATAATCGTATCTCCTTCCGTTACGGTCAGCGCAAAGGAGTTGAAACTACCGTCATCATTGAAATTATCAAGGGTGTAGGTGGTGGTGGTATTCCCGATCGTTACATCAAGGAAGCCGCCATTCCAGCCATCACCGAAGCTATCGAATAGATTGAGCGTATATTCACAGGATGTTTGGGCGTTCAGGGTGCTGCTGCCTAACAAAAACGGCAACAGGATGAACCAAAAGGGGCGCAGGGTAAAACTCCGCTTCATATAGTTTTCTTTTTAACTTTTGATAAGTCTTATAGCAGCTATGCAATATGGTTTTAGCCCGCCTTCGCGGCACCTTCAACCACCATATTTCTTGCCCTGTTATAGGAGTGCTAAAATTAAGCAAAAATTCCAATACCCTTAAGCCTCTTCACGTCACCTGCCTGCCAAAGCAGCAGGAATTCATTGAAAATGATTTTATTTAAACCTTTTATCTTGTTTAATGTTAGGATTTTTGTTCAGCAGGAGGGTCTGTAAACTACAGCTTCTGCAGCAGCTTAAGACACTGATTTAAAAGAAATTATAGCGTGGCCGTTTATTCTATAAAAGATTTAGAAAAGCTTTCGGGCATCAAGGCGCATACCTTGCGGGTGTGGGAGCAACGCTATGATATCATCAAGCCAAAACGGACTAAAACAAATATTCGGTATTATTTGGACGATGATTTGAAATTCATCCTGAATATTGCGCTGCTTAACAAAAACGGTATCAAAATCTCCAAAATAGCGGAGATGAGCCGTGAGGAGATTGCAGAGAAAGTAGCTGCTATTTCTGAAATCAATTTTGAGTATGGCACTCAGCTCGATGCGCTCACCATTTCGATGATTGAAATGGACGAGTACAAATTTGACCGGATCATTAGTACCAATATCCAGCAACTTGGTTTTGAGCGGACCATGCTTGAGATTATTTACCCTTTCCTGGATAAGCTCAGTGTTTTATGGCTTACCGGCTCTATCAACCCGGTGCAGGAGAATTTCATGAGTTACCTGATCCGGCAGAAAATCGTTGTTGCTATTGACAATGAGACTTTGGTTAGTGGCAAGGATGTGAAGCGGTTCCTCATCTATTTACCGGAAGGTGAGAAGCAGGAGCTTAGCATGCTGTTCATGCACTATCTGCTAAAATCCAGAGGCAACCACGTTGCTTATATCGGACAGGACATTACCCTTGCCGATCTCAAGGACGCCTGCACTATTTACCAGCCGGACTTCATTTTCACGATGATCACGGAGACTTTCTCCAGAGAGCCTTTGCAGCAATATGTGGACCGGCTTGCAGAAAACTTTAAGGATTGCCGCATTCTCCTTTCCGGGTATCAGGTAGTGGCCCAGAAAGTGGAGCGGTCCGAAAATATAGAAATACTGAAGAGTCTTGATCAAACGATGTCTTTCCTGGAAACGCTGCAGGCCAGTGGAGAAAAAATAAAAGCCCGCCACTAAAACCTATTTCAGACAACTGACCTTTCCTTTTATAATTGTTCAACACTTTAAACCTCTATTATGAAAAAGGCAATGCTCCTTTACGGCGCAGCACTGTTGCTGAGCGCAGTATTCGTGTCCTGCGGACAAACGCCTGAAGGCGAAAAAGTAGAAGCGCAGGAAAAGGTGGAAACCACTACCTCTGAAAATACTTCAGGACTGGCATACAGTGTAGATACTGAAGCCAGCAAAATCAACTGGACAGGCGGCAAACTCGTGGGCAATTCACACACAGGCTATATCCAACTGAAAGAAGGCCAGCTCAACGTCGAGGGAGGGAACCTGACAGGCGGCAAGTTTGTGATAGACATGAATACCATTACGGATACGGATATAGAGAACCCGGAGAAGCGCCAGGACCTGGAAGGGCACCTGAAGAGTGATGATTTCTTCAACGTTGGCGCCCACCCTACTGCTACCTTTGAAATCGCCCAGGTAGAACCAGCTCCGGATAAACCAGATGCCACTCATACCATCACAGGCAACCTGATGATGAAGGGCATTACCAAAAGCGTAACTATTCCTGCCAACATCAGTATGGAAGACGGCATGATCAAGGCAATTACGCCCCAGTTTGTCATCGATCGTACACAGTGGGAAGTCATGTACGGTGCATCCGCTCTTGGCGTGGTCAAGGACAACATCATTAAGGATGAAGTGGCCCTTGTCATTGACCTGACAGCTAAAGCCCGGTAAAGGCATCCTTTCCCACCTGTCTGGAAAAAGAAACGGCTGGTACAGGCTTAACGCATCTACCAGCCGTTTTGATTGGCATACAGCAAGGCAGCATTCGCCGGAATCCCCCCATTTCCCACCTACCGGTGAGCCTCGATCAGGGCATCACAAGCCTGATCCAGCATTTGATACACTTTCTCAAAGCCATCGTCATCCCAATAGGGGTCAGGCACGTCTCCGCCGTTTTCATCAGAAGTGTAGTCCAGTATTTTTTTAACTTTTTTTGCTTCGGCCGGCGATTGAGCTAAACGGAGGATATCCCGGTAATTCGACTGGTCCATCGCCAGGATGAGGTCGAAGTCTTTCAGGTCCTGCCGGTCGAACTGCCGGGCACGCTGTGCGGAGATATCAAGCCCGTGCTGCCCTGCCGTGTAAACCGAGCGAGGGTCTGGCTGTTCGCCGATGTGCCAGGAGCCGGTACCGGCGGAGTCAATTTCCCAATCTAAACCCTGGGCCGCAACTTTACGTTCCAAAATCCCCTGTGCCAGTGGGGAACGGCAGATATTTCCCAAACAAACCATCAAGATTCTCATAGAGACCAGCATTTAAAACCCAAAGTAATCTTACTTTCCACTACCCTGCCTATATTTGCAGCTTGGAAAGGCTCGTTGTACAAACAACTGCCCTCGATTTTGAAAAGTTCTAATCATGAAGATTGTAATCGCAGGAGCCGGCGACATAGGTTTCCACCTGGCCGAGCTGCTGTCCTTTGAAAAGCAGGATATCGTCCTCATTGACACCAATCAGGAGGTGCTCGACTATGCAGCCACCCACCTCGATGTTATGACCCTGCGCGGCGACGCCTCCTCCATTGACATCCTCCGGCAGGCCGATGTCAACCGAGCCCGCCTGGTACTGGCAGTCACGACTTCTGAAAAAACCAACCTTGTCACTGCTATCCTGGCCAAGAAGATGGGTGCACGTCAGACCATCGCACGGGTGAGCAATCACGAATACCTTGAAGACTCTCAAAGGGAGACCTTCCGGGAATTGGGTGTAGACTCTCTCATCTCTCCGGTACTGCTGGCAGGGGAGGAAATCCGGCGCCTGATCCGGGAGTGTTCCTTTACAGACCACTTCGCATTTGAGGATGGCAAAATCAACCTTATTGGCGTTACCCTGGACGAATACAGCCCGCTGGTCAACCAGCAACTGTTCAATATTGATGACGAGCAGGACACGGACCTCAACCTTCGTCCTATCGCTATCCTGCGGGGCCACCGGACCATCATCCCAAGGGGCAAAACCATTCTCAGAAGAGGTGACCATGTTTACTTTATCACCAAGAAGAAAAACATGGAGAAACTCAATAATCTGATCGGCAAACAGAAGTACAAGGTCAAAAACGTTATGATCCTTGGTGGCACCCCTCTGGGGCTGGCCACTGCGAAACAGCTGGAGAACGAGTACAATATCACGGTGATCGAAAGCGATAAGGAGCGCTGTAAAGTCCTGGCCGAACAGCTCAACAACAGCCTCATCATTAACGGCGATGCCAGCAATATTGACCTTTTGGTGGAAGAAGGGCTAAACAACATGGATGCTTTTGTCGCATTGAGCAGCAACTCTGAGACCAATATCATTGCCAGCCTTACCGCAAAAAACCACGGCGTCTACAAGACCATTGCTCAGGTAGAGAACAAAGAGTATATCCATATTTCCCAAAACATTGGAGTGGATACCCTCATCAATAAAAAACTGATTGCTGCCAATAATATTTTCCGGTTTATCCGAAAGGGGAAAGTGGAAGCCATTACCAGCCTGCACGGTGTGGACGCCGAGGTCATCGAGTACCTTATCCACAAATCGAATAAGACCACCCGCAAACCACTGAAAGACCTGCACTTCCCGGATACTGCGCTCATCGGCGGAGTCATCCGGGGAGAAGAAGCCCTTATCCCGGATGGGGAGTTCCAATTGCAGCTCAACGACAAGGTTATTGTGTTTGCGTTGCCCGAGGCTATTGACAAACTTGAACAGTTATTCCACTAAGCTCAGCACCAACAGCCGCTGCTCATGATTAATTTCAGACCTATCGCCCGCGTTATTGCCGTACTTCTCATGCTCATCGGGGGCATGATGCTGTTCGGTATTCCCTTTTCGCTCTACTACGAAAGCGGGGACTTCTGGGCACTGCTCAACAGCGGTCTGATCAGTATTATTACAGGAGGGGCTCTTTGGCTTATCCCTATACCCGGCACGACTAATATCAAAAAAAGAGAGGGCTATCTGATCGTTGCCCTGGGCTGGCTGGCCATGGTCACCTTTGGGATGCTGCCCTACCTGCTCAGCGGGGTGATCCCTGACGTAATCGGAGCGTTCTTTGAAACGGTCTCAGGCATGACCACCACCGGTGCGTCTGTCCTCACTGATATTGAGTCAGTACCTAAGGGTATTTTATTCTGGCGCAGCTTAACGCAATGGATTGGGGGCATGGGGATCATCGTGCTTACAGTGGCTATCTTCCCGCTGCTTGGCATCGGTGGTATTGAGCTATTTGTAGCGGAAGCGCCCGGCCCAACCTCCGACAAACTTCACCCCCGCATACGGGAAACGGCCAAGCGGCTGTGGCAGATTTATGTGGGTCTGACCGGGCTCTTGTGCATTGTACTACTGATTGCTGGCCTCGATTTCTATGAAGCCATCAACCATGCTCTCACTACGATGGCGACCGGCGGCTTCTCTACCAAGAATGCCAGCATGGCTTATTACGACCTGCCGCAGGTGCAATACCCTATCATTTTCTTCATGTTCCTGGCAGGTACCAACTATACGGTCATCTATTTCGGGCTGAAAGGGAAGTTCAAGAATGTATGGCAGAGCGATGAGTTCCGGGCCTACCTGACTATTGTGGGCTTACTGGCCGTCATTGTCACCCTGGGCGTGCACAACAACACCGACCTGTCATGGGAGAAAGCGTTCCGGGACAGCCTCTTTCAGATCGTTTCTATTATCACCACAACGGGCTTTGTCTCGGCTGACTATACCTCCTGGGGAAATGCCCTGACAATGCTGTTTTTTGTTCTGCTTTTCCTGGGCGCCTGCGCGGGCTCCACGAGTGGGGGCATCAAGCTGATACGGCATCTGGTGTTTTTCAAAAACTCCTTCCTTGAGTTCAAGCGCATCCTGCACCCCCGTGCGGTTATCCCGTTGAAGCTGAACGGTCAGGTCGTGACCGGGAGGATTCTAACCCACATCATTATCTTCCTGCTACTGTACATGATCTTATTCGTCATAGGGTCTATCGTTGTAGCCGCTCTGGGCCTGGAATTCACCACCGCGGTAGGCGCTACCGCCACGGCCCTGGGCAACGTTGGCCCCGGCATTGGTGGCGTTGGCCCGGTGGATAACTTTGCCTGGCTGAGCCCGCCGATTAAGTTTGTGCTTTCTATTCTGATGCTGCTTGGCCGCCTGGAGCTGTTCACGATTTTGGTGCTGTTTACGCCTTATTTTTGGAAGTCGAATTAGGGGCATGTTGCAAGATACAGCCTGTAAAAATTTGCCTGACTGACCCCAAACGCCCTATTTTAGACGACAAAAACCCAATGAAAACCCTGGCTATCCTCATTCTCACCCTTGGCCTTGCCTGTCAGGTTCAGGCCAGTGCACTGACTATTTACCCAGACCCTGCTCCTTGTGACACGTTAGAAATGAGAGCAGGCTTTGAGCTCTATGCGAAAGTCATCAAACTGGAGGAAAAAGCCTACGTCATTCAATATTGCAAGGATGAAAGAAAGAGCCGCATTCCTGTTAGCAAGATACACCGGATCCGTTATGCGGACGGAACAGTAAAAAACCGCAAAGATATCCGGCGGGAAGCCTGGCCCAAAACCCTTGCTCTAAACACCATACTAAACGGTTTCCTGCAACTCCTGTGGTCGGGGCTGATTGGGCTATCGGGCCTTTATCTGGGCGGACTTGTCCTGGCAGTCTACAACTCATGGCTGGGCTTTCCTATTCTAATCATCGCAGCTGTCTTTGCCGGCTTTTTCCTGGTGAAAGGGCTGGGACGAATTGTAAAGGGCGTACGCCAATTATTCCGTAAACGCCGTAGTGGGTAGCGCCCATTTTGCTGACTTTCATCATTGCAGATAATCAGTGGCTACTGCACTATGTAGTCAAAAGCCCCTATGAAAAATTTTGCCCTGACACTACTGCTTTCCGTGCTTACTTTTCACCTCGCCACTGCCGCGGTTCACTGGCCCGCAGATACGCTAAAGTGTGATACGCTGGTTCTTAAAAATGGTATCGAAACCCATGCCCGAATCGTAGGGGTTTCCGGTAATTCTTTTATAGTTCAGTACTGCGATGAGGACCGCAAAACTCACATCCACAGCGCCGACCTGGAAGCTATCCGTTTTAGCGACGGCACCCGGTTTGGCAAGTCTGAAATCAAACAGGAAATAAGGCTTAAACGCAGAGGGCCCAAAGCCCTTACCCCCAAGCATATTAAGTCAATGGGTAAGTTACAACTCTTCGGTGCATTTCTCGCGGCACCGGTAGCAGTCCTTTCTATATTAGTCTTCGTGGTTTCAGGGGCATCTATGGTATTAGTCCTTTCCATTTCGTTGACGGTCTTAATGATCTATCTTTTGTTTAGAGGCATCTCCAATCTCGTTCTTGCCGAGCGCCTGCGCAAAAAGCTAAAAAAACAGGAGTCTTCTTTCTGAGCGCCTTTGAATGGTTTATGGCTTTATAAAAACCTGACGTTATGAAGCACTTCATACTATTCCTTGCCTTTGTGCTTTCTAAAGCTACGATAAAGCCACAGCATTCACCGGTCTCTTACTACAGGGGCTATTCCGAATTGTAAAGGGCTTACGCCAATTATTCCGTAAACGCCGTAGCGGGTAACAATCATTTTGCTGACTTTCATCATTGCAGATAATCAGTAGCAACTGCACTATGTAGGCAAAAGCCCCTATGAAAAAATTCACCCTAACCTTATCGCTTACGATTCTTGCCCTCCACCTAAGCGCAGCTGCCATTCACTGGCCTACAGATACGCTCAAATGCGACACCTTTGTCATGAGAAATGGTATTGAGATGCAAGTCCGGATCGTGGACTTCGCAGCAGACACCTTTATCGTTCAATATTGCCGGGATACCCGAAGGAGCAAAATTGCACCTGGTCAAATACAGCAAATCCGGTATGCCACCGGCCTCGTCAAGGACCGCCGGCAGATACGGCGGGATGCCCGGCAGATACGAATAGAATCTCAGGGCTCCGAAAGGCTTGCCAGAATAGGGTTCTTTCAGCTATTAGGTATTATCCCAGTGGGGTTAGCCAGCTTCACAGCAGGTTTATACTTAGCTTTTATAGGTTCAGGAGGAAGCTTGGTACTCCCTGTTTTGATTTTCATTATTCCTCCCGGGATTTTACTGGTTGTGGGTATTCGGAATCTCACCAAGGCAGGCAAGATGTAGGGGAAGCAAGGTCAGATTATATCCTTGCATGGTTAATGTGGCAAAGTGCGATGTAGCCACTCCGAAAAGGACCTGCCGGTATTAATTCTACATCAATTTTTCCTAAGAGGTCAAAATTCTCCCTAATGCACCCTATTTTCAGGGCTCGTAAAATCTCCTCCGATATGAAAATTGATGGCCACCACTTCCGTACGATCTGGGAAAAAGCCGATGAGCCCGGCGTTATTCAGATTATCGATCAGCGCCACCTGCCGCATCAACTGATGATTGAAGACCTGCGTCGGCTCAGCGATTTTGCGAAAGCCATCAAAGATATGCACGTGCGGGGAGCGCCCCTCATTGGTGCCACGGCTGCCTACGGGCTCTACAGCGCTATGCTTGAAGCTCCGACAGATAAGCGCCGCCTGCCTAAATATATCCGGAAAGCAGCCGACACCCTGCTGCAGACCCGCCCTACTGCGGTCAACCTCGCCTATGCTATTCGCTACAGCCTGCAAAAAATAGATACGCAGGCTGATTTGGAAGGCAAGACAGCCGCCGCCCTGCAAGCCGCCCGGGATATCACCGAGGAAAGCGTGGAGCACTGCCGGCTCATTGGTCAATACGGCCTCCCGCTTATCGAAGCGATCAGCAAGCAGAAAAACGGGGCGCCTGTCAACATCCTTACCCACTGCAATGCCGGCTGGATTGCCTGTATCGACCACGGCACAGCCACCGCGCCCATTTATGCCGCCCACGATGCCGGCATCCCTGTGCATGTTTGGGTAGATGAAACCCGCCCCCGCAATCAGGGCGCGCGCATCACTGCCTTTGAGCTGCTGCAACATGGCGTACCGCATACAGTAATTGCCGACAATACCGGCGGGCACCTCATGCAGCACGGGCAGGTCGACCTCGTCATCGTAGGCAGCGACCGCACCACGCGGCAGGGCGACGTGGCGAATAAAATCGGCACCTACCTCAAGGCTTTAGCAGCCAAAGATAATGACGTCCCCTTCTACGTCGCACTCCCCTCTACCACTTTCGACTTTGAAGTGGTAGATGGCGTACAGGAAATTCCGATTGAAGAACGCTCAGCGGAGGAAGTGCGCTATATTCAGGGCATGCACAATGGGAAGATACTTCGGGTACTGCTTACGCCTGCAGACAGCCTGGCAGCCAACTACGCCTTTGATGTAACGCCGGCGCGGCTGGTCTCGGGGCTGATTACCGAGCGGGGTATTTGCGAAGCTACAGAAGATAGTATTACGCGTATGTTTCCGGAATTTAGCCTCCCGAAGACTGCCTGATCTTACCGGTGCCGCTCCTCCAAAACTTTAAGCACATCCTTCAGCTCGTAGCCTTTGGCGGCCAGTAAGACCAGATAGTGGTACATCAGGTCCGCTGCCTCATTGAGGAAAAGTGCTTCGTTATCGTCTTTGGCCTCGATGACCAGCTCCACGGCCTCCTCCCCTACCTTTTGGGCGACCTTATTCATGCCGCGGGCAAAGAGGCGGGCGGTGTAGGAAGTATCCGGATCGGCATTTTTCCGGCTTTGGATGACCGACTCCAGGTGGCCGAGAAAGCCTGCCGGGTAGTTGTCTTCCGCCCAGCAGGTGTCAGTGCCTTTGTGGCAAACCGGGCCCGCCGGGTGGGCATAGACCAACAGGGAGTCCTGATCACAATCGGCTTTGATATCAACCAATGCCAGGGAATTGCCGGAAGTCTCGCCTTTAGTCCACAAGCGGTTTTTGCTGCGGCTGAAAAAGGTGACCTGCTTCGTATCGAGGGTTTTCTGCAGCGCCTCCTCATTCATATACCCCTGCATGAGCACCCGTCCGGTGGTGGCATCCTGTACAATAGCGGGCACAAGGCCATCGCCTTTTTGAAAATCTATAGTGGTTGGATCTACAGCCATCGTTGATTGTCTTTGAGGTGAATATTTTAAAGCCGCACGGTCACGCCCTTATCCCTAAGATAGGACTTCAGGTCGGTGATGCCGATTTCACGAAAGTGGAAAATACTAGCCGCCAGCCCGGCATCGGCCTTACCTTCCGTGAAAACATCATAGAAGTGCTCCATGTTCCCGGCACCGCCCGAGGCAATGACCGGAATAGAAACCGTTTCGGATACCTTAGCTGTAATCGCGTTGGCGAAACCATTTTTGGTGCCATCGTGGTTCATGGAAGTGAAGAGGATTTCCCCCGCCCCCCGGTCTTCGGCTTCTTTTACCCAATCGAGCAGTCGAATCTCGGTAGCGAGCCGTCCCCCGTTGAGGTGGACAAACCAGTCGCCATCAATAGACTTGGCATCTACGGCTACGACCACAAACTGACTCCCAAAGCGCTTGGCGAGGTCTTCGATCAACTGCGGATTACGCACCGCTGCGGAATTAATGGAAATTTTATCCGCTCCGGAAGCCAGAAGGACATCCACATCCTCCACAGATTTGATCCCACCGCCGATAGTGAAGGGGATACTCAGGTGCTCTGCGATATCGTGGGCCAGCGCCGCCAGGGTTTTGCGTTTTTCGTGCGTGGCGGTGATATCCAGGAAGACCAGTTCGTCGGCCCCCTGTTCGCTGTAGAGGGCGCCCAGTTCCACGGGGTCACCCGCATCGCGCAGGTTGACAAAATTGACACCCTTTACGGTGCGCCCGTCCTTGATATCCAGGCAAGGTATGATGCGTTTGGCTAGCATTTGAAAACGTTACTTTTCGCGAAGGTAGGAAAATTGCGTTGCTCACACATTCAGGGATTGTACGCACGAAGTCAAAATATGACTTCACAACTCCACATTGCCTGTTTGTCCGAAAAACCAGTATCTTTCAGTTGGAAAACCCGTAGTTCGTACCGATGCTGAATGCTGATCTAACCAGGTGGCAAGGTAAACTTACACCCTGAAAGCACTCATTCAGCCATTCCAGAGAAGCACTCACTCATTTCAGATCGCAGCCGCCAGGGAAAATGGCCATATTGGAATACACATCAAAAATACCAGCGTATGCAGACCCGGATACTTCTACTTCTTACCGCCTTAGGCTTGCAGCACCTCCTGAATGCACAGTGCGGGCCGCCTGAAAATATGAGCGACTTGTTTGGGAATGAAATCCAGGCCCGGATCACTACGGGTGGCGACCTGTTTTGGGATGGCAACGATGCGAGATTTCGCATCACAAGCGCTCCGGGTATGCCCAGTACTATTTTTGCGGAAGGGCTGTGGCTGGGCGGTATTGACCCCGCCGGCAACCTGAAGGTATCTGCTCAAACCTATGGCAGAGCCAGTGGAGAGAGCGATTACTTTCCGGGCCCCTTGCCTAACGGTGGCGCCATCGATGCCGATGCCTGTGCCAACTGGGACCGCACCTGGAGTGTGCGCAGGTATGAGATTGAGGCTCACCTTGCCGACTTTGCCGACAACGGTACAATTGACACTCCCCTACCCGCTATCCTGGAATGGCCAGGCAAGGGCAACCCTTACTTCGAGGAGGCGTTTGGCTTCCCTCTGCCTAATGACGAGCACGGTCTTGCCCCTTTTGCCGATACCGATGGCGATGGGCTGTACGACCCCATGGCGGGGGACTATCCGGCCCTGGAAGAAGTGGCGGTGACACCTGAGCAAATGATTTGGAGTGTATTTAATGATGCTGGCGATGTTCATGGTCAGACATTAGGAAATCCGCTAAACATGGAGATACAGCGGACTTCCTGGGCCGTCAGTTGCGGAGGCAGCATCCTGGACCGGACGGTTTTTGTTCAGTACCAACTCATCAACCGCGGAGTGGAACCGCTGGACTCTTTACGGTTCGCTATTTGGACCGACTTTGACCTGGGTTGCTATACCGATGATTATGTCGGCTCCGCTCCCGAACACGATGCTTTCTTTGTGTACAACGACAACCCCATTGACCAAAACCCATGCCCGCAGGGCGTAGACAGTTTTGGAGAAAATCCGCCTGTGCAATCCTCGGTTATCCTCAGTCACCCACTGTCATCCTATATACTCTTCACTGGCGGTAATGGTCCGCCTGGTACAAGCAACCCCGGACAGCCGACAAGCTATTACCATTATATGAATGGCAGATGGCTGGATGATACACCCATCACTGTGGGAGGCAATGGTTATATGAGTTCTACAGAAGAAACCACTTTTATGTTCCCTGATGACCCGAACGATCCGGAGGGATGGTCTTTGTATTCAGAACAGCTTATGGGTCGAGACTGGCGTGGCGTAGGTGGCGTACGACTGGGCAGCTTAAGCCCAAACGAATCGGTAACTGTTGCCACCGCCCGGCTCTACACCCGCGTGCCCGGCAATGACTTCCTCGAAAATGTCTCCGCTATGTACGGCGAACTTGATGCCCTGCACGAGGCTTACGCCAATGGCTTTGAAGATGCCTGCCCGCAACAGCCGCTTTGCACCAACGACTGCGTCTGGCCCGGGGATGCCAATGCCGATGGTATTGCCAATCAGGAGGACCTGCTCGCTATCGGGCTGAACGCAACAACCACGGGCCCTACCCGCGATGGCGGTTTGTTCTGGGGCCCCAAAGTAGCCGATGACTGGTCCACCGATTTGGTCAAACATGCCGATACCGATGGAAATGGCAGTATTGACACCGCTGATGTGGAAGTCACCCACCTCAACTACAATCTGCGGCGGCCCGACTATGTAGAAAGCCCGACTTACGTGGAAGGCCCGGAATTACAGGTTGGCCCGGCTTTCCCAAATGGTTTTAACGGTGTAAATGCGGGTAGTATCGTACTTACGCGTATTTCTCTGGCTGACGTTTCGGAGCTCAAAGGATTGTCCTTTTCCATCGAATTTGATACCCGATACTTTGATGGGACCATCCATCCTGCTACTATTTCTGGCAGTTCGGAAGAACTATACGCCAGGATGCCCCTCAATGAGGAAGGACTTATTGGCTTCGCCCGGTATAAAATGGCACCAGGCACCTTAATTGAGGGCACCGGCACCTACGAACTCTTCACGATGCAAGTCCGGGAATATTTCGACATTCCAGTCCCTTCAGATACCTCTTACCTGCGCTTTCGGGATATCGTTGCAGTGCGGGAAGATGGCAGCCTGATCCCCATTGGCGGCATGACCGTACCCGTGATCTTTAACGGGGTCTTTGTGGACACAGAAGATGTGCCAGCGCAAGAGCAGCTTCAGGTTTTCCCCAACCCCACTACCGGGCAATTGCACGTACAATTCCCCGGGCAGCAGGTGGAACAACTGGAAGTCTGGAACAGCACCGGACAGGCTGTTCGCCGCGCGCAGGGCCCCTTCCATGAGCAGCATACGCTGGATTTGAGCGGGCTGCCGGCGGGGCTTTATACTTTGCGGGCGCGGACGGCAACAGGGATGCGGGTAGAGAAGGTGGTGGTACAGCCTTGATAGTATACAATAAAGTAAGCTTTGCATGATGAGAATTTACAGTTTGTTTTTATTGGGGCTATTATTGCCTGCTTTTTTGCGGGCGCAGTGTGCCCCGTCTGAGGCCGAGGCCCTTCTGTTTGGAAATGAGATGCAGGCTATGATTAAGAGTGGCGGAGATGGATTTTGGGGATTTAAATTCTACGATGCCGCACTATTCAATCAGGCTAGTCCACTAGAGTCCGAAGCTCTTTGGCTGGGAGGGAAAACACCCGATGGACAACTCCGTGTAGCAGCCCAAACTTTTGGAAGAAAAAACGGGCAGCACGGCTACCACCCAGGGCCACTTCCCCAAGGAGAAGGCCCACTTGATTCTGCTTATTGTGCGCAGTGGGACCGGCTATGGAGTGTCCGGGGCATGGACATACAGGCACACATTGCCGACTTTGAAGATAATGGCATTATTGACGAACCCATTGATGCTATTTTACAATGGCCAGCACGGGGCAATCCTCATTTTTTTGAGCAGTTTGGCTTTGAGCTGCCAGAAGATGAAAATGGGCTTGCTCCATTTGCTGATCTTGATGAAGACGGATCGTATGAGCCTATGGAGGGAGACTACCCCTCTGTTGAGGCAACAGATGCAATCCCTGCTCAAATCATCTGGACGGTCTTTAATGATGCTCAGGGACAATCCAGTATTGTAGATACACCACCTATGAATATGGAGGTACAGCGCACCGTTTGGACCCTTGGCTGCGGAGGGCATCCGCTAGACCGGACTATATTTGTTGACTTTAAAGTCATTAATCGTAGTCCTACGACACTGGATTCTATGCATCTGGCAATTTTCAATTCCTTTAATATTGGCTGTTCTTTAATTGAATATGTTGGATCCTCTCCTGACCATCATGCATTTTTCACCTACGACTGGCAAAATACCCAGCCTGTTGAGTGTGGGCAAAACGAACATCCTGGATTTGGGGAAAATCCACCCGTTTTAGCAACAGTATTTCTGAACCATCCGATGACATCCTTTACTTATCACAACCTCAATAAGCATTCTGAAAAATCGAGACCTAAAAAATCACAACACTGCTTCTACTATATGACAGCCCGATGGCGGGATGGCACACCTCTCACAGCTATCGGCGATGGCTATTGGGGCACTGCACCTGTTACCAGTTTTGCTTTCTACGGGAACCCTAACAACCTTTCTGAATGGTCTATGAGATCCGAAACCATCTACAATGATTATTCAAACTTCAAAGGTGTAGGCAGTACCTGGCTCGGAAGCCTGGCACCAGGAGAAGCAAAGGAGGTGCATACTGCCCGGTTGTACGTAAGGGAGCCTGGGTTGAACCACCTGGAAAATGTCAACGCGATGTACGGGCAGCTTGATGCATTACACGAAGGTTATGCCGACCGGTTCGCAACAGCCTGTGAACAACAGATTTGCGAAACAGACTGTGTCTGGCCCGGAGACACCAATAAAGACGGCATTGCAGACCATTACGACTTGCTCCCTATTGCTGCCTGGCAGGGCACCACAGGTCCGGAGCGTAGCGGTTTCTTCTGGGCGCCTCAGCCCGCGGCTCCATGGCCGGGGACACAGGTTTCGGGACAAAACCTCAAGCACGCTGATGCTAATGGTGATGGCACTATTGACCTGCAAGACGCCCGGGTTTGTGGGCTCAACCTAGGCAAGGCCCTATCAGATTATATACCACCTCCCGCTAACTACCCCTCCGGCCCCGACCTCCTCATCAAGGGATTTGGGAACGCTCCGCCCTGGAGTGATGTATTTAATCAAAACAATCAACTAGCCAACAAAATAAACATTGACTTGCGGGAGATTCCCGGGCTTGCCGCGCTGGCTTTCACGCTGGAATTTGATACGGGCTATGTGAAAAACATTTCAACCCTCTATCTGGATGAAGACTTCTTCCCCATCAGGATTGAGCCCGACCGGACCTTGTTTTACCGGGAACGGATTGAAGAGGGCGCAATAGATATTGCAGTAGCACGCCCGGACGAATCGGTCCCTCTCTCCGGTGAAATCATCAGGATTTTTCTAAGTCTGCTCCCGGAAGAAGACCTCCCCGGAGACCAGGTAGAATTCCGCATCAAAAACCCTTGGGGTATTATGTTTGACGGGACGTATATTCTTCTCGGTGCCAATACCCGGACTTTTTTCACAGAAGAACAGCCGGTCTCCACCGATAATGAACAAATCGCTCCCCTCCACCTCTTCCCCAACCCCACCATCGGGCAGCTCCACGTACAATTCGCCGGGCAGCAGGTGGAGCAACTGGAGGTCTGGAACAGCACCGGACAGGCTGTACGCCGCGCGCAGGGCCCCTTCCCTGAGCAGCATACGCTGGATTTGAGCGGGCTGCCGGCGGGGCTTTATACCCTTCGGGCGCGGACGGAAACGGGGATGCGAGTGGAGAAGGTGGTGGTGCAGCCTTAATGCCAAAAAACTTGCCAAATCTTTGAGGGCAAGAATATTTAATAGGGCTGAGGGAGCCTCGACTTCATGCGAGCGCATTGTGTAGATACAACCGCCGGGCATACCGTTAAAAAACATTATGCCCGGCGTTGCATTTTCATGGCTACTCAACGAGCAGCATCACAATGGCTTGACTACCAGAGGAAGGTTATCACCCCTAGCCTCTAAAAATTATCGTTCCCTCCACCTTTCTGATCGTCATTATTGATCTTGGAACGGCGCCCACGGCGGTTACCGCTGAAATCCAGTTCGCCGAAATTGTAGCTGATGCTAAAGCCAATCGAGCGGAACGGAATGCTAAAGTTGGAGCGCTGATAGAAGTTTTCGCCCTGAATTTCGGAGGGGAAACTCTTGCGCTCATTAAACGGCTCGATAGCACGGATACCAAGGCTGAAGCGCTTGTTAAACTGCTTCCGTAGCCCCATACCATAAAGCCAGAAACTCGGGTTCTCTCCCTGCAGCGTCTGCTGTGGAGAACGGGCAAAACCGAACAAGTCAAACTTCCAATCCCTCGGTAAATTGATATTCGCACCGATATTACCGTTCCAAATTACCGTGCTCCGGCTCAGATCAATGCTGTCTACCGTCGACTCGGCGTTATAGGTGAAGATGTTAAAGCCCAGGCGGAAGGAACCTATTTCTTTGATGTTGACCGATGTAAAGAGGTTAACTCCCACACTGTTGTTTACACCAATGTTCAGATAACTGGTAGACGACACCTCTGAAGCCGGCTCGATTTGGACGAAGGACTCAATAATATCCGTTGTCTGCCGGTAATAGACCGCGGCATTAATAGCGACCCCTTTGACGAAGGTATTGTAGCTCAACTCGTACTGGTCCACGACTTCGGGGTCAAGTGTTGGATTTCCAAAAACCAGGTTGTTGGGGTCACTGATTTGAGTGAACGGGTTGATAAAGAACAGACTTGGCCGCTGAATACGGCGCGAATAGCTCGCCTTCGCATTACTGAAGTTCTTAAACTGCTTGTTCAGAATAATGCTGGGCAAAATATTACCGTATTGCTGGGTAAATGGCTCTTGCTCTAACTCCCGGTATGCGCCACGAATGGTGGTATGTTCATAACGCGCGCCGGTGATCAGTCCAATAGACTTGCTCAATTTCCAGTTAAAAGAAACATAACCGGCGTACACATCCTGATCGTACAGGAAATTGTCTGTAAGGAAAGGAATAGGCGTAAACATAGTCGCATTCGTCTCCCTGGTCAGGGTCTCGTAATCACTATTGATGCGCCGAATGACGGTCTTGAGCCCCGTTTCCAGTTTTGTCCCTCCGGGAAAGGGGTGTACATAATCCGCCTGCAGAGTGTACTCACTGTTGATACCATCGTTAAAATTTCGGATATCTTCCTCGTAGCGCAATTCACTGCCATCCTGATCGGTGATGTTTTCCTGATCGCTGTTGGTGGTACTTAGCTGAAAGGCTACAGAAAACTCCCGTTCAGATTTGGGATAGGTGCGCTTGTAATCTACTGTCCAATCGTAGCCATTTCGTACGCTTGCATTATCATTACTGCGCACAAAATCCACGATATCACCTGTATTGGGGGCGATGCGGCCATTGGTTGTACCGTCCCGCCAATTATTAAAGCCATTGAACCGGATACTGGAGTTGATGCTATTGTAAGCATTGAAGTCGTAGAAGGCCCCGAAATTACCGTTAAACCCAAGTACCTGACTACTATTCGGCCCACCCTGGCTAAAGGTACTTAGTATGGTTTCGCCCTCCTGCTCCTCCCGCAGGAAGTCTACAGACCCTTCGCGCCTCCAGGACCAGAAGCTGTTGGCACCACCGTTGAGCCCAAAGCGGCCACGCACCCAATTCAGATTGACCCCACCGTTATTTTGGCGGGTTCCGATGGAGGTGTTTACAGAGCCGGTAAAGCCTTCAGCGTTTCTTTTTTTGGTGATGATATTGATGATTCCCGAACTCCCTTCTCCGTCATACTTAGCGGTAGGCGTCGTTATTACTTCCACCGTTTTAATCTGGTTAGCAGGGATCGTTTTCAGGGCATCCGCCGGGTTGGAACCAAACAAGGTGGAAGGGCGGCCATTGATCAGGATTTGAATATTGGAGGAGCCCCGCAGGCTTACGTTCCCGTCCAGATCTACTGACAGCAAAGGGACATTACGAAGTACATCTGCGGCGTCGCCCCCCACGGTACTCGCATCTTTTTCCGCGTTGTAAACCAGTTTGTCAATTCGGTTTTCCACAAGGGCCGCCTGCCCCGTCACCGTAACCTCTTCCAGGTTTACACCCGTTGGCAGGATATAAATAGTGCCCAAGTCCAGGTCGGGCTTTTCCAGGGTGGTTTCCAGGCCTTCCAGTACCTTAGGTTCGTAGCCCAAAAAGCTAATATTCAAATCATATTTCCCATTCTCCACCTCAATGATCTTGAAGGAGCCATCCGATTCCGTAATCCCGCCATCCTGTTGCTTCCCATCGGCTGACTTGATTAAAACCAGGGTTGCAAATTCTACCGGCTGCCCACTGATCGAATCGATCACCGTCCCGGCAATACGCCCTTTAATGGTAGGCCCCTTCTTGCCGCCCCCATTGCCGCCCCATGGAGGCTGAGCCGATATAACGGAAACCACCAGCAAAAAAACTAACAAGAGGGAAAAATGTATAGCGTTGGACTTCATACTAACGAATATTTTGGTGCTGAACAAAGTTCTTCCTGATCAGTTGTGAGGAACAAGCAGATTGTCATAGTAATGTAATGGCTGGCAAAAGTAAGCTTTTCGTATTTATCCAAGCTACTCCTGTTTTCTGTTGGAGACCATAGGTACTGCTGTTGGAGCAATCGCTTTTTTCAACTAAAAATCTAGCTGTAGTGATCTGAAGGTGCGGGAATAATTCACTCTAAGAGCCGGGAAATATGCAGGAGGCAGGTACATACCGACCTCAACCGCAATCTTCCCAATTGGGATCACTAAAATAGAGTTGACGAAAGCCAAGGCCTTCAACCTACCGGTAATGATTCGTCACCACCACCAACACGCCATTCACCAGATCAAACCAGTTGGGGTGCGGGTCGTTGGTAGACAGGGCGATGCTGACATCGGCTTCCGGGACATACATAATGATGCTCCGGTAGTCCATCAGAGAGCCGGTGTGCCCGTAGTGGACGATGCCAAAGTCGTCCCACAGGCGGGTGCCCAGACCGTAGTTGCTGCCGCCTGCGGCAAAACCATAATCGGTAATCATCAGTTCTTTGGAAGCGGCGGTGAGGAAGTTGCCCCCGTACACGGCATTGCCATACTTCGCCAGATCGGAAGGGGTGGAAACGATAGCGCCGGCAGCGCCCACTGAGGTCAGGTGGTACTCATAGGCACGGCTGTTTTCCGCCAGGCTGTCGATTTTTTCTGCGTAGGAGCTGAAGTCGTCGTACAAGGTTTGATCCAGCCCGAGTGGATTGAAGATGTAGGATTTGTACAGATCGCTCAGCGACTGTCCGGTGACGGCTTCCGCCAAAGCGCCCAGCACATAAAAGCCCGTATTGGAGTAGCGGTAGCTGCTGCCAGGCCAGAAGAAGGAGCCCTGATCGACCGTGTAGTCGTAGATATCCTGATGCTCCCACACGCGGGTCTGCCAGTCGCTGCCGGTGTAAAAGCCACCGTCATTGAGGTGGTCGCCCATGCCGGAAGTGTGCGTTAGCAGGTGTTCTATAGTGATGGCGATGCCGTTGTCCAGCCCAGGGATTTCCAGGTATTCAAACAATTTATCATCCAGCTCAAAGTAGCCCTCTTCTGCCAGGCGGAGGATGAGGGTCGCTGTGAAAGATTTGGTCACGCTGGCCACCCGGTAGCGATAGTTGGGGTCGAGTGGGTTGTTGCCTCCGGGGCTGTGCTCTCCGCGGGTGGTGGTGATGAGTTCGTCCTCCGGCGTCATCAGCGCTACGGAGACGCCCAGCATACCGCTGGTGGTAAACTGGAATTTGCTGGTGACTTCGTTGTTGAGCTTTTCGGTGATGGACAGGTAGACCAGCACGGCAATCTTCAGCGTCCGCTTGCGTTGCCCTATATCATCGGCGGCAATGATGTCTATGGTCACATTGCCCTGATCGGAGCGGGCGGGCGTTCCGGAAAGCACTTGTGTGGCCGCATCGTAGGACAGCCAGTCCGGCAAGCCTTCAAAACTTACTACCGGAACAGGGCCATCGGGATCGGTAATTTCCAGTTGCAGCGTAAACAGGGAATCGGCAATAGCCGAAACCGAGGATGGTGCCTCGATGACTGGCAGTTGGTTGGCAGGCATGATGTCGTCCTGCTGATCTTCTTTGGAGCAGCTGTGGAAAAGGAGCGATAGTGCGAACAGTGAAAGCAGTAAGAAACGATTCAGCATAGATGATAAAACTATTGAGTATGCAGATTAAATGTAGAGGAAGTAATTTCTGTTGTTGCACGCAAAGCCGCAAAGGGTAGCGCAAAGATCGCAAAGTTATACGCAATACGAAGTAGTTTGCGACATCGGCCACTGACGAAGCATAGCTTGTCAGGAC
>ENA-UENT01000042-UENT01000042.1-marine-metagenome-genome-assembly--contig:-NODE-42-length-101430-cov-7.729302_pt1 | contig 101430 bp, 79 predicted proteins | sample MGYA00237879_ERZ529330 | MGnify/ENA primary metagenome ERZ529330 (study PRJEB26372, sample SAMN05368345) | marine metagenome | biome: cultured habitat; feature: ocean water; material: water; isolation... | reverse complement strand
ATTTTCCAAATCTTTCGCGTGCGAAAGGTCAGTTAAAATTATCGAAAATGAACTTTCTAGGATTGGATTTTCGGGTTCCACACTGATTATTAGTAGACATATCCACAAACCACTTCGGGCAGCTTGTTTCCAAAAATATTTCATAACAAGCTTCATCCCTTCTGCCGCAATCATCAACCACGGTCACGCAGTACTCCCCAGGTGACAATCCACTTAAGGAAGTCTGTATGCCTGGCATTGGGCCATTCGGCCCTTCCCAGTGATAAGTGAAAGATTCACCATATGGATGTACCACTATATTTATGGATCCATTGTCACCAGAGGTAGCGGGGGTGGTGATGGATATAGGGTAAGGCTCAATCCTGACAACAGACCGCGGGCAGCTTTCCACATAAAAGCTTGCAGTGGCAGAGCAGCCCGTCTCCAGAGAAGTGACGACAACTGCGTACCAGCCCGCTGAGAGCCCTTCATAGAGGGCGCTCGTTGATGCACCGTTGTCCCAGCTTATCGTATAGTTATCCGAGCCTGTAACTGCAATTTCAAGGAACCCGTCCGAAGCTCCTCCTATTAATGGGTTATCCGTTTCTGCCATATAGTCTACCAGTGTAATCACCGGCTGATCATTATCAGACACTTCTTCCGATACCACAATTTCGCAGGCAGGGGAAGCCGAGGTAACCGTGGCGCTGTAAATGCCCGGGGCGAGCCCACTCAGTGTATTTTGATAAGGCTGAGCTGTAAAATCCCAGGTCTCTCCGTTACTCCATGAAACGGAATAAGGCCCGTGGTAGCTGTTGGAGGAAAAAGAAAAATCAATATCTCCCGTTTCTTTTGAGGCGCAGGGTACAGGCGTCAGGATAATCTCTGGCTCAAACTCGCGCACGGTGAAGGTTTTTTCCACCACACACCCATCTTCCAACACGACCGTTAACGTATACTCCCCTGCTGCCAGCCCACTAATATCTTCGGTTTGGGCACCGGTGCTCCACTCTATGCTGCCGCCCTGCCCCAGCGCATTCAGCGTAATATCTATAGCGCCCAGATCGGCATCGGGGCAACTGCGGGTAACCTGAGCAGGGGCAGCAAAAATCTCCGGGGGGGCAACCCCATCTACGGTGAAGGAGAAATCCACCAGGCTGCCACAGTCTTCAAAAACCGTTAGAGTATAATTCCCTTCCGGGAGCTCATCAATTTCAGGGGAACTTGTGATAGCCACTCCGCCATTCGCCCAATCACTGTTTGAGTCATTGACCCACCTAAAAATAAACGGTGCTCTGCCACCGGATACCGTAGCGACAGCTGACCCATTGGCTGAGTTTATACAAGGGGCCATGATCTCCACATTCTGAACTACCAGATCAGCCACTGCCGGTACTTCGAAGCAGGTAACCACCTGCTGCCCGCAGTCATCGGTTACGGTCAGGCCGTAACAGTTGCCAGATATCAGATTGTATGCAGTAGCCCCAGTTGCCCCGGTTGCCCAATTAAACTGATAAGGGGGGCGCCCGCCCTGCGCTGCAACCGTAAGGCTCCCATCAGCTTCGCCCTCACATGCAGGCGTGCTTTCTGTTATGGACACGCTCAACGGGGCAGTTGTCGAATTCATAGGCACCGTAATGGGGAGTTCCTGCCCGCAAATCAAATCGACCAGTGTCAGCTCGTATACAGCAGGCTGTACAAGGCCCTCCCAGCACAACCCATCAGCAGGGTTATCCCATTCTACACTTATACCATCTTCTACGGTCAGGCAAATCTCCCCGCTTTCCGGCTGATTGCCGCAGGGCAAAAGAAAATCCAGGGTATAGCTATCCGATATATCTCTGCAGATATAAATGCATTCTTCGGCAGAGCAGCCCGTAGCATCGGTTATGCGGACACAGTAAGTCCTTCCGGGCGCTAAGTCTTTCACGCCCATTTGGCCATCCAGGATGGTAGCACCAGGGTTAAGCCCACTCCATTGGATATTGGTATAAGGTGGCTGCCCGCCCAGGATTTGGGCTACCACAGCTCCGTTGATGGCAGGCTCCAACGCCAGTTCAATGTCCATACAGCCTTGTTGCAGCACATGCACTTCGTCCACTCCGCTGCCCGTATACTGTGGAGCCGGGCTCCAAATGCACCCTTCCTGCTGTGCCGATAGCAGCCCGCATAATGCCCCATCAGCGAGGCTCAGGTCCATAAGGGGACGGTTGCCAGCATCCTGGCCCGTGAACTGCAGTACCTGATTGATGGCTCCGCCTTGGATTAAATCAGAGACCTCATTTGCAGAAATTGAAAATTGGAAATTTATCCCCGGACCACTCTCGAGCCCACCACCAACTCCACTCCCCGGATAGGCTACAGACAAAAAGTCCAGCACCCGATTAGCCCCTGCATAGACCTCCAGGGCCACATTGCCCTGCTGCATCTCGCTCAGGACGGCGGCAGTAAATTCGGGCGTATTACCGCCCTGAAAGATCAGGCAGCCATTGCCGTCTTCCACCCATCGGCCATCGTAAATGGTCTCGTTTACAGTGCCTACTGTTTTCACCACTACTCTCTTTAAGTAGGGCCAGGGCATCCCTTCCAAGGTCGTGCAGGCCGTATTCTGGCAGCCTGATACATTATCGGTAACTGTCACACAATAAGTCCCAATATCCAAGCCGGTGAGGGTGCTGCCGATGGCTGAAAAACCAGGGTCGCCTGCTTTGGACCACTCATAGGCATAAGACCAGCCATTGTCCCCAGTTAGAATTGCAGAAATCGAACCATCCGGATTACCGGAAGCACAATCTACGCCTTCTGAAATCAGATCTATCTCAAAAAGGTCTTGCGCTTCAACCATAACCGTAGCGAAATCGCTGCAGCCATTGGCATCGGTGACGGTGACCAGGTGGGTGCCCGCTGGAATGGCATCCTCTATAGAATTGCTTTGAGCGTCCCCGGGCAGGCTGCCCCAATTGTAGGCATAAGGAGGGGTGCCACCGGAGGGGTGAATAATCGCGCTGCCATTATCTGCCTCCGGACAGGACGCATCAGTTGATAACACATTAAATTCCAGCCCGAATTCTTCTGCTTGTAGCCGAAAAGGCCCAGCAGGATATTCGCAGCCATTCTCACTGATTACTGTTGCTGTGTAGGTGCCGGCCGCTGCGCCCTGCAATGGATTGCCGGTACTGCCATTGCTCCAACTTACAGTATAGTTGACCTGAGGAGGGAGTAGTTGAGTAATCTCCAACTCAATCTGCCCATCGCTGCTTGCCGGGCAGGAAGGAGGGCTGAGCGTAGCGGTGATTTGAGGCGGAGGTTCATTTTCAATATTAAAAGAGAAATTAAGTTCACACCCGCCCGCATCTGTTATGAAAAATTCCTCATAGGGACCGGGGGCAAGGTTATTTAGTGCAAACTGGCCAGGCCCTTGTCCCACAGGCTGGGTGCCCAGCTGATATTCATAGGGAGGTTGCCCGCCTGATACACTAATAGCAATGCTGCCCGTAGCTTGACCATTGCAAGCGGCGGTCTGACTGGTAATTGTGGTCTGTAAATCCTGCAAGCCCTCTACTTCCACCATAGGTGAAGAAAACCGGCACTCTGCTTCGCTGATGGCGACCATATAGTAGCTGCCGGCAGTAGCATTCTCTAATGTCAGCCCCTCATCAGGCAGCAAATCGCCTGCTTCATTGTACCACTTGTAGCTGGTGTAGGTGTCTGGCCCGATAATATCTTCAAGGGTGATCTGCCCGGGGCAGGTAGGTGATGCGGGGGTGGTGTTGAATTGGAAGGTGGGTCCAGTACAGGCCTCTAATACCACACTATACGTAAAAGAACAAGCATAAGCATTATAAACCTCAAGCGTATACTCGCCTGCCAGCACAATATCGTCCGGCTCTTTTGTTGTGGAGGTATAGCCATTGGGGCTCGACCACTCATAGGTGAAGGGCCCGGCACTGCCCTCTGCTGTGACTGAAAAGGGCTGTTGTGGGGTGCCTTCGCAGAAGCAATCACCTGGTTCGAGATTGCTCATAACGCTGATTTGAGCTTGAAGTCCGAAAGCCGTGCTCAAGAATAATATAGCAAGAAAAAAGCGCTTCATAATATAGAGGATTTAGCTTGTTTTTTTGAAAAGATGTAACTGGCCGCCCGTATCGGCGGCTGCCAGATAATCGCCATGTACTTTGGGCATGCCGATTTGGTATAACCCTTCGCCGGGATGGTCAAAAGCCCACTCCCAGTCTATCTGCCGGGTACGCCAGTTGAATGCCGCGAGCTTGATATCGTGCCCGAGCGTCCCGTCTGGCTTTTCGAACACCTCGTCTGAAGAGTAGTATAGGTGGTCGCACTGACACACCGACCGGGTCATAGAATCGGTTGATACTTTATTTTATGGAATCAACTATTATAAATGCCGCCTGTTCACTTTCTTTGATTAGCTTTTTCATCCAATTGCCAACTGGAATTATATTCGCCGGATATACTCTGTAGTCTTCTACTTTTTGCAAGCAGTAAAAAGCAGAATCCTTTGGAAATTCCCGATTTGACAACAAGCTTTTAGGAAAAGGAATTATGCGGTAAATTATTCTAGAAGCATTCGCCTTTTTGTAATAAATCGTTGAGTCACATAAATAATAATATTTTTCAACCATGGGGAAGTCTAATTTTTCATCAAATGAAAAGTCTAGCTTTGTATTTGACGGGATAGATTGAGGATGCCCCACCGAAACCCTAGAAGAATCAAATATTTCTTCATTGTCATTCAAAAATGAAAAAACTCGCCAACCTTTAGGTAAGTCAATAACTGAATCCGTAGTATTGGAAATACTTGCTTCGTATATTATCTTAGGCTGGACTGTAAACAGTGTGTCAGGGTTGCAGTGCAATATGTAAGCACCTTTTAATTCTATACTCAAGCCTTCCTCTTGATTGTCGCATTTAAACCTGTAGCCTGTTCGTGAATTTAATTGATTTTCATCACTACATTGCATAAACACAGGGGAAATTAAGAGTAAACCGAAAGCAAAACTTTTTACAAATGTGGCTTCTACTTTCATCTTCGTTTAAGTTTAGCTTGTTCAAAATAAAAACAGTTTTCAGCGGGATCAATCAAAATAACCATCAAAAAGGTCAATCATTTCATTTTTTATTTGTTGATCCTGAATTGAATTGATAAATAAATCCCACATCGTTATCTCAATTCCTTCTTTAAACCCAACTGTTGTATGTTCCCAGCTTGGATCATTGACCTGGTTATAATATGCCCCTTCTAAATGTCTACGTTTGTTAAGATCATTACCATCATTGCCTACTTCATATTCATATATGAATAAATCCCCCTCGAAGTCTACATAAATCATATCATATACGTAATGATGTGACTCATGAACTATGATATTTACTAGATTAGCTTTATGGTTTAATTGGGTAGTAGGATCAACAGGTGCACCTTGGGTAAATGGGGTAGCATCTTCACCTAAACCAAAAACTAAACCCTTTCGGCAGAACTGTGCAAAGTACCTTGCATAAAATAAGTTTTCAGGGTCATTTTCGACAGGTTTAGGCCTGCACACTCTATTAGTGTATTTCGGATATATCCTAGCTGCTGGATTCACGCTTCCCTCTATCCTTAAATAAGGGGAACCTGAAGTAGAGCAAACATATTGGGACTCATAGAACATTAGTATTTTCTTATATGCTTCAGTAGCATTATAAAAGTGATGTTCATGGAACTTTGCTTCAAAATTTGTTTCAAAGTAGTTTAACTTCTCTTGAGATGACATTTCATTGAGGTTTACACTAGATACGTCTACAATTTTTATTTCTCCTCCAGCTAATCCACTGCCTAAATAATTCCCGTCAGTTGAAAAATAGTCGTTCTCAGAATAATTTACTTTAGGTATTTGTCCTCCTAAAATATATTTCAATGCTCCCCAAGTCGGGTAGTCAGAAGTTAGCTCAATACTTTGATCTTCTGTGAAACTAAGTGAGTAGCTAGAATATGCCTTTACAAATAAATAGCTCTGACTATCCGTTTCTAAGATATGAAACCAGTATTTAATATCAGATTCTATATTGGAAAATTGAGTATTGATCTCGCTAATTGAAGGCATAGAACAAATACCTGATGAAATAATTGCAGATAAATCAGAATTGGTATTGCTACAAACTTGATTCTGCGTATTTAGGATCGTGATATAATCGTTCAAATACTGAGCAAGATCAACTTCCGTACCGTTTAATTCAATCAGCAATTGGGCGTAGTCAAAGAGTGTAATGCTATTATTTTGAGGATTAAATGACCTCTGTGGGGCGCCGATTGGTCCGAGAACTTGAATTTCAAATTTTTTAAATCCTGATGATTCAAACCACATCAGCAAATCATCTTCAGAAAATTCATCTAATACGGTAGCCTGACCACTGGCTTGGCAACCCTCCCCAGAAACACTGGAGGTCATGATTGAAGTAGCAGTTACAGAATATGTGCCAGTGGAATTTACCACTATAGATTCCAAATTTTCTCCATTTGACCAACTATAATCGTAATATGCTTGACCTTCATCTGGATAAATAGTTATCAAATCATTTGGGCAAAGTATTGCAGGTATTGGCGAAAGCTGTAAGTTTGATGAAATCACTTCTACCAAAACCTCCTCCACAATCAGCTCTCCCTCCGAAGTAGCCACGTACACCATGTAAGTAGTCGTCTCCGATGGTGTAGCATTCGGTCTCGCAGATGCAGGGTCATCCAGCCCATCTATAGGTTCCCACGCATAACAATAATCCACACCATCCACCGGGAGGGACTCTGGTAGGCAGCCCGTGCCCAATTGTACAGTCTCCCCGGCGCAAATGATGTGGTCCGGCCCGGCGACACTAGTACACGGCGGCTCCACCACCACCTCAAAGCTCACCACTTCCTCTCCATTTCCATCCTTGAGCTGGAAAGTGTAAGTGCCGGCGACAGCCTCTGCGCTTGGCGACAGCTCGAAGCACACATTGTCAGTACTGCCTGCCGGGAAGGTCAGCGGCATAGTGGTGAAATCACTAAAGTGCGGGGACCCATCCCCATCAATACTAAGCTCCAAATCCATATTCTCAGCTGGCGCGCTGTCTGGCGGACAGGCATAGCATGAACGGCGTGCCGGGCTCGGCCTCTATACCACTTGTTATTGGGTTGCCATCATTGTCTGTCAGAGACAAACTGGGCATTGGAGCTTCTTGCAGGGCTTCGACCATGAAATTATCCAGCCGGGCAAACACATCAGGGAGATTAGCACCTCCATGCTCCACAGCTACCCAGTAGTTGCCATCAGCCGCCACAGAAAACGTATCGCTTTGTACTGTCGCGCCGGGGTCTTCATAGTGGATATCGGCAAGCTGAATACTCTGTGATATGACTGTAACTTGTTGGAGGTTCGACGCCGGTGCATACGCAAAATTAACCGCCTGCCCGGTTCTGTTCACCTTCCCATTTAGGGATACCCGGTAGTCCACACCTGCCACGAGGGAAACGCGCATGGCGATCCGGTCCTGAGCACTAAAGCTGCTTGTGAACGCGCAAAGGTCATTGAAACTTCCGGAAGCACCATTGTTTCCCCTTTCAAAGCCTTGTTGAGCAAACCCCTGAACCCCGGTAAGACTATCTGTAAAGGAAGGGTTTGAAAAATCAACAATCCGGACCGTATCCCAGCTTTGAGCGGAGGTGAGGAAGGGCACTATAAACAGGGCAGCCAACAGGACCAGTTGCCCCAGCCGCTTACTGAAAAACGTACCGGGAAATACCGTAGTTAATGTACAGGAAGGAGTAGCACGATGTTTTTGCATTTTAATCTAAGTTTTAATGCCCGAATCAGCATGAAATTTACACCCGGGCAAAGGGGTTTACCCTTCCGGCGGTACACGTTGCCGGAAGCTGTGAAAACGAATATTATGTTAGGTATGCACCAACTTGTGCATACAGGGACACATGAACAGCCCAGCCCTTACGGAGGACCGTATCTGGACCTTGTATATCGGGATTGCCGCAAAGGCGCCCTATCTAACCTACCACCTGACAAATCCCACATTGGTGCAAACCAATTCCAAGACAAACCAATCAAGTTTAAAGATTAGAGCCAGTTGAAACACAGGCACTTTCAAACGCTATGGCCAAAGCAGCAATCTGCTGCCTGTGAAACAGACAACCTTACCTCATTTGAAAGACCAAACGTTCATACACCTTTCATCAGGCATAGCATGGTGCCAGACTGATAAAGGGAGTAATGCCTTTCCCATAAATTGTTCCCCAGATTGAAAATGTGCAATACTTAAGCGCTTGCGCGAACATGTCTTTTTTGTACAGGATGCAGAAGCATCAACTGCTTCTGTGATTTTATGTAGCTTACTAACAATGGTAAATTTACCCCCCCCCGCGAGATTCCAATATTTTTGGGTGTTTTTTTTCAAAAAAAACATTGTGCCATAATAATTATTCCAATACTAGTCTGCGCTCAACTTGAATAGTTTAAAGTTTACTGCCCACACTGCTCTGCTCCGAAAGGCAAAAAAACCAAATAAAAGAAACCCAGCGCAATTTCCCGGCCCACACTCCATTATTAAACCTCGCTTGACTACCTTTGCCGCCAACGCAAACCTGACCTGTTTATGACGCACACCCGGTATCACGACGTTGTTCTATTGCTCCTCCGCCTTATGTTTGGGCTCAGTATGGCCTACGCGCACGGCTGGCCTAAGCTGCAAAGGCTTACAGGGGGCGAAGAAGTGAAGTTCCTCGATTTCCTGGGCCTGGGGCCGGAAATTTCACTTGGACTGGCGGTTTTCGCAGAGCTGTTCTGCGCGCTGTTGCTTGCCATAGGGCTGTTCACCCGGCTGGCGGCACTACCCCTGATCATTACCATGTTTGTGGCGGTCTTTGTGGCCCACTGGGGCGACCCCTATTCTGATATGGAAGGCGGGCTGTTGTTTTTGGTGCCCTATGTTTGTATTTTACTGGCAGGCCCCGGTTGGTATTCGATTGATGCTCAAATCAGAAAGTCAGCTTAACTCATTACCATGAAAACGCTTCTGCATTTTGTCACCCTGGCGCTTCTGACCGGACTCCTCAGCGGTTGCGGCAGCCCCTCCGGCAATGCCATTTCCAGCGATTACCAGATTCTGGAAGGGGAAACGATGGGGACCTACTACCGGGTTACTTTCGACAATCCCGGCATTGAGGAGGTGCAACCGAAAATAGACTCTATACTGCGGCAGCTCAACCTGGAGGTATCCACCTATATTCCGCAGTCTACAATTTCAAGGTTCAACCGGGCGGATAGCTTGTTCAATCTGAACACCAATCCGGTGGACGGTGCTGCAGATACCTACCCGAATGACCACTTTATCCGGAATTTCAAGGCCGCTCTTGAAGTGTACCACGAAACGGAAGGGTATTTCGATGCCACCGTCATGCCCCTGGTCAATTACTGGGGCTTTGGCTACACGGAAAAACGGAAGGTGGCACAGGTGGATAGCCTGATGGTCGATTCCCTGCTGCAGTATGTAGGCATGGAAAAGGTGGAACTGCAGCGCTTTGACGATACCGATCTACTGATCAAAGCCTTGCCTGGGGTTAAGCTGGACTTTAGCGCGGTAGCCAAGGGCTATGGTGTGGACCTGGTGGGCCAGCTGCTTTCTGACCTTGGGGTGCAACATTTCCTGGTAGACATCGGGGGAGAAGCCCTGGCCAAAGGGAAAAGCCCCAGAGGGGACATTTGGAACCTCGGCATCAACGTGCCCAAAGAAGGCGCTGCAGTGGATGAAATACAGACCACCGTGCCTCTGAAGGACCGGGCGCTGGCCACTTCCGGCAATTACCGGAACTACTACGAGGTGGAAGGGCAAAAATACAGCCACACCATCAACGCCAAAACCGGCTATCCGGAGCGCAATACCCTGCTGAGCGCTTCCGTTTTTGCAGACGACTGTATGACCGCCGATGCCTACGCCACCGCCTTCATGACCATGGGCATTGAAAAAGCAAAGCCGATGGCAGAATCCCTGGCGGGCATAGAGGCGTATTTTATCTATGGCTTACCGGACGGCGGCATGGCCGTGACCTATACGCAGGGGCTAAAAGAACTTTTTCAATCAAACGACGAATAACCATTATTATGGACTTCAACCTGGACCGGGACTTGATTTTTTTTGATTTAGAAGCCACTGGGCTTAGCGTGGTCAGAGACCGGATTATACAAATCGCGATGGTCAAATACCCCAAAAAGGGCGGCGAGCCTCAGGAACTGAGCATGCTCATCAACCCGGGCATCCCGATCAGCGAAGAAGCGATGGAAGTCCACGGGATCACCCCAAAGGATGTCGCCAACAAGCCTACCTTTCAGCAGGTGGCGGAGGAGATTTACAACTTCATCGGCAATGCCGACCTGGCGGGTTACAACTCCAACCGCTTCGACATTCCCATGCTGATGGAGGAGTTTGACCGCGTGGGGATTGAATTCAGTATCAACAACCGCCGGACCATCGATGTGCAGCGCATTTTCTACAAAATGGAGCCCCGTAACCTTAAGGCTGCCGTGCGCTTTTACTGCAACAAAGAGATGGAAAATGCCCACGACGCCCTCGCCGATGTCTATGCGACTATTGACGTCTTCAAAGGGCAGTTGGAAAAATACAGAGGCGTGGATTACGAAGATGACGATGGCAACATCACCCCTACCCCGGTGACCAACGATATGCAGGTGGTGCACGATTTCACCAACGATTTGCGTTATGTGGATGCGACGCAGAAAATGAAGTATGATGTTGACGGCTCTATTGTGTTCAGTTTCGGTAAATACAATGGCAAGCCGGTCGGCGAGACACTGTCCAAAGACAAACAATACTTCAATTGGATCCTTAATAAGGAATTCAGCTCGCAGGTGAAGCAAATTGTGAAGAGATTGGTACGCGAATATGAGAATCAGTAGAATTATTGCAGGTATAATATTGCTCCTGACGCTATGGAGCGGCTGCTACGAGCCTCAGGACGGGTGCCTCGACCTGGAGGCCGTTAACTACAATTTTGCGGCTGACAACAATGCGCCGGAGGATTGTGAATACCCGGAGGTGAGGGTGCAGTTCACCCACGTCTACAGCACGCCGGATACCGTTTATAATTTCCGGTTGCGCGACAGCGTCTATCTGGATGAAGCAGGCAACCCCTTCACGGTGAATGCGTTCGAGTTTTTCATATCCGGTTTTGAACTGCAGCGTACCGATGGGGCCTACCTTAATATAGAAGAAGAGCTCGATCTATACCTGTTCGACAACAATGGCAACGTCGTGCTGCAAATGGTGCCTGACAATTTTGGCTTTGTCCGGGCGGGCAACAGCAGCAGCATTAGTCTGGGCACCCTGCGGGAGGCCGCCGATCTGCAAAGTCTGCGGTTTTTTGTGGGTGTGAATGGGCAGGCCAACGTCGCCATTGCCGATTCCATCCCGCTTAGCCACCCGCTTGGGCTGACCGACAGCCTGCTCTACTTTAACCGGGACTCGGGTTATGTGTACCAATTCATCGAGCTCTTCCGGGACACCACTGCGGCCGATACCATCCCTGAGCAGCTCCGCATCGGCACTTTTGCCAATCTTCAGCAGGTGCAGTTGCCCGTAGGTGGGGAGAAAATTCCCGGCTTCAACCTCAAAGTTGTGATACAGATCGATTACAGCAAGTGGCTGGCGGGCATCAATGTAGCGACAGATTCCAATGCCGAATTGCAACAAATAATTGTCGGCAATACAGCAGAGGCCTTTTCTTTGCAGGAAATCGTACTGGAATAGCGTTGAAAAGGACAACAGCTTTTGTGGTAAACCTGTTATGTTTACAGCTAAAATCAATTAGAAGCTGAATTTATGAAGCAAATACTATCCCTTTTTGCGCTTGCCGTTGCCGTCTTTGTGGCTGGCTGTGGCAACTCTGATGACAACGGTGGACCCGCCACCACAGAGCTTACCCTCCTGGCTACGGGCACCTACGGAGACGACCCGCTCGTGATGTTTGAGCGGACCTATGAGTACGAAGACAATATGGCGCTGCAGATGCAACTGCTGCAGACTTACCTTTCTGACATCGCGCTGGTCTACGAAGAAGACGGTGTCGAAAAAGAAGAATTGCTGACCGATGTTGCGTTGGTCAGCTTTGGCAATGTCTTCACGGACGAAGATGCCGCCGAAGGCGTGGAAGTTGTTAAGATGGAAGTGCCCGTCCGTAACTACACAGGGTTAAAAATCGGGCTCGGTGTTTCTCCCGAACTCAACGCCACTATTCCACCTGACTACGACCTGACGCACCCGCTGTCTCAGAACTACTGGGAAGATGCCTCCAGCTATATCTTTTTTAAAGTAGAAGGCAATGCAGATTTGGATGCCGATGGGCAGTTCCAGGATAAGCTCACCTACCATGTCGGGGGTGACAACAACTACAGCACGGTCCAATTTACCGGAGCAATTGACCTGGAAAAAGGAACGCCGAAGACCCTCGCTCTAAATATCGACCTTCAGAAAATTCTCATCAAAGGAGACGGGACGTACTGGGATTTCCGGGAAGGGCAGTTTGCGCATTCCACCACCTCTCCGGCTGCTGTTTTCATGGGTGAGAATTTCCCGAATGCAGTCCGCCTTGAAACCCGGTAAATGACAAAACGCCCCTGGCATATGATCGGGACAGCTTTACTGTTGTTAAGTCTGCCTCAATGTACCACTGATCCGGCTGCTTCAGTGAGGGAGGCTCCTTTGCAGGGGCCAGCCCACTTTGTACAGTTGGTGGAGGATACAGCGAACCCGTACAGCCCGGAAAAAGCGGCGCTGGGGCAAATGCTGTTTTTCGACCCTGTCCTTTCCAAAGATTCCAGCCTTTCCTGTAGCAGCTGCCACCTGCCGGAGCGAGCCTTCACCGATGGCAAAGCGATCGCAGTGGGCGTTGACAACCGCGAAGGCACCCGCAATGCACCGTCCCTGGTCAATCTGGCCTGGATTACCGAAGGGTTGTTCTGGGATGGCCGCTCCCCCACCCTTGAGGAACAAGCCCTGCACCCAGTCATCAATCCCAATGAATTGGGCAGCGACTGGGCTACGGTGCTGTCTCGTTTGGAAGCGCATCCGGACTATCCGGGCTATTTTGAGAAGGCTTTTGGAACAGGCATCGCACAGCAGACAGTTGTCCATGCCCTGGCCCATTTTCAGCGAAGCCTTATGAGCAGCGAAAGCAAGTACGACAGCGTGATGCGGGGGGAAGCAGCTTACACGGATTTGGAGTTGCATGGCAAGCATATCTTTTTTGATTCTTCAGAAGACCTGCCGGATGGCGAATGCGGCCATTGCCATACACCACCCCTGTTCACGGATCAGACTTATATGAATAATGGTTTGCAACAGGAGCTGGCTCCTTATCATTATCCGGATGCCGGGCGGGGTGCTGTAACGGGCGTGAAATACGACAATGGCCGCTTCAGAGTACCCAGCCTGCGTAACATTACCCTTACGGCGCCCTACATGCACGATGGGCGCTTTGCCACCCTTGAGGAAGTCATTGAGCACTACAACAGCGGAGGGCACCCTGGGCTTAATGTAGACCCAAAAATCAGAAAATTACATTTCAGTGACGAGGACAAGCGGGCTTTAATCGCTTTCCTGGGAACCCTTACCGATACTTCGTTTGTTCGTAAATTGTCCGATCAAAAAGCTTTGCTACAATGAAAATACCTGCGCTACCCCTTTTTCTTGCTCTCCTCACCCTGACCCTTTTCAGTGCCTGTCAGGAAGATAACACCGGTGATCCTACCGTATGCGATAACTGCCCGCAGGAAGAACCGATACTGGCCGATTACGACCCGACGGATTATTCCTTCGACTATTTGCCCGATCATTTCCCCAATCCTATCCTTCCGCCGGACAACCCGATGACAGAAGAGGGCATTGCACTGGGCCGCATGCTGTTTTATGATCCCATCCTTTCACGAGACAGCACGATTTCCTGTGGCAGCTGTCACTTTCAGGAGTTGAGCTTTACGGATGGCGTAGCGGTGAGCACGGGTATTGACGGTCAGTTGGGCGTACGGTCTTCTATGCCTTTGGTGAACCTCGCATTCAACCCACGGGGCTTTTTCTGGGATGGCCGTTCCGCCACGCTGGAAGAACAGGCCCTGGTACCTATCGAAGACCACCGGGAGATGGACGAGTCCTGGGACATAGTGGAAGAGAAACTTCGGAACCACCCGGATTATCCGGCAAAATTCCGGGAAGCTTTTGGCATTGAGTACGCGAGTGAAATCGACCGGGATTTGGCCGTAAAAGCCATTGCTCAGTTTGAGCGGACGATGGTCAGCTATCAGTCCCGTTTTGATCAGGTGGTATGGGCACAGCAGGGCTGGCCTACTGAGGAAGAGCAAATGGGGCGTGACCTGTTCTTTGTAGAGCAAGCGTTACCTACACAGGAGCACCCGGGCTGCTCGCACTGCCACGGTAGTGCCCTTTTTACAGAAAACAACTTCTTCAACAATGGTATCTCTGATGTGGAGGACCTCGAAAGCTTTCCGGATAAGGGCTTCGGAGAGGTGACTGGAAATATTTACGACAACGGCAAGTTCCGGGCGCCAACGCTGCGCAATATCGCGCTCACCGCACCCTACATGCACGATGGGCGCTTTGCCACACTTGAGGAGGTACTGGACTCTTACGCAGCTGGCGGGCACGGTATCGCCAATGAAGACCCAAACATCCAACCCTTCGCCCTGAGCGACGAACAGAAGCAAGCTATGATCGCCTTCCTGAATATGCTGACAGATACGAGCTTTGTGAATAATCCCGCGTTTAGTAATCCGTTTGGGGAGTAGTTGACGGTAGTATGAGGTGGACGCCCGGGTAATCCACGATGCACATGCCGCACCTACGGCGCGGGGAAAGCGATAGGCAGATTAGGGTTACCCACATGTAGTCCCTAACGGGACTTCAATGGAGTGCCTACACGTTCGCCTGAGCAAAAAAGCGAACTGACCGTAGCCCCCCGCTATCTTTCGGTATGACGAAACTCTTCCAGCGCAATGCCCTGTTAGGGGCAAAATATGGGTAACCCCAAGACATCGCACTAGCTCCGCGCCATTAGGTGCGGAATGTGAGTCAAGACAAGTATAAAATCAAAAAGAAAATAGCACAACCCCAGCCCAAGCCTACTTATAGTCCTCCCGTACCGGGTGGAAAACATCAATCAGGTAACAATCCGTAAGCGCCTCCGCTGAATGTGGGGTGTTACCGGGAATCACCACAGCATCTCCGGCTTCACAGATCTTTGTTTTACCGGCGACAGTCATTGAAAGCTTTCCGGAGATCACGTTGGTGACTTGCTGATGCGGGTGCTGATGCTCAGGCAGGACACTCCCCCGTTGAGCTTGTACATGACCGATAGTCATTTCATCCGTATGAATAAGGCGGGCGGTGAAGCCAGGGACCAGCTCCTTTTCACGGATATCTTCCTTAAGCCGTAGGAAACTATTGCTGCTCATCTTCAGTAACCGGGTTAGCAGGTGGTTTTTCAAAGAAATACAACAGGTCGGAAATCACCTCTTTCAAATCCTTGCGGTCCACGATGAAATCCAGGAAGCCATGCTCCAAAAGAAACTCCGAAGTTTGGAAGCCTTCCGGCAACTCCTTTTTGATGGTTTCCTTGATGACCCTGGGGCCTGCAAAACCAATCAATGCTTCCGGCTCTGCAAAATTGATATCGCCAAGCATGGCAAAGGAAGCCGTTACCCCACCCGTGGTCGGGTCCGTCATCAAAGAGAAATAAGGTACTTTAGCCCTCGCCAGCTGGGTAAGCTTGGCTGAAGTCTTCGCCATTTGCATCAGCGAGAAAGCCGACTCCATCATACGGGCACCACCTGACTTGGAAATCATCAAAAAAGGAATGCGGTGCTCGATACAGTGGTCAATCGCAAGCGCGATCTTTTCCCCCACAACGGAGCCCATAGACCCGCCGATAAACTTGAAATCCATCGCCGCAATCACCAGAGAACGGCGGTTGACTTTTCCTTTCGCTACAGCTACCGCATCCGTGAGGCCAGTTTTGTCTTTAGCATCCTCCAACCGCTCGGTGTAGGGCTTAAGGTCCGTGAAGTTCAGGAAGTCCTTTGAGCGCAAATCTTCATACAGCTCCTCGTACTGCCCATCGAAAATCAGGCCGAAGTAATCGTAGGAGCGCAGACGGACATGGAAGTTGCAATGCGGGCATTTGAAGAAGTTGTCCTTTAATTCCTTAACGGTAGACGTTTCCTTACAGCGCCGGCATTTATACCATAGTCCTTCAGGGGTGTCCTTTTTATTCCGTGTGGCGGTTTGAATGCCATCTTTGAGTCGTTTAAACCAGCCCATTCAGTTGCTTTTTGGATGATGATTATTTTTCGCTGTAACAGCAACACAAAAGGTTTTCGGGGGTCGCACCACTGTTGAGCAACGGTAAAAGCACCTTGCTGCAAACAGGCAGTGTATTGATTGTCAGCGGCATACGATCATAAAAAGCCTGTTTATCCGGCTTTGCCTGTCGTAAAAACGCATCCAAAATAATGCGCACGGGGGCAAATCTAATAAAAAACCAGATACTTATTTGTACTGATAGGCCCGGACAGCGTTGACAAATGCCTTAACACCTTCAAGAGGCGTATCCGGATAAACGCCATGCCCCAGGTTAGCAATATGCCCCCTGCCATAGCGGTCCAGCATGGCTACAGCTGCCTTCGCCACTTCCTCGGGCGGCGCGTACAACTGACAAGGGTCCAGGTTGCCCTGCAATACTTTGTCAGGGCCTACCCATTCACGGGCAAGCTCAGGGGGCGTGTTCCAGTCCAGCCCAACTACCTGACAATCCACCTGCCCAAGGTCTTCGTAGACAAACCAGGCGCCCTTCGAAAATACAGTAACGGGAACATCGGTAATGGATTCTGCGATCACCTTTATATAAGGCAACGCAAACTCCCGGTACTGCGCCGGGCTAAGAATACCCGCCCAGGAGTCGAATACCTGCACGAGCTGCGCGCCGCTTTCGACCTTCAGTTTGAGGTAAGCAATGACGGTTTCCGAAATCTTCTCCAGCAACTGATGGGCGAGCTTTGGGTCTGTATAGAGTAGCTTCTTGGCTTTTGAAAACGTCTTGCTGCCACTGCCTTCCACCATATAAGCCAGCAGTGTCCAGGGCGCGCCCGAGAATCCGATGAGGGGCACCCGGCCGTCCAGTTGCTGCCGTGTGAGCGCCACGGCATCGTAAACGTACTGCAGTTCAGCCGCTGCGTCGGCACCGCTTGTCAGCTTTTGAACGTCCGCCTCGCTTTTGATCACTTCCGGGAAAAGCGGCCCGCGTTTCTCTACCATTTCATAGGTCAGCCCCATCGCCTCGGGGATAACCAGAATATCAGAAAAGATGATCGCAGCGTCCACATTTAGCTCATCTACCGGCTGAATGGTCACTTCGGCAGCAAGCTCCGGTGTTTCCACCAATTCTTTAAAGCCGGAAAGCCGGTTGCGGATGGCGCGGTACTGTGGCAGGATGCGCCCTGCCTGCCGCATTAGCCATACCGGCGGGCGTTCCACCGCCTCTCCACGGGCGGTTCTTAGAAAGAGGTCATTCTTTGTGCTCATGCGGCAAACTTAGCCAAATTTTTATTTTGCTTGCTATAAAATGTCTAATTTGGGGGCTTCAACTACCTGACCTTACACGATTATGATAAAAAATTTACCGCTGCACTGGAAAATCATCATCGGTCTTATTGCCGGTATCATTTACTCTCTCGTTTCCAGTTCACTGGGATGGAATAGTTTTACACAAAACTGGATTGACCCCTTTGGCACCATCTTTATCCGCCTGTTGAAATTTATCGCTGTACCACTTGTCCTGTTTTCCATCATTGGCGGTGTCGCAGGGCTTCCTGACCCTGCAAAACTGGGCAGAATGGGGGCAAAGACCCTGGTGGCCTATGTCGTCACCACGGTAGCAGCGGTTACCGTAGGGCTGGTGGTGGTGAACCTGTTCCAGCCAGGCGACTATATCGATGAAGGGCAGCGGGTCAAGAACCGGCTCAAGTACGAATTATGGGCAGAAAGCACCCCCGGTGGACGCATACTGGACGGAGAGCGCTACCTTTCCAAGCCAGAGTACGCAGACCTTGTGGCCGAAGCAGAAGCTGCCATGAAGACAGAAATGAGCGACGAAGGTGTGGAAGCCCGGATGAAAGCTGCTGAGCAATTTAAAGAAGCAGGCCCGTTGCAGTTTTTGGTGGACTTTGTGCCCGATAACATCTTCGCAGCACTGACCGATTCAGGCCGAATGCTGCAAGTTATCTTCTTTGGGATTTTCTTTGGCATTATGTTGTTGCTCATCCCTCAGGAAAAGGCACAACCGGTACGACAGCTAATAGATGGAGTCAATGAAGTCTTCCTCAAAATGGTGGAAGTGGTGATGGAAGCTGCCCCATTTTTCGTTTTTGCCCTTATGGCAGGAGTGATTTCCAAAATGGCCAGTACGCCGGCAGAGGTTATCGAAATCTTTAAAGGCCTGCTCAGTTATTCCATAGCCGTACTGATCGGTCTTCTTTTTATGATCTTTATCTTTTATCCTCTGGTTGCTTCCTTCTTTGTGAAGAAATTATCCTACAGCGGTTTCTTCCGGCGAATTAGCCCGGCGCAATTTCTGGCTTTTTCAACGAGCTCCAGTGCGGCCACCCTGCCCGTGACGATGGAATGTGTCCGGGACAATATCGGGGTCTCCCAAAATGTCACCAACTTCGTGCTGCCTATCGGTGCAACTGTTAATATGGATGGCACGAGCCTTTACCAGGCTATTGCGGTGGTCTTTTTGGCGCAGATGCACCTGGTAGACCTTACCCTGGGGCAGCAACTGACGATCGTGCTCACCGCCACGCTGGCTTCCATAGGCTCAGCCGCAGTACCGAGTGCCGGGCTGGTTATGATGATCGTGGTGCTGCAGTCCGTAGGGCTTAACCCCGCATGGATTGCAATTATCTTTCCGGTGGACCGCATCCTGGATATGTGCCGGACGGTGGTAAATGTGACCGGAGATGCAACAGTTTCCACCCTGATTGCCCAAACGGAAGGCGAACTGGATGTGAAACGGCTGGAAGAACTTGAAACTGTATAATTCTAAATACCCATGGCTGAACAACAATTGCTTGGAATTGGCTCCCGGGTCAAGCACCCGGCTTACGGTGATGGCGTCGTCATCCGATTACACAAAGTGGCCTACGATGTATGCTTCATGGTTTACGGCATCAAACAGGTCGGTAAGGAATACGATAAATGGGAAATCATTGATGCGGTCCCGGCCGAAGAAGGGGTCTCCTTCAATGAAATCGAAAAGTCCCTGATCAAAGTCCTGCGCAATTTTTCAGATTTACAGGAAATCACAGAGCTGGGCAACCGCTGGGAAGGCGGGAAACTCATACTGGAGCCGGGCGATCCGGCAAAAGCCAAGGAGATGCCCATCGAGAGTTTCTTCCATAAAATCGTGATGGTCCGCGACCGCTTGCGCGTAATGGAACAACGCATTAACAGCAGTAATCTGAACGATGAAGAAAAAGTCAATCTGCAGCAGTACATCACCCGTATCTACGGCAGCCTGACCAGCTTCAATGTGTTGTTCAAGTACAAGGAAGACTATTTTAAAGGAACAAAATCCTAAATCGGAGGAAACTTAAGGCAACAAAATGGAAAAATTCACATTTGAGCCTTGAAAATGTATCTTTTGACCGATTATGGAGTATAGTATTAGAACCCGCAAATCTGAATATTGCATGAACAACGCTTTCCGGCTCATCGCTGTGCTTTTGCTTGCCGCTTCGCTATTCCAGCAGACTGGCTGTATCGTTGTCGAAAACGAATTTTCGGCCTTGCCTCCCGGTCCATGGCGTGGTGTACTGGAGTTGGAGCCCAACCTGGTAACCCCTAATCCCGATGGAGAGCCACTGCCGGAAAAGCTCAACCTGGAATTCGAAGAAGTGACCAATGGCGAACTGCCCTTCAATTTTGAAGTCGTGTATACCAATGACACCGACTTCTACATCGAGCTGATCAACGGAGCGGAGCGGTTCCGGGTAGATGACATTACAATTGGGCTGGACCGGTCTACTGCAAAAGATACCATCGTGATCAATTTCCCGGTCTATGATTCCCGCATCGAAGCCATCTATGAAGAAGATGTCATGGAGGGCGAATGGATTGTCAACAACCGGGGCGAGGACTACCGTATCCCCTTTAAGGGCTATCACGGGAAAGGGCATCGTTTCACCACGCTGCGCAAAACGCCCAAAACGGACCTGAGCGGCAAGTGGGCAGTTACCTTTGGCGTGGAGGGTGGTGAAAGCGAGCAGTACCCCGCTGTTGCAGAGCTAAAGCAGGATGGGAATGCTTTGACCGGCACTTTTATGACCGAAACGGGCGATTACCGCTTTTTGGAAGGCAGTGTGCAGGCCGACAAAGTCTACCTCAGCTGTTTTGACGGGGCCCATGCCTTTATGTTTGAAGCACGGATCAGGGAAGACGGCAGCCTCCTGGGCTCCTTCCGCTCCGGCAAGCATTTCCAAACCCTTTGGACGGCCAAAAAAGACCCTGAGGCAGCTCTGGCCGACCCCGACAGCCTGACCGGGCTCAAAGCAGGCTACTCCACTCTTGAATTTGCCTTCCCTACCCCTTCCGGCGACACCCTCCGGTTCCCGGATGCCCGGTATGAGGGCAAGGTGGTCATTGTACAATTGCTTGGAACCTGGTGCCCCAACTGCCGGGACGAAACGGAATTCCTGAAAGCATACCTGGAAAACCATCCGCAGGCTGACCTGGAGGTTATCGGCCTTGCTTTTGAACGCTACGAAGACCCGGAAAAGGCTATGGCGGCCATCCGGCGTTTTAAAGATCATCTCAATCCGGGGTACGAGATCGCACTCGCCGGGCCTGCTGACAAATTAGCAGCGGCAGCAGCACTACCGATGCTCTCCGAGGTCATTGCCTATCCCACGATGATTATCATCAACAAAAACGGAGAAGTAGAGCGTATACATACCGGTTTCAATGGCCCTGCTACCTCTGCCTATGCGGATTTCAGAAAAGAATTTAATACATTTATAGCTAGCCTGCTGGAGTGAGTAACAGAGAAAAATTGTATCATTTATTCCTGCCTGCCCGTGAAGCCACGGCCAGGCAGGCAGGTCCGTCAAACTGCTAAGCATAATACCCAAAAATCATTAACAATCATGAGTACGAATAGTATTGCACTGGCCTACTGCGCTGATAATGAGTCTACTGTTGCAGAAGTTCAGGAACATTTGTCTGCCTCTGCTTACACCTTTCACCATTATTCCTGCAACCGGTCAACGGATAACAACTTCCTAACTGATCAGTTGCTTGGGCAGTCAGACCCTATTTTGCTTTTCATTAGCGACAATTACCTCAAATCAGCTCAATGCATGAGCCGTGGGCTGAAGCTGTTGCAGGAAAAGCGGCATGATATTCTGCCGATCATCATTGACGGCATAACCGAAGATCCGGCTACAGGGCAGAAAAAAGCTGTACATACCGATTTTGAACGGGTGAGCGATATTATTCAGTATATCAACTACTGGCAGGACCAGTACCTGGACCTGCGGCGACAAAAGCGGCAGATGAACGAGCTGGATGAAGATCATTTCAATACGCACCTCAAGGTAATGCGGGAAGTGTCGAGTGAAGTGGGTGAATTCCTCCGCTTGCTCCGCAGTATGAACTACCTGATCTTGCCTCAGTTCAAGGCTAATGCCTACCAGCAATTCTTCATTTTCACAGAAGACGAAGCCAGCTGGACTTCCTTCAAAACGGGCTTCAATCCTCCTGTTTCGCAGCCGGAACCCACCGCACCGGAGCCGGAAGCCCTTGAAGTGGAAACCGAAGCAGAGCCGGATCCCGACCCTGAAATCATCGCCAACATCCCGGGCATTGACAAACTCTACCCGGAACAAAGCGAAAGCAACGTCAGTCCGGAAATGGACGAACCTGTGGAGGATGTGCCTGCAGAGGCCCCTGAATCCAATGAGCAGGAAGACGAAGATATTGTCGCTGATACTCCTACTCCTGAACCGGAAACCGGGTTTAGCCCGGAAGATGAAGAGACAGAAACTCAATCCAAGGCTGCTGATATGGAAGATGGCTCGGAGTACTGGCAACAATCTGGTGAGCAGGATCATGAAGAAATCTTCGAGCCTGTGGCTGAAGAAACCAGTCCTGAGGAGGAAGTTTCAACCGAAATACAGGATCAGGACCGCATTGAGCGTGCCCTAAGCCTGCTCAACAACGGGCAGGTGGAGGATGGGCTGCAAACTATGGCTGATGCCATTGAAGCACAACCTGACAATGCCACCCTGCGCTACCATTATGCGTTGATGCTCGCCCGGTCCCGCAAGGATTACCATTCCGCCCGTGAAGAGCTGCTGCCGGTTATTGAGCTGGACCCGGAAAATACCGATGCCCTGTTTTTGCTTGGAGAACTGGAAGAGCTGGAGGGCGACTTTGAATCTGCCCGCAGCCATTATCTGATGCTGCTTGATGTGGATGAAGATTACCCAAATGTGTACTACCGTCTGGGCATGATTACTGCCGCTCACTTTGAAGAGGAGCGTGCCGAAGCAGCCAAATACTTCAGGAAAGCGGCGAAGCAGGACAGAAGCAACTACGATGCGCTGTACCAGTATGCACTACTCCTGAATGAAGCGCTTGGCAAGCCCGAGAAAGCAGTGAAGTATTTCAAAAAAACCCTGAAAGTCAATGCTTTCCACCCTTTTGCGTACTACGATATGGCACTGGTATACCATCAGCTGGGCGAATACCGGAAAGCAGCAGATGCTTACCAGAAAGCTATTCAGATCAATCCGGAACTAAAGACGGCTGAAAATGACGAAGCCTTTGCTATTGCCGCCGCTCGGGCAGAAGGGAATACACACGAAAAGCAAACCTCCACATCGGCTTCAGGTACCGTCAATATGAGCGCAATTGAAGCACTTAAGGACAGTATTGTACAACTCGAACAGTTGCTCCGGGAAAAAGAAGAAACGGTCAATGAATTAGAGGGGCAGCTCGCTGCCCGCCCGGCTACACCCCCGCCCCCACCCCGCCCAAAGGTCGATCAGACCGTCTTGATAACCGGCGCGACTTCCGGTATCGGCAAGGCAACAGCTTCGCTGTTTGCAGAAAAAGGCTATCGCGTAATTATCACCGGGCGGCGCAGGGAACGCTTGGACCTCTTCCGCTCACAGCTTACGGAGCAATTTGAAGCAGAAGTAATGCCCCTGACTTTTGATGTACGCAGCGAGCAGGAATGTGAAGCCGCACTCCATCAACTGAGCGGGCAATGGGCAGAGATTGATATCCTTATCAATAATGCCGGGAAAGCTAAAGGGCTGGCTCCTGTGCATGAAGGGCAGCTCCGCCACTGGGAAGAGATGATCGATACGAACCTAAAGGGGCTGCTGTATATGACGCGCCTCGTGGCTCCGGGTATGGTCGCACGCGGCACAGGGCACATCATAAATGTCTGCTCAACGGCAGGTAAGGAAGCCTACCCCAACGGAAATGTCTACAACGCTACTAAGTTTGGTGTGGATGGCCTGACAAAAGCTATGCGTATGGATTTGCACAAGCACGGTGTGCGTGTAGGTATGGTGAGCCCTGCTCATGTGGAAGAAACGGAGTTTGCTCTCGTTCGCTTCGATGGGGACGAAAGCCGTGCCCGTATCTATGAGGACTTTAAGCCTCTGGCCAGCCATGATGTGGCAGAATCCATTTATTTCATCGTTACCCAGCCGGCACATGTCAATATTCTTGATGTGGTCCTGCAGGGTACGCAGCAAGCCAGCAGTACGATCATCGATCGCTCCGGCAGAGACCGGTATGAAGAAGAGGAGTAAACGCCTAAATAATTGGAAATGAGTTACAGGGCTTCGATGGTCATCATCGAAGCCCTGTCTGCTTCATACTATTGCTTCAGAAATTTGACCTGATGGATCTGTTGGTGCATTTTCACTTTTGCTACGTACCAGCCGGCAGGCCAGCTTTGAATGTCAATCTGATGAACAGCCCTACCCTGCTGCTGCCCTTTCATCAACTCTACCAGCTGCCCGCTAGCATTCAAAATAGCAATTTCATAGGCCCGCCCGGGATTAATATTTGAGAAAGAAAGGTTGACAAAGGCCGTGGCCGGATTCGGATGAGCTTCCAGTGCAGATTGAAGTTCCAGTTCATTAACCTGAACCACCGTGGTGTCTTCCATTTCCTGTTCAATAATCAGGGAGTCAAGCGGATAGGAAAGAATAGAGCGGGCAAATGTCCCCACCAGCAAGCGGTTGTTGATGCTGTCGTATTCCAGGTCGTATACCGGAACGAATGGAAGATCGGCCCCAAGCCTCTCCCACTGCATACCGGCATTCATAGTGCCATACACCCCTCCGTCAGTACCTGCGAAAAGGATAGAATCCTGATGACCCGGCAAGATGTATACGTCATTGACGGCCAAAGGCGGCAGGTCTCCGGAAATATCTTCCCAGGTTTGCCCGGCATCCGTGCTCCGGTGCAGGTGAGGGATGAAATCATTGTCCTTGTAGCCGGAATGAGCCGCATAAACGTAGTCTTCGAAATCAGGGGAGGGCTTCACACTCGTTACATAACGCTCCGGAAGCCCGGCGCTGATGTTGACCCACTGCCCACCGGCATCATCAGAACGCCAGACGTTGGCGTCTACTGTGCCCACATACAATCGCCCTTCAACCACCGCCGACTCCTGAATGCTCGTAATAGCATGATAGCGGGGATGGAGCACCAATCCATCTGTCAAGTCTTCACTTATGGGGGCCCACTGCGGAACAACGCCAGCCGTACTTTGGTAAACCCTGAAGGTGCCGGTGTACATCACATCCGGATCATGAGGACTGATGATGTAAGGCATATCCCAGTCCCGGCGGTCAGTAGGGATAATCCCTTCAGTGGCACTAAACCAGGACTGCCCTTCGTCAGAAGAGCCCACGATGTTCCCTCTTTGAGTCTCTGCGTAAATCACCTGCGGCAAATCCGGACGGAAAGCCGTCTGAAAGCCATCGCCACCGTAAATGCGGGGCCATTCGAATTCGAGATTGGGCCCACCAGACGTTCCATTGTCCTGAGCCCCACCGTACACCCAATCGGGCCGGTGAGGGTTCCAGGCTATCCGGTAGTACTGACTGGTGGGTATACGTTCCATATCTTCCCAGTTAAAGGCGCTGTAATCCGAACGGTACAGCCCGCCATCGGTAGCCAGCAGGATATTTTCCTGACTGTCGAACACCAGGTCGTGCTTATCGGCATGGACTTCGTAGATAAACCAGGGAGGGGACGCCATAGCCCAGTTTGCGCCACCATCCGGCGACCGCCACAAGTCTACGCCAAGCAGAAAGATATCGTCTTCGGAAACCGGGCTTACCCGGAGCTTGCCAAAATACCAGCCAAAGCCTCCCAGAGCGTCTGTAGGCAAGCCATTCATCCCCAGGTTTTCGGTGATCTGGCTCCAGGTATCCCCTTCGTCTTCTGATTTGTAAATGCCTTGCAACTGGCTATTCAGTCCTACGTACATGGCATAGATATTTTCGGGCGCGGCAGGGGTAACGGCCAGCCCCACTCGTCCGGTAGGTTCCATAGGGAGCCCTCCGGAGAGCATTTCCCAGGTCAGTCCGCCATCCATAGACCGGAACACTTTTGCGCCAGGCCCGGTAACCAGGCTCTCGGTATTGCTCCGGATCCTGTCCCAGCCACTGGCATAGAGCACCTCCGGATTGGCAGGATGGCGCACCAAATCAATGGCGCCCGCCTGATCACTGATGAACAAGGTTTGAGCCCACGTCGCCCCACCATCTATAGACTGATAGATACCGCGCTGAGTATTGCGTTCAAAAGGGAGCCCCATGGCTGCCACCGTTAGTATATCGGGTTGGTCTGGGTGGACCAGGATGCGGGGTAGGATCCGTTGCGCCTGAAGCCCAAGCTTTTCCCAGGTTTGCCCGCCGTCCTCGCTTCGGTAAAGCCCGTCCCCTATCCCCGGGTGGGAACTAATATTCGGATCGCCGGTAGCTACGTAAACGCGCTCGGGGTTACTGGGGTCTATTTCGATATCGCCAATGGCCAGGAAAGGTTGGTCATCAAAAATGGGAGCCCAAGAGGCTCCGTCATCGGTGGTCTTCCAAACGCCTCCTCTGGAAAAGCCAATATAAATGGTCCCATCATCCTGAGGGTGTACAGCAATAGTATTGATGCGGGCACCAAGATTCCCCGGGCCTCTGACCGTCCAGGGCTGATCGAAGCCGGGAAAAGCCCCCGACCGCAATTGCAGCGCTGCCCTGGCTTTGGAAAGGGCTTTTTCATACCCTTTAAGGTTGAAATGGTCATCCGGATAAGAGCGTTTAAGGAAGAAGTCCTCTGAGGGCTGATGCCTGGCGTCAAAGGAGGAAGGACCGGAGTCATTATCCTGCCCGCATCCCCACAAGCATAGGGATAGCGCGGCAAGAAAGAGCATGTTTTTCATACGGCAGATTGTTGTTACTGGAAAGGTACAGCATCTGCCGGTTAAAGTTGGTTGCGATGAGCTGAAAAAACCGTGTTTGGCACCATTTAGACAGAATGCAGGCCTACTGATTCCGTGGCATATCGTCAAAGAAAGAGCGGATTTCCGTAGATTGCTCTGGCTTCATCCGGCCACTTAGGATCAGGCGCACTTCCCGGCGGCGGGGCGCGCTGTCGTAGCGCTGCTGCTCAATCTCTGTAAGTGCCAGTACAGGCGGGACGGGTATGGGATTGTGATCGTCATCAAGGCCAACAAAGGTATAATAGGCATGATTGCACCGCCGGGCGTCTCCACCCTTAATATTGTTCGCGAAAACCTCCACGTAGACTTCCACAGAGGTACGGAACGCACGGGTGACAGAAGCCTCCAGTGTAACCACATCCCCAACCATAATGGGCTTTTGAAAAGACACATGGTCAACAGATGCCGTCACCACATGCGCTTCGCAATGCTTGCCCGAACAAATACCGGATACAATATCCATCCAGCGCAGGAGGTTCCCGCCCATAAGGTTGCCCATCGGATTGGTATCGTTAGGCATGACCATTTCCGTCATTACGGTACGGGATTCGCTTACCCGTTTGGCTTTGCGTTCGCTCATGCTATTATCGGATCATTACCCCTTTGAGGTTGATAAAGGGGATGGTGGTAAAGTTGTTCTCCTGAATGCTGCCTTTGACGAAGACGTACTTCTTGTCGTACATATGCCCTTTGTAGGTAAAGCTGATCCAGTATTCGTTAGTCAGGTCAAAGAGTTTGACCTGAATAGGCTCAATCTTTACGATCTGCAGTGGGCCGATTTCTTCAAAGAAATGGCGCAGCACGGTGGTTTTCATCTTCTCGCCGTCAAGCTCGCCGTAGCCACGGCTGTTGATCAGCACATTGGAGATCGGCTCCTCTTTTAGATTAATCAGATAGCTGTCCCAAAGTTCTTCTTCTGTGGTTTGGGCTGCCCGAGGTGCCACAGCGATGGCTACGTCCTCCACTTTCAGGTTAGGAATATCTTTTATCATAGTTGGGTCGGTCATACCGTTATAGGATTTCATAGGATTCAGCAACTGGGGTTTTTAATGGGTTTTCGTTGTGGGCTGTTTCATAGCCCTGGCATCCGCGTATTCGTATTCAAAGAGCTGTGCAAAGGTGGTTCTTAATTTTGTCTTGACTTCTTCAATATCCACCGTGTACCCCAACTCTGCTTCCATGGAAGTGACCGCTTTGTCATCATCGGCTATACCGCAGGGTATGATGTGCTCAAAGTGGCTAAGGTTGGTATTGACATTGAATGCGAAGCCATGCATCGTCACCCACCGCTTAAGATGGACACCGATCGCACAAATCTTTCGCTTAGGCTTTTGCGCTGTTGCCTCAAGCCAAACGCCGGTATACCCCTCCTCCCGCATACCGGTAATACCGTAAGATGCAAGGGTAAGGATTACGGCTTCCTCCAGATAGCGGACATATTTGTGGATATCGGTAAAGAATTCATCCAGATCAAAAATAGGATAGCCAACTATCTGACCGGGACCATGGTAGGTGATATCCCCACCCCGGTTGATCTTAAAAAACTCAAAGCCCTGCGCCTTCAGGTCAGCTTCCGAAAGTAAAAGATGCTCCAGAGAACCGCTTTTGCCCAGGGTGTAGACCGGGGGATGCTCACAAAACAGCAGATAGTGTGACTGTGGAATCTCAGGCTTATCAGCTTTGCGCTGAGACCGGTTGTGGAGTTTGCGCCCGACAACTTCCTGCAAGCGCGCTTCCTGTAGGTCCCACGCTTCCTGATAGCGGATGCGCCCCAAGTCTTGAAATACAACTTTCTGCATGCTTTTCAAAATGTGCCGCAAAGGTAACGGGATTAGGGCATAAATCAAGTTTTTCCGGGCATTATTCTGATATTTAGTCCTTTAGCTGCCTATCTTTAAGCCTGAATTATCCATTGGCCGGTCAGGGAATCCTTTGCCTTCTTCCCTTTTACATTTAACCTCTGACGCCTGCGAAGTGTAAAAAAGACACCTATGCCACATTTGAAAACCACTGCAATCTTTCTTTTCCTTTCGATTTCTATTGCCTGCTGTCAGGATGGCGGTCTCCATCAGCAGTTCCATCAAATAGCCAAAGGGTATCAGTCTGTATTTGGCTTTTCCGGCAATATTAAGGTGGTAAAAGACGACAAGGGGGTCTTCGAACAAAGCTATGGGCTGGCCAATCGAAGCTTCGGTATCGAAAATACGCCTCAGACTCGTTTTTCCATCAACTCCATTTCCAAAACCTTTACCGCGGCTGCGATATTGATGCTGGCCAGCGATCAGAAAATCGGCCTGCAGGTGCCCATCAGCGCTTACCTGCCTGAACTCAATGCCTCATGGAGAGATACCGTCACCGTGCACCACCTGTTATCTCACACCTCAGGTTTGCCCAGGGAGTCGGGCATTCAGGCCTGTGATGAGCTTTCCTTCATGGAGCAACTTAAACTGGTGGAAACCAAATCGCTGCTCTTTTCACCTGGCGAACGTTATGAATATTCGAACAGCGGGCTAATCCTGCTTGGTGCCATTCTGGAAAAAGTAAGCAACCGGTCCTATGAGGACTTCATACAACAGGAAATCATTGAACCGCTCGGGCTAACCAACACCGGCTGCTATCAGGGTAGGAATGTCGTGGACCATCAGGCGGTCCCCTACCGCTTCTCTGCCAATGGCCTGGAGACTGCTCAAAGGAGCAAGCACTTAGGGGATAATGCCGGAGGCGGGCTCTACTCAACTGCCGCAGACCTTTACAAGTTTGTGCTTGGGCTGGAGGCCTATAAGCTGCTACCGGAAACCTACACAGCCCTGTTGTTCCAGCCACATGCACAAAGCGGGGAAACAGACTTTGAGGGCTATGCCTGGAGCATTAAAAAATTCGGAGATGAAAAGATCCACTTCGCAGCAGGCAGCGGCTATGGTACCAAAAGTGTCATCATCCGGATGCCAAATACCGGCAGTTTTATCGGTATTACTTCTAACTGGGGCAACACGCCTGTTCTTCAATTGCTCAGAGACTTGTATCTTACCCTTATCGGAGCGGAGGTCGCCCCGCCCACAGAAAATGTACTGGCTAAGCCCGGAGATTACGCTATACGGTTGGGCGACTACCAATTTGATCAGGGACAGCTGGCCAGGCACATGGGTATGGACCGGTCAGTCATCCGGTTGCACGCCTTTGAAGGCAAATTGTTCCTAAACGACGAACTGCTGGCCGAAAAAGAAGGCACCCTGATGCTAACTTATACGAACGAGCTTCGTATACATTTTGAAGGCTCCAAAATGATCATCAACATCAATGGAAATATCATGGAGAGCCAAAAACTGCAAAAATGATTTATCCAGCCTTGAATATAGCAACAGCATCATCTGATAAAAACCACTGATAATATGCGAACCTATCTGCTTGCCACCTGCCTTTTTCTTTTCAGCTATCCGGTCCTTCTTGCGCAGCCTGCTCCTGATTTTAACATTACTGATAGTCAGGGCAACAGCCATCAGCTCTACGCGGATTACCTCGATCAGGGGAAAACGGTAGTGCTCAAGTTGTTCTTTACTTCCTGCCCGCCCTGTAATGCCATCGCCAGTGCCACAGAGCAACTCAATCAGGAGTGGGGCGGCGGCAGTAACGATGTTGTTTTTATCAGCCTGAGCATACTGGGCAATGACACAGACAACCAAGTCAATAATTACAAAGCCAACCATGGCATTACTTATCCCGGCGCAAGCCCGGCTGGCGGCAGCCTCGCCGCCACCGCTCCCTACCAAAATGGCACCTACGGCTTTTTTCTGGGCACCCCCACATTCGTGGTCATCGCTCCCGACGGCACCGTCGATTATGATCCAAGAGGGCCTAATCAGTCCGCCACCCTTATGGAAGTGGATGCTGCCATTGAGGCAACAGGTGCTCAGCGCCCCTTGGTTAGTCTGGCGAATAACGGAAGCGCTGTGGACTCCCAAAATGACGGGGTAGCTGGCATGTCGCTGGAGATTACAGAGTTGGACTCTACAGTAGCGCAGACCAACAGCACCGGCTCTTACAGCTTTAACCTGCAGGTCATGCCGGGACAATCCTACACCCTCCGGGCTACCAAAGATATTAACCCTACCAATGGGGTAAGCACCCTAGACCTAATCTTGCTGAGCCAGCATATCCTTGGTGTTCAGCCCATTACCGATCCCGAGCGCCTCCTCGCCGCAGATGCTAACCGTAGCGGAGGAGTCAGCCTCCTGGATCAAATCCGGATTCGCAAATTGATTTTGAGCATTGATAGTGACTTTGGAGAACAACCCTCCTGGATTGTTATTCCTGCAGATTATGACTTTCAAAATCCGGAAGACCCGTTTGATGAAGTGTATAACGGCAACCTCAACCAGGCCATACTTACTCCAGGCAGCCTGCAGTCCCTGCAATGGAAAGCCATCAAAGTTGGCGATCTCAACCTGGACGCTAACCCCCGGGATTAAGTATAGGGATACTATGACCATTTGATGACGCATTGGCGATGAGGCTACATTTTGAGAATTCAGTCTGGCGAGTATCTTTGCAGGAAAAATTGAGCATGAAAATCCAACTCTTTGGACTCCTCGCTGTCTTGTTGCTGCTTTCCGCATGCGGAGGCGCCGGGTCCACTGATCAAACCACTCAGGACGAGGCGGGTACTTCCGAAAACGCTTCAGTTGCTGACACCCTGCGCTATGAGCAGGAAGCCAACCTGAAAAACCTCCGCCAACTCACCTTTGGCGGCGATAACGCTGAGGCTTACTTTAGCTTCGACAATTCCAAGCTTGTCTTTCAGGCAGCCAATGAGGCATGGGACGCCCCCTGCGACCAGATCTTCTACATGCCCCTAAGCGGCTATACAGGCGAGCGCCCTCCTATGCTCAGCACAGGCAAGGGCCGGACCACCTGTTCTTACTTCATGCCGGGCGATACCACCATTCTCTACGCCTCCACTCACCTTGGAGGAGATGAATGCCCGGAATCCCCTCCCGTTGTCAATGGCAAGTACGTTTGGCCGATTTACGAAAGCTATGACATCTTTGTGGCAGACCTTGAGGGCAATATCAAGCAGCAGCTCACGGATCATCCCGGCTACGACGCTGAAGCGACCCTGAGCCCGGATGGCTCCAAAATTGTCTTCACTTCTACCCGCTCGGGCGACCTGGAACTCTGGACAATAAATACAGATGGTTCTGAGCTGACACAGGTAACAGATGAACTAGGCTACGATGGTGGTGCATTCTTCTCTCCGGATGGGACCAAGCTCATCTTCCGGGCCTCCCGTCCAAAAACGGAAGAAGAGCAGGCCACTTACAAGGCTTTGCTGGCACAAGGTGTGGTACAGCCTACCGAGATGGAAATTTTCGTGTGCAACGTTGATGGCTCAGACATGCAGCAGATTACCGACCTTGGCGGTGCAAACTGGGCTCCTTATTTCCACCCTTCCGGTGAAAAACTGTTGTTCTCGACTAATCACCATGTAGAAGGTGGGCGGCAGTTCAACATCTTTTCCATCAATCTCGATGGTACCGGGCTGAAGCAGGTGACTTTCGATAAGACCTTCGATGCCTTCCCAATGTTTTCCTACGACGGCAAATACCTGGTTTTCTCTTCTAACCGCAATAACGGGGGCACGCGCGACACCAATGTGTTCCTTGCGGAGTGGCAGGATTAATAAAGACAGCCTTTCTGCAGTTATGGAAAGCCGGTATATCCTTTTGGGGTTATACCGGCTTTCCCGTATTAAATCTTAATTTTAGGGCCTGAAAAGCACCCTATGAAGTACCTACTGACCCTGTTCGCTGCATTATTAGCCATTTCTTCTCTTTTGGGGCAGAATGGTACACCTCCACCGGGGGGCGCCCGGGGCATTGGAATGGGCTTTACCGGCCTGACCTTCCATGATGTCCACGCGGTATTTAGTAACGCAGCCGGTATTGCCAATCTTGATCGCACTTCGGTAGCTGCTTTTGGAGAACAGCGGTTTCTCCTTGAAGAGTTGGGCGCCTACTCCTTCGCGGTGGCATTGCCTACCAATGCAGGTACTTTTGGGCTTGGTGTTCAGCACTTTGGGTTTGAAGGCTATAACGAGCAGCGTATAGGGCTTGCCTATGCACGCCCGTTGGCTGAAAACCTTTCCATTGGCGGGCAATTTCTGGCGCTGAACACCCAAATTGAAGAGTATGGCAGCCGGCTGGCTTTGACCTTCGCCCTTGGACTGCAATATCAGGCATTGCCACAACTGGAATTTGCAGCCCATATCAACAGCCCGGCGCGGGTGGAGGAAGCCAATGGAGCCTTTCTGCCTACCGTTCTCAGTGTTGGCGCACGGTATACGCCTTCCGGGCAGGTATCCATTTTGGTGGAAGCAGAAAAAGATATTGACTATCCGGTACGCACTAAAATCGGTATCGAATACCAGGTTGCCGATCCTTTTTACCTGCGGTTTGGCGCTGCTACGCACCCGGCAACGGTGACAATGGGTATTGGCTACCAAATTGCAGACCGGCTCTGGTTTGATGTAGCTTCCGGTTATCACGAAATCCTCGGCTTCTCACCCGCCGGGGGCATTCACTATCAGTTCTAAAAACGCTATTGCTTTGAATATACTTATCGTCGCTGCCACGCCATTCGAAATCGCGGCTCTCCGCGCTCACTTACAATCTGCATTTGTACAGACGGCTGAGCATCAATTTCAAAAAGGGAATGTCAAAGTAGCTCTTTTAATTACCGGTGTGGGCCTGCCGCTTACCGGTTATGCCCTGGGGCGGGTGCTGGCACTGGAGGAATGGAACCTCGTGATCAATGCCGGTATTGCAGGCTCTCTGTCTGCTAAGTTCAGTCCGGGCAGTGTGGTACAGGTGGTAACAGAACGTTTTGCGGACCTGGGAGTGGAAGAAGCGGACGGGCGCTTTACCTCCGTCCATGAAATGGGGCTCATCGAAAAGGGGCAGCCTCCCTTTGACGAGCAGGGGCGTATGCCTAATCAGCACGCGCAGGAGTTTGACTTTCTGCCTCAGGCACATGGCATTAGCGTCAACCGGGTGCATGGATCAGCGGCTTCCATTGAGCAATTGAGGCAACAATATCCGGATGCGGAGATCGAGTCTATGGAAGGCGCCGCTTTCTTCTACGCCTGCCTGATGGAGAAAGTACCATTTCTGGAAATCCGTTCCGTTTCCAACTTTGTGGAGCCGCGCAACCGGGACAACTGGAAAGTGGAAGAAGCACTCTCGGTACTGAATAAAACACTTATTGAACTGCTGCAATCGCTTTTTACCAGCTATTAGCTTTTCACAGCGCTTAGCATCCGGATTTTGCCGCTCATGTCCTTCTTGAGCCCGGCCTCTGCAAAGCGCTGGCCTTCAATAATTTTAAGCACCTCAGCTCCATTGAATTCATTAAGCTCATAGTAAAGCATACCACCCGAGGAAAGATGGATTTTCGCAAAGCGGGCAATGGCTTCGTAAAAGACCAGCGCGTCTTCGGTAGCGGTGAATAGCGCCAGATGAGGTTCGTGCTCAAGTACGTATTGGGGCATCAGCTTTGCTTCCGAGGGCGGGATGTAGGGCGGGTTGCTGACGATGATATCATAAACAGGGAATTGGGGCCAGTTTCCTTCGTCCAGAATATCGGCCTGCAGAAAATTGACAGCGGTTCCCAGCTGAGCTGCATTTTGGCGTGCGACCTTCAGTGCGCTCTGACTAACATCCAGCCCTTCGACTGACCAATTTGGGCGGTGGTGCTTAAGGGTAAGCGGAATACAGCCAGTGCCGGTGCCTATATCCAAAGCGGAGCGTACCGGTCCTGCGGGATGGTCCTGCAATATTTCGTAGACCAGTTCTTCCGTTTCTGCTCTCGGGATAAGTGTATCCCGTGTAACCCTGAATTTCAGCCCGTAAAAATCAGCCTGCCCGAGGACGTACTGCAAGGGCTCACCATCGGTTAGCCTTTGTGTAATCTCCTGCAGCTTGAACACTTGCTCTGGTGGAAGGCCATCATCCCGGTTCAGGTTACGGACTCCGAAAGCATCCTCGAAAACCAAACGGGCGATGTTGCGGGCCTCCCGTTCATCGTATACGGCGGTAATCTGACGGACAAGCCCCCGGTAAGCATTGGCAATTTTCATTGCACAAAGGTAAGGATAAATGTAGAGCCCAGGCCCGGCTCGCTTTGTACTTCAATAGAGCCGCCGAGGGCTTCCACCTGCTGTTTGGTCATAAACAGCCCCAGGCCTTCACCCCGGCTATCCTGATGCAGGCGCCCGCCCAGTTTGAAAATTTTATCCCCGTAGCGGTCCAGGTCAATACCGATGCCATAATCCCGGACCCGTACCACGATCTGACTCCCTTCCTGCACGCCGATGATATCTACGGTTTTCTTGCGTTTAGTGGTGCCATATTTGATGGCATTGGTGACCAGATTGTGAAATATGCTATCCAGGTAAGCCGGTACAGATTGAACGTACAGGTCATCGGGCACGCCCACCAGAAATTGAATGCCTTCCCGGAAGATACTTTCGTTATTGAGCTCAATGACACGAGTAATGGTCTCCAGCAGATTGCACGGCACCCAGGTTGTCATATCAAGGCTCTGTTCAAAGTTCAGCAGCTCATTGACGTTGGAGATGGTATTGTTGAGCCGGTTGACTGTCAATTCCATCATATTGAGGTACTCCTCATTAGAGGGTTCTGAGCGGACCATTTCCAGTAGCCCCATAATATTGGCTACAGAAGACCGGATGTTATGGGAAACCATGAAGGAAAAATCTTTGAGCCGTTTGTTTTGGTTGGTCGCAGTGCGGAGTAAATTCTGGTGCGCTACAGCAGCCGATTTCTGCTCGGTCACATCCTCGAAAATCCCGTACCATACCAATCCGCCATCAGCTTTGAGCTCAGGGCGTGCCCGCAGCCTGTTCCACCGGTGCTGCCCGGGCTGCTCTGATTTAACCCGGTATTCTATATTCAGCTCACTCAGGTCTCCGTTGGCGGCATTGGCAATTGCAGCCCTCAGCTGCTGTACATCATCTTTATGAATAGCTTCGAAGCCCGGTTCTGCAGACTCCCTGAGGAGTTCCGGCGTCAGTGTGTGCTGCAGGCGGTTGATTTCCCGGCTGATGTATGGAAAATACAATCTGCCGTCCGGTGTCAGTTCCATTTGGAATACCGCTCCCGGTACATTTTGCATCAGCTTACCCAACTGCTCTTGATGCCATTTTATGCTTTCCTGATGTGCTTTCTCTTCCGATATATCCTGCACAGTCGCAATAACGCCTACGGTTTGCCCAACGTCATTGACAATAGGGCTGTCGATGACTTTAACCGGGAAAATACGCCCTGATTTGTCTTTATGGATTTGTTCACCGCCCCATGTTTTGCCCGCCATTAGTGCCGACCGGGCAGCTTCTGTATCATCCGGCTTCTCTTCATGCACTGTAATATTGATCTGCCGTCCGAGCATCTCCTCCCGGCTGTAGCCATAGATTCTTTCGGCGGCTTTGTTCCAGTAGGTCACGACACCTTGCAAATCAAATGCCATCGCTGCCTGCCCTATAGTATCCAGCAGCCGGCTCTTAAACTCGACCTCTCTTTCCAGTTTTTTGTGAGGGCTCAGGTCGTAGCCAATGCACAGGACCTGTACAGGCATCCCGGCTTCATCTACCACAGCCTGAAACTCCCAGAGCGAAACCATTGTACCCGTATCTGTTTCTAATGGTTTACGTAATTGGCCAATCACACTTTCGCCCGGGTTTTCCAGACACTCCTGCACCATAGCAATACAGGCAATCCGGTCTTCGCCAACTATCGAAAGCATGGAATCTTTGCCAATAGCTTTTTCCGGATCTACGTTAAATTTTTCGCAAAAGTGATGATTGAGATAAGTGTACTTTCCCTGCAGGTCTGTAGCAATAATGTAGATATTGTCGCTTTCTAGTACTTTTGCCGCTATAGCGTCAACTAAAATCTGCTCTTCTAACATTTTCGTGCATATTTGCGGGAGAAAGAAGGACAACGGAGGCTATATTCATCCGTCTGAATCCGAATGCAATATAATTGATTTTTTCTAATTTCTGACAACTTCGGATAATGCGAAAGGTAGCTGTTTACGCTCTTTGGGGGCTGGTCCTGATCACTGCCCTGCTCTTGTATTCAGGCCACCCGGTACTGAATTGGCCTGGCCCTTTTGGTCTGCCATTGGGCAACGGTATAGCATGGGCGGGCCTTGTTGCGCTGCCAACCGCGCAATTGCTCGGCCTGTTTCACAAGCACAATCGGGAAAAAGACCCCCGGATAGGTGTTTTCTACATAGCGTCTCTGGGCGCCCTTACGCTCAGCTTACTCTGGGGGGTGCTGAGTTATGGATTAGCTGGCAATTGGTCTTTTGTGTTCAATCAGCAGGAGGCCTCATTTGTCGGTGGCGCAGAGGCAGCAAGCTATTTCCTTTATCTCTCAGCAGCTACGGCAGGCATACCGCTGTTGATCTTATTGCTCTATCTCATTTACCGTTCTTTGTAACCTTGCGCAGGTACCGGGATTGCCTGTTGGCGAAAACGCTGCGTGAGTACGCCGGTGGACGGAGAAAACAATACTGCCAAAAGCAGAAAAACACCAGAGCTGACTGCCATGGCCCCTGCTACAGACCCATCAATCCATACGGCAAGGTAGTATCCGCTGACTGCGGTGAGAATACCGAGCCCAACGGTAAGCAGGAGCATATTATGTAGTTTTTCAGTAAGTAAATAAGCAGTTGCCGGAGGCACAATCAGAAAAGCAACCACAAGAATAGCACCCACTGATTCGAAAGCAACTACTGTAGTAACGGAGACTGCGCTCATCAGGAGATAGTGCCAAAATACCGTGGAAATCCCAACAGCCGCAGCGTACTCGGGGTCGAAAGTCGTAATCTTTAGCCCGCGGTAGCCGAGTATGATGATGAGCAGAATCAGAGCCAGCACCCCACTTAAGATCCAGACCGGCCGTGGCCCAAGTAAACGGCCGCTTTCCGTAATCCACAAGTCAAGTGGCACGTAGGCAATTTCCCCGTACAGAACACAGTCCTGATCAAGGTCAACCTGCCCGGCATAGAGCGAAATCAAAATAATGCCGATGGCAAATAGCCAGGTGAAAGTAATGCCAATAGAAGCATCAATCTGCAAACGGGCTTTCTGATAAAGAAATTCAATCATGAAAGTCGTGAGCACGCCAAGTGCAGCTGCACCAATGAGCATAGGCAAGACATCTCTGGATTCTGATAAAAGGTAGGCAATCACAATCCCGGGCAGCACCGCATGGGAAATCGCATCTCCTACCATGGCCATTTTTCGGAGAATGAGGAAAGTGCCAAGGAGCCCGCAACTTGTTGCCACGAGCGCACCAGTCAAAATGATCCAAAAGGCATTCATGAAGCAGAAGGTTTTGAAGGGTTCTGATATGGAATGACTGCATCGTGCGGGTCCAGGATGGGATGGTCCAGCTCTCTGAGCAGCGCGGCTTCCACCTCAGGTGTAATCACATGCTCAATAGCCTCTGCGGTATTGTGTACGTGGTCGGCAGCGTAGTTCATCCGTTCGGTAAGGTATAATTCCCACAGCCGGTGGAGGCGGACGACCCGGCGGCTCTCCTGTAGCCCTGTGGGCGTGAGAGCGTAGGTACCGGGCTTGTGTTTATGGAGGAGCCCTTTTTTTACCAATTCCCGAAGCCCCAGCTGCAGAGCGATGTCTTCAAAGGGACGCTGTTGCCGAAGCATATCCACGGCTACAGTAGCAACAGGTGCATCCGCGGCTTCGCCAATACCGTAGAAGGCTTTCAGGATATTCTCCTGCCGGATTTTTCGGGCGTTGCTCCGCTGAAGCCGAAGCCTGGCCCAGATCCCACGCTTTGGGGCGACCACCACCGAAACCACGGCAATCATGGAAAGCAGCACTACAATCCAGGGCCCGGTAGGCATAGAAGGCGCTGTGTAAGAAATCCAGGAGCCAAACAGGCCCGAAAGCAATCCAAATGCTGCAGCCAGCAATATCATCACCTGAATCCGGTCGGTCCAGAAGCGGGCAGCTGCAGCTGGCGTAATCAGCAGTGCTGCCATCAGCACTACGCCCACTGCCTGTATACCGGTAGCCACAGCCAGCACGGTAATTGTAGACAGCAAAAACTCCAGCCTGCGTACGGGCAGCCCGATACTTTTGGCGAAAGCCGGATCAAAGGAGATGAGCTTGAAGGAACGAAAAAAAGCCAGGACCAACCCCAGCAGCACCACCGCTACCCCACTGAAAACCCAAATGTCCCTTTGGGTCATGGCGGCAGCCTTTCCAAAAAGAAACTGGTCCAGCCCAGCCTGATTGGCACTTCCGGAATGCTGTATGGACGTAAGCAGGAGAATGCCTGCTCCGAAAAACACACTCAGGACCGCCCCTATCGCAGTGTCCGTGCTCAACTTCGTTCGGGAAGACAAGTAGTCCATCACAAGCAGAGATAGCCAGCCTGCAAGAACTGCTCCCACCAGAAGGTAGGCCGGATGTTTTTCTCCTGTGATCATAAACGAGAGGCATACCCCTGGCAAAATAGCGTGGGCTATGGCATCGCCCACCAGCGCCCGCTTGCGCAAAAAGGTGAAAGTGCCTACAATAGCCGCACTAATACCCAGCAGGATGGTGCCGGCAGTAACCAGGCGTACATTCGGATCAGAAAAGGTGAAAAAGTCACTCATAGCTACTTGGGCTGGTCTTTAAAGGAGCGCTCCCTGATCGGGAAATCCCGGGCTTTGACTAAATCGCTAACCTGAGAAAGGATGGTCAACTGCCCTCCATAGGCTTGCTTCAGATAGTCGGCTGTGAAAACAGAGCTGGTTGGGCCACATTTGATAAGCCGGGTGTTCAGCAACACCATCCAGTCAAAAAACTGATGGGCGGTATGCAGATCATGGTGAACAATCAACACTGTTTTCCCTGCCTGTTTCATCTCTTTGAGCAGGGAGAGGATCGCTTCTTCTGAGGCGGCATCCACTCCGGCGAAGGGCTCGTCCATCAGGTAAAGGTCGGCTTGCTGAGCCAGTGCGCGGGCCACGAAGACCCGCTGTTGCTGTCCGCCGGAAAGCTGGGCAATCTGCCGGTCAGCAAAGGACAGCATGCCTACTTTTTCGAGCGCTTCGTCTGCCAGCCGGTGGTCTTCCTTGCTGAGCCGGCCCAAAAGCTTATGTTTCCGGTAACGCCCCATAAGAGCCACTTCCCGGACGCTGATGGGGAAATCCCAGTCCACACTTTCCCGCTGCGGCACATAACTAATCCGGGAGCGCACCTCATCCAGGCTTTGCCCAAACAGGCGGACATAACCACTGCTGGGCTGTACGAGCCCCATCAGGCTTTTTAGCAAAGTGGTTTTGCCGGACCCGTTCGGCCCAAGTACACCGATCAGCTGCCCTTCCGGTATTTGAAAGTCAATATCCCAAAGCACCGGCCGCCGATTATAGGCTACCGTTAAGTTGTGTGTTTCAATTGCAGTTTTCATGATTCCCGATTTACCTGAGCGCTTCTACAATGGTGCGGACGTTTGCCTGTACCATGCCCGGATAAGTGCCCGCTGCTGTTCCTTCAGCGCCCATCGCATCAGAATAGAGCGTACCCCCAATTTTGGTAGTGTGCCCACGCTGTTTAACGCCCTCCACAACTGCCTGCAGCGACTTTTCCGGTACCGAACTTTCCACAAACACGGCTTTGATGCCCCGACCGGTGATAAAATCCACCAGCTCTGATACGTCACGCAGCCCGAATTCTGATACGGTCGAAATGCCCTGTAGCCCTCGCACTTCGATATCATAGGCTTGCCCAAAGTATTCAAAGGCATCATGGGCCGTGATCAAAACGCGCTGCGTTTCCGGTATCTTCCGGATTTCAGCAGCTACCCACAGGTGTAGTTCACTGAGTTTTTCCTGATAAGCTTTAGCATTGGCCTGATAGAGCTTCGCATGGGGTGGGTCAATTCGTCCCATCTCCGCTCCTATTATACCTGCTGCTTCTGACCAAAGGCTTACATCAAACCATACATGCGGGTCATGGGCACTTGCATAATCGGTGGAGTTGATCAGTCTGGCTTCCGGGAGCTGGTCTGCAACAGCGACTACAGGCTTCAGGCGCGCCAGCTTTTCAAGTACTTCTCCCATTTTACCCTCCAAATGCAGCCCGTTGTAAAAAACAGCGTCCGCATCGGTTAGCCGTTTCAGGTCGCCCTGCGTGGCTTTGTATAAATGAGGGTCAACACCTGGCCCCATCAGCGCAGTGACCTCCGCCTGATCGCCAACGATTTCCTCCAGCGCATCGGCAATCATGCCGGTAGTGGCAATGATCTGAAGCTTGCTGTCATCCGTATTAGCCGTGGTGCCGGGGGGCTCACACCCACAGAGAGCAAGGAGGCAGAGTAAGAACATTATGGATTTGACAAAGCTCATAGATTTATCGCTTTTTACAGTTTGATGCTATGTTTACATTGCCGCCGACCCTTTTGTTTTAGACAAATCTAAAAATATTTTTCGATCAGCCAGGTGCGACAGTCAGGTAGATTTCTGAAGAAAATTTTGCTATTCGTTTCGTATCTTTCTGACAAGGGAAAGCCATCATTAAAAAACAATCCTCAATTATGCAGCAGCGGGAAGGACAACTGGTCGACCTACACCTCCGGAAAATATATCCTGCCCGAATCACCTGGGCATCAGGCAGAATTTTGGACATCGAGCCTTTGCAACAGGCTGAAGGCCCGTATTTTATACCAGGCTTCATCGATGCGCACGTGCATATCGAAAGTTCTATGGTAGTGCCTTCAGAGTTTGCCAGACTGGCGGTCCAACATGGTACAATAGGAACGGTATCTGACCCGCATGAAATTGCGAACGTCCTTGGCATACCCGGAGTCCTTTTTATGATTAAAAACGGTCAGCAGGTGCCTTTTCACTTCGCTTTTGGTGCTCCTTCCTGCGTGCCAGCCACTACCTTCGAAACGGCTGGTGCTGAAATAGACGTGGATGGCATCCGACAGTTGCTGGCTATGCCAGAAGTCTCTTACCTGGCGGAGATGATGAACTACCCGGGTGTACTGCACAAGGAGGAAGGGGTAATGGCTAAAATTGCTGAGGCTCACGCTGCCGGAAAACCTGTGGATGGCCATGCACCCGGCCTGAAAGGACAGGAAGCCCAACAGTATGCGGCTGCAGGAATCTCTACCGACCACGAGTGTTTCACCCTCGAAGAAGCCCGCTACAAAGCAAAACTGGGCATGAAAATCCTTATCCGGGAAGGTAGCGCCGCCCGGAATTTTGATGCCCTTATCCCACTGATCAGAGAATATCCGGGGCAAATCATGTTTTGCTCTGATGATAAGCATCCCGACAGCCTCCTGGAAGGGCATATCAATCTTCTGGTAGCCGAAGCTGTCGCACGGGGCTATGATTTTTTTGATGTCCTCCGTGCTGCATGTGTGCACCCGGTGGCGCACTATGGCATGGCAGCAGGGCTGTTACGGCCGGGCGAAAGTGCCGATTTTATCATGGTGGAAGACCTCAGGCATTTCAAAGTCCTTGAAACCTGGATTAAGGGGAGCTGTGTCTATCGCGAAGGGCAAAGCCTGATTGAGCGTGTGAGTGTAGAAACCCCTAATCAGTTTAACAGGCAGCCGCTCTCTGCCTCAGCCTTTCAGATCAAGGCAGAGAGTGGACAGGTGCATGTCATTGAAGCCATCGATGGTTCGCTCATTACAGGACAAACTACGCTGCCGCCGCTTGTTAGCTCCGGGTTGGCTGTTAGCGATCCGGGACGGGACCTGCTAAAGCTCACTGTGATCAACAGATATCAGGAGGCCGCCCCTCAGGTGGGCTTTATCCGTGGGTTTGGGCTGAAGCAGGGCGCTATTGCCAGCTGTGTGGGGCACGACTCTCACAACATCATCGCAGTTGGTACGAATGATGAACAACTGACCAGGGCGGTAAACCTCGTCATCGCCAATAAGGGCGGGGTCAGTGCGGTGGGGGCTGAAACAGAACAGGTGCTGCCCCTCCCCGTTGCAGGCATTATGTCCAATGAAGATGGGTTTGAAGTGGCAAGTGCTTATCAGGCTATTGACCGATTCGTCCGGATGGAACTCGGCAGCCCGCTTCGCGCCCCCTTCATGACGCTATCTTTCATGGCACTGTTGGTCATTCCAGATCTTAAACTGAGCGATAAAGGCTTGTTCTCCGGGCAGCAATTTGAATTTATACCATTGTTTAAATCATAAACCTTCTATGAAGCAGCAACTATCTTTTTGGTGCCTTTTTTTCGGGCTTTGCACACTGGTCAGCGCACAATCTGTATTGGAAAATGAGCACGGCGACCCTATGACCATCAGGGGGGCTCCGGCTGAATACATTGGGCAGCACCTTCGCAACGAAGAAGCCATTATTCCTGCCGGAGACGAGGTGGAAGGAGATTATATCGGACAGATGGCCTTCACCGCAGATGGCGCCTATGTGCTTGTGCCCCACCGGCAGACCAACAACATTTCCGTGATCGAATGGGAGACCGGTGCTTTCGTGGCGGATATCCCGGTTGGCGGGAGCCCGATAGAAATAACAGTCATGGACACGATGGCGGTGGTACCTTGTTTTACCAGTAACGAAGCTTACCTGATCAATTTGAATGATTTTAGCGTCGCAGCAGTCATCCCCACCGGTGCTCAGCCCACCAAGGCACGCATCAGCCGGGACGGCAGCACAGCAGCCGTAGCCTGTGATGAAGCAGACGTGCTGGAGGTGATCGACCTGGCGACCCTTACCAAGCAAATGACCATCCCTGGATTCAATAATTACCTGTACAGGTTCTCCCTTATTACCTCCAATCCACGGAACACGCTTTTCTGGAGTGGGTTTGAGCTAAGCCCGGATGGCAGCCTTGCTGTTGTTGGTGGCGAAGATGCCCTGCAGTTTTTTGATACCCAAACCGGGGATTTGGTGGAGTCCATCCCTGATGTCCCAAACGCTGGTCAGATCAGCCTGAGCGGCGATGGCACGCACCTCGTAGCGGTCAGTACAGGCAATGAGGGGCAACTCTCAAGAATAGCACTGGAGACCCTAAGCCTCGTGGGGCAATTGTCGCCCCCGGGCAGCATTAGCAGCAGCTACAGCTCTGTGGCGGTCAATATGGACGGTACTCGTGCCGCTGTGACTGGTCTCTCCGGCACTATTTACCTGGCCCGTTTTGATGAGGGGGATGTGGTTGATATCAGTGTCACGTCTTCTCCCAACTGGATCTTTTCTTCTGCCGATTATCAGTATGCGATTGGGGGGCAGTTTTACCTCAGTGTCATTGATTTTGAGACGGCAGAAATCGTTGGCTCCAGTCAGGGAATCCCTATCCAAAACGGTGCTGTTTCTCCGGCTAACAACCGGATGGTGGCGACTGACCCTCTGCGGTACGAGGGGCTGGATTATTATGAATTTGAAGACCCCACCAGCCTGAATTATCTGATGCGGACGCCTACAGGTTCGCCAATCGAGGCAGATGCCTCCTACTCGGCTACGCTCACCCCTGATTTAGACCGTGTCCTGGTTGCCAACCCGCTTTCGGGCTCTCTTTCGGTCATCAATCTTGAGGAGGAGGCACTGGAAGCCCTGGTACCCTTCAGCAGTGAAGAGACCTACTTTGCTGCTACAGATGGTGCCTATGCCTACGTGGCTAAGCGTGGGGAAGACCAGGTGGAAGTGATTGACCTGGAGACTTTCGAAATTGTCAAAACCGTCAGCAGCGGTGGCGACCGGCCCGACCAAATTTACGTACTGCCGGGCGGAGACCGAGCTTACGTGCTGAATGCCGGGGGCGTGGACAGGATAGGTGTATTGCAGCAGGCAGGTGCAGGTACGTCACTGGAAGGCAGCTTCGCCTCAGGCAATACTGGTATCAGCTGGATCAACTATGGACTGAGGAGTAATCTGGCTATTGCAAAGGAAGGCGACTATGGTGTACTGGCCACTCCTTTCGACGATGCAGTGCAGATTATCGACTTGGGCGCTAATGAAATTATAGCCTCCGTGGAGCTGGAGAACTTTCCGCTGCGGAGCGCTATCTCCGATGAAGTTCCAGGTATTGGGCGCTTTGCAGCCGTAACCCTGCGTAATGGTGAAGGCATTGCCATCATCACACCAATTGGCCCAAATGCAGGGCTGCTTGACACCTATGATATTGGGGGTATTCCAACCCGGATTACCTATGACGCCACCCGCCGGGCTTTCCTGATCTGCGACCAAACCAACAAGGTTGTTCGGGTTTTTAGTATTGACAACCTGAGTTTTGAAGCCCCGATGAGCTTCAGTGGTGGGCGTATCCCCATCTCGGTAGCCGTGGACACCTTTGGGGTACAGCATACGCTGCTGCGGGGCGATAATCCGGATCAAAGTAATCAGTTGCAGATTGGCGAAGAGGTCTTTGAGCTGCCCGGAATACCTATTCACAATATGGCGGTGGCACCGGATGGCAGCGTTGTTGCCGTGCCCCTGATTGCCAATGACGCGGTTTTTGTCGTTAAGCGCACCGTGGTGGGGACCAAAGCTTTCTCCCTGCCGCTAGCCACGCCTTCCGGGTACAGTGTTTATCCAAATCCCGTCACTTCTACCGCTACCTTTGAGTGGAGAGACGGAGCCAAAGTGCCCAACGGGACGGTAACGCTCCGGTTATTTGATGCCACCGGCAAGCTGGTGCTGCAACAGGATAAGCTGCCGGCCGGACAGTTTACAGTCAGGAAGGGAGGATTGCCTGCCGGCACTTATAGTTATCAGGTGATGAGCACTAACCGCCTGCAAGGTTCCGGGAAACTGTTGTTCCGTTAAGTAGGGTTTACAATTTGCAGGTAGCAGAATGGGCAGGGTATTAAAAAGTACCCTGCCCATTCTGTTTACCAGAAGATCGCATACAATGCCGTCAGAATAATCATGATGGCAACAGCACTGATATTGAAGACCGGACCGGTCGCAAAATAGCCCGGTGCCAGCTTCAGCCCTTTCTCATCTGCTGCGCCTTTATTTTCGATCTGGCTTACAATCATAATGATGCCGATAGTGAGCAGGCAGGTATACAGCATCTGCTGCAGGAAAGGCAGGGATATGAACAAAACCTCCATAGCTGAGCCCTCTGCCCAGCCTTTGGGCCCCACCTTGAAGTACATCGCAATGGGAATCGATAGCAATACGCCCCAGATGGCAGCATTATTGGTAGCCTTACGCCAGAAGAGCCCCATAAGGAATACCGCAAGGATGCCAGGCGAGACAATACCCGTGTATTCCTGAATATATTGAAAGACCTGGCCCAGGTTCGCCAGCTGAGGGGCTACCAGGACTGCGATGACGAGCGCCACGGCTACCGTAATCCGGCCCACACGCACCATAGCGCTTTGACTGGCGCCCGGGTTGATGTAGGGTTTGTAAATATCCATCGTGAAAATAGTAGAGGTGGAATTGACCATGGAAGCCAGAGAAGAAACAATTGCGGCGGCCAGTGCGGCCAGCACCAGCCCTTTCAGCCCGGCGGGAATGAAGTTGCTGATCAGCCAGGGAGCAGCATTATCATTGACAACTGTTCCTTCTGAATTGATGAAGCTCGGATCTAATGAAGCTGCCGTTACCGCTCCGTCCGGCCCCATATTGAGCACATAAGCAATGATGCCGGGAATGACCACGATAAGCGGGATAATCAGTTTGAGGAAAGCTGCAAAGGCAATGCCCCGCTGTGATTCTTTCAAGCTCTTCGCAGCCAGCGTACGCTGTATGATGTACTGATTGAAGCCCCAGTAATAGAGGTTGGCCACCCAGAGACCACCAATGATTACGGCTAGCCCGGGCAGGTCGAGCCAGGCGTCTCTTCCGTTGGGCGTAATAATCTCTCCTTTGGAAACGATCATAGAGAATTTTTCCGGAACCACTTCGTAAATGTAAGCCAGCCCACGGAAAAAACCACCTTCGGGCGTCACCTGATCCAGCGCCAGGTAGGTCATCACCAACCCGCCAATGATCAGCAGTGCCACCTGCACCACATCGGTCCAGGCAACGGCGGCCAGCCCGCCCCAAAGGGAGTAGGACGCTGCAAAAAGCGAAAGCCCCAGAATGCTGTACATGACAAGGCTGCCATCACCAGTGCCAATGATAGTATCCAGTGCCGTGGCGCCCAGGTAAAGAACGGAGGTCAGATTGACGAAGATGTATAGCCCGATCCAGAAAACGGCGAGTATAGTTTTAAGGTTGGTGCTGTAGCGTTGTTCTACAAATTCGGGAATGGTGTAAAGCCCTTTTTTGATAAAAACAGGCAGAAAGTACTTTCCAACGATGAGCAGCGTAAGAGCCGCCATCCACTCGTAGGAAGCGATCGCCAGCCCGATCGCGAAACCAGACCCGGACATGCCAATAAACTGCTCTGCCGAAATATTGGCTGCGATCAGCGACGCTCCAATTGCCCACCACGGCAGGGATTTACCCGCCAGGAAGTAATCTTCAGCGGTTTTAGTTTCTCCTTTTTTGGTACGGGACACCCAAAGCCCAATGGACAGAATCAGCGCGCCGTAGGCGACGAAAATGACGTAGTCGATGTACGCGAATCCCATAGTTTGGTTTTTCGTTATTTGTTGGTTCCGAAACCTCTGTAGCTTGCTCAAAAGGCTCCTCTTCTATCTTGATCGTAAATTAGGAATCTTTTGCTGCTTTGCGACAAGGTCTCAAAATATAATTTGTCAGCTGTTCTATAGTATCCTGCCTAGACGCCTGAAAAAGCACTGAACCCTCCGTCAACGGGGACGACAATACCTGTAACGAATTTCGAAGCATCACTACAGAGCCACTGCACGGCACCGATCAGCTCCCCGGCTTCTCCAAAACGTCTCATTGGCGTTTGGGAAAGGATCGTTTGCGCTCTGTCGGTATAAGAGCCATCCGCATGGAGCAGGAGGCTGCGGTTTTGCTCGCCGATAAAGAAGCCGGGAGCGAGGGCGTTAACCCGGATGTGCTCTCCGTATTTTTGAGCCATTTCCACAGCAAGCCAGCGGGTAAAGTTATCGATAGCCGCTTTGGCAGCGCTGTAGCCCATGACCCGGGTCAGCGGTAACTGTGCTGCCATAGACGAAATATTCAGGATGACACCGCTCTTTTGCTGATGTGCCATGACTTCTCCAAAAACCATTGTAGGTAGAAGTGTGCCCTGTAAATTGAGCTGTACCACCTGATTGAAATCGGGGATTGAAAGGTCAAAAATTTCCTGATCGGGCTGTACGACAGCCCCGGGCTTGTTGCCTCCTGCTGCGTTGATGAGAATATCAATACGCCCCCATTCGCTAAGGACGCGCTGCTTGCTCTCCAGCAGATTTTCCCGGTCCAGGACATCAGCAGTAAGTGGTAAGGCCTCAAACCCTTCCTCCTTCAGTTCTTCGACCCTGCTATCCACTGTGGACGCCGTTCGTCCCAAAACAGCCAGCTTGCATCCCAGTTCTCCCAACCCCTTTGCCATGGCTCCGCCCAATGCTCCGCTGCCTCCTGTGATGAGCGCAACCCGACCGGAAAGATTAAATCGATTCATAACTAGGTTTTTTGGTTCCCAATAAGAAAGAGGACGGGGCTGCTGTGTTGTAATCCCGCTTGTCTCAAGAAAGCAATGGCCAAGCCCTCATTACAGGCTTCGGGCGCAGCGAAATCCGGTATGATTAAGCCCCGTATCCGGGCTGGAGCTCATCCGCCTGGCATTACGGTAGCCGGAGCAATAGCTGTCGTTGCACAGAAAAGACCCGCCCCGAAGTACTTTTTCTGCCTGATAGGGCTGCATAGGGTTCCAGGCTCTCTGCGACTCTGCGTTTGCCTGTTTAGCTTCCGGTTTTTTGTAAAAGTCATAATCATACCAGTCGCTGCACCATTCCCAAACGTTGCCGGCCATATCGTAGAGGCCGTATCCGTTTGGCTCGTAACTTCCTGCCGGCGCCGTCAGGAAGTAGCCATCTGCTTTGGTGTTTTCGTAGGGGAAAAAGCCTTCCCAGTAATTGGCCTTAGGCCCACCCTCTCCTACTGGTTCATCACCCCAGGGATAGATTGCGCCTTCCTTTCCGCCCCGGGCAGCCCATTCCCACTCTGCTTCCGTTGGCAACCGCTTGCCTGCCCATTTGGCATAAGCCTCGGCATCTTCCCATGCAATTTGTACAACGGGATGATCCATGCGGTCTGCTATTGAACTTTGAGGCCCTTCCGGATGCCTCCAGTTGGCACCGATGGTCCATTGCCACCATTGCCCGACGTTATCGAGAGGCACCGGGCCATCTGTAGCCTGGAAAACCAAAGCACCGGGCTGCAGCAGGCTGTCGGGTGGCTTTGGCGTGCCTGGGGGTACCGTAGATTTTAATTCCTCCCAGTCAATAGCCCTTTCAGCAACCGTTACATACCCGGTTGCTTCCACGAAAGCCTTAAATTCCCGATTGGTAACTTCTTTTTTGTCGATGTAAAAGGAATCGATATGTACAGGGTGCTTGGGATATTCGTTAGGGTCTGCCTGCTCGTTGTCGCCGCCCATTTGCAGGGTTCCGCCCGGAATGAGGGCCATACCTTCTGTGCCTGAATTATGATTGGTAAGGGTGGTAAAACCCGTTGAAGCAGAGGGGGCTGAATCCGCCTCCTTCGGTGAATCCGGGCTGCAAGCTTGAAAAAGAAGGGCTAAAGTCAGCCAAACGAGCAAACGATTATTCATATACAGTGGTTATTTTTTCAGTATTGTCCTTTTCGCACATAATAACTGGCGCTAGCGTTTCATTCAAGGTGATATCAAAAGTAGGAAACAAAAACAAAACCAGCGATGCAGCGGCACCTATTACTATTTGCCCTTCTGTGGATGACCACAAGCTTGTCTGCTCAAATGCCTGACCTCCGTTTTTTTAAAGAAGTCGAAATGCGGATTGACACTTCTGTCTTCCGCTGGACGGAGCATCAGTTGCAATGGCAAGACGAATCCTATCTCAGCTTTCATTACCGGGAGGAGACTCCCGTAGTGGAGTTCCGGTTCTTTCCTATTGGGCGCAGCGTGATCGAAAATGTAACCTTGTTGCCTTCAGGTGATTTCGAGTTGGTAGACAGTATCCGGCTCGTGAATGATGATCACTACAGGTTTAAAGTACGCTTTAAGTCTATTACCAATTTAGACTTCTTACAGCTCCCCCTGGAAGTTACCTCCATTTACGCCAGGCAACCCTACTTGCTGGAGTTCCGGCTTTTTCCGTGGACACGCACGCAGGTCAGCTTTCAGTCTCCGGTAGAGGAACTGTTTATCGGTGAGGAGCGGGTATTCGAGCTACAGACCAATAACCTGGATAATATCAGGGAGCAGCTCAACTGGTCTAAAAAAGGTGAAATTCCATACCGGATCACTAAAAAGGATGGCAGGTTGCTGCTGCACCTGCTTCCGGATGCCGTTGGGATGCGGTTGCTAAGCGCTACTTTCGAAACCCGGAAGCCTTACCTGGATTCACTGCGAATGCCTCATTATGCCCTACCGCCTTTGGAGCGGGACTTTACGGTCAAGCCGGCTAAACTGGGCTTCCTGAAGGTCCGTCCCGGCCAGTTTGTGCTGAATGATGATATTCGGGGCAAGGGCATCGAAGTAGAGCTGGATTATGACGCCGGGCTGGAGCTGGAAAAAACCTACCGTATGGAAGCTCAGGAACGGCCCGGCGGAGCATTGGTCGCTGAGCTGTTTACCCGTAGTATTCTCGGCAACGGCAAACTGCTTTGCTGGCTGCGCCTTTATGACTATCACCGCCGCAACAAGGGGTACCTGTACATCAAGGATGGGGATTTTGCCCGGTTTATAACGAATATGGATATCATGCCAGAAATGAAGATCGACCAGATCAGCCTGCAACGGGAAGGCCAAAGCTGGAAGCCCGGCAATCAGGTCTATCCGGGAGAGCGCGTTGGCATCCGCATAGAGGGACAGGAGCTCAATCGCGGCAGCTTCAGGTTTGAAGGGCTAAAGCAGGTAGAGCAGGATACCATCGCGAGTACTGCAGAAGCACAGGTTTTTTGGGCAAGAATACCACTGGACATTATTCAGCAGCAGGTACAAATTTTCAACCATGATCAGCCCACCGGCCGGGCACTTCAAATCAGGGAATATGACCGGCCCCGGGCATTGGACTTCATTACACTACAGTATGGCGATGAAGAGGTAGGGCTCAACGCTGCCGACAGGCTCCTGTTTGTGGAGGAAAACATGGATGATATTTTGCTGTCCTTCCACCCCGGGCGTATCGATAGTGGCATGCTGCATGGGCCACAACACCTCAAAGTGGAAGTGGAAATAAGAGATCAGCGCAATCAGCTCGTAGACCAGCGGGAACTACCAGGCTTTGTTGTCTGCCCCTCACCCAAATCGCCCCGGGCCAGCTTTTACAAGGAGCAGCAGTGCCAGACCTTCGACATGAGCCTCAACAAATTTCTGCGGAAAAAAATCTATACACTTGACCTTTGGTCTACGATACGGGTGACGATCCGACACGATGAAGACCATTACGGGCGGGGTAAGGGCTATAGTCATACTTCTGAGTTTGTACTCTACCGGAGCAGTAGTTTTGATATTGATGTCTCTTTCCCGGCAGGCTTGGTCATAAAGCGTCTGAATGAGCCAGGCTTTGGCAACCTTGGTGGTATCAGCATGGCTATGATTGCCCAGTTCAGCTTTTACAAAGACAAAAAGATTAATACCCCTAAGCCCTACAAATTTGGTGCGGGCTTCCTGGCGTTCAACGCCTTTAATTTTAGTGAAAACAATACCAACCGGGACGTGGGGCTCGTGGCACTGGCCAGCCTCTACCCCATCAAGACCAAGTACTCCAGCCGTTTGTCCTTCCCGCTGTTTGCCGGTGGGGGGTATTTTTTGTCCGAACAGAAGTGGTTTTTACTGTTCGGTCCGGGTATAAGGGTACGATTGTAAAGAAATGGTTTTCTTTGTACCATGAAACGTCAAACCCGCTACCGACTCCTCTGGCCGCTGCTGCTGCTTTCGGTGCTTTCAAGTTGCAATAAGCTGCGCAACTGGAAGTACAATCCGCCCAATGTGCTGCTGATCTCAGTGGAAGGACTGAGCCGCGCCCTGCCCTGCTACGGTGATACGGTTTTCCAGGCACCTAACATCGACCGGCTGGCGATGCGGGCCATAGTTTTTGAGGATGCGCTGGCGCAGCACCCTTTAGCAGAGGAAGCCATGACGAGCATTTTTACCGGGTGGTATCCCAATCTTTTTGGGACCATTCCCGGAGAGGGACCTTATCTGAATTCCCTGTTCCCGGGATTAGAATCGGGCGACTACCGTATTGCTTTTCCAGGGCTGAAGCCTCCGGGTAAATCTGCCTACGATCCGATCAGGGTAGCCCACTTCGCAAATAAAGCAGCATTGGAAACACCAAACGCAGACGGGAACGCTGGTGTTACAGAGCAGGTATTCAGTCTATGGTCAAAATACGGGGGCGACCCGTTTTTTATCAACGCCCACTACCAAATGACTGCCTTTTTGCGAGACAGCAATCAGGTGGCTTATCAGGACGCCCTAACGGAAGCAGACGTGGAAGTAGGCCGCCTGCTGGACCAGCTGATGGACATTCAGGAGGCCAGCAACACCATCGTCATCCTGTTGGGCGTAAACCCTATGGGGGTCCCAGCTGGAGACCTCGAACGGGAATACTTCAAACCACAATACATCAAAGTACCTTTCCTTTACTATGATTTCAAGCAGGATAGTAGCCACCGCGTACCCCAACTGACGGAGTTGCGCAGCCTCTTCCCCACCCTGGTGGAACGCTGCTTTGTGGATGGACAGCAAACGCATGCCTGTAATGCGCCTACGGTACAACAGATTTTGGATGGTGACTTTGGAGGAATAAAATATGCTGATTACGGGCGTAGCAGTAGCCTCAAGTATCATTCTTTATACACCCCAAACCTGCTTTACCTTTCTGATTATGAAGGTAATAGAGAACTGTTCCGCCTGAATGGTTTACAGACAGAACAGCTCCCCTCAGATTCCGTTTTGATGGATAGCCTTCGGTACATTTCCCATAGGAAGTACACCCTGTCTACGGTTGATTAACGATTAACCAAAATCCGGGTGTAAGCCACGTTTTCCTTCCCTTCTGCCCGGAGCAGATAAACGCCCGGCTGCCAGTCCGCAACGGATAGCCTTTGTACGCCTGTCCGCAATGGGGCACTCCAAATCAACTGCCCGCTGGCATTAAATACAGTAGCCATAGCCGGTTCATTGGTTTCCACAAAAATCTCCCCCTGAGCGGGTACCGGATAAGCCCTTAGTGCGAGCGCATTGGAAAGACCGGTCTGATGTGTGCCTGTAATGGCTGTTGGTGCCACGTCGCCTGGCAAAGCAAAGACATCCCCATCTGACTGCAGGAGAATCCAATCGGAAATCGTGAAATTGAGGTTATTGGCCAATAAATCACCGATATAGCCAGTGAGTTCGACGCCCTCCTGATTGGTCCGGACAATAGAGACAATCGCTTTATCAGTTTCCACTCTGACCAGGTTCAGCAAGGGGCTATGTGCCGAGTGGAAGGCGCCTTCCTGCGCTTCAAAATGTAAATGGGTAAGCGTGCCCGGCTCAAAGCGGAGGGTGAAAGACAAGCCATAGGCATCCTGTACAGGCTGGCTGATTTCACCCAGGTAGACCGGAATACGATACTGCCCGCCTGATTCGGCTACCGGGCCAAGTGATTTTGGCTGCTCTTTTTCCGGGAAGCTGAAGGGGACAATTGGCGCTAACGGATGCGTAAGCCCCCAATTTTGCTCAATGGCCTCCATATCATCTGCCGTGATGAAGCCATCCCCGTTACAATCGCCATATTTGGCATTAAATTCATAGGCAAAGGTGATGGTGCTCGGCCAGTTGAGCGCATATTGCCCCACCCAGTCAATACTGGCGTTCGCCCGCACAATACCTTCCCGGCCATAAGCCAGCCCGATCGCCCATTGGTCCATCTGATTAACGATACCATCGTTGCCTACATCGCCCGGCCAAACAAGATCGCACTGCCCTTCGGTTTCGTCGAGGAAGAGGAAAACAGTGGCCGTATCACAGCCAATGTCATTGCAAATTGCATAGCTGAAGGATTCTTCCTGAAGACAGGTGCTGAGATCGGGCTCGTAGAGAATGCTTCCATCCGGGTTCAGCGTGGCTATGCCAGTCTCAGGGAGGCTGACAAGGTACTGATCGGTAAGCGTGGTGCTGCTGATCCAGTCGTTGCTGAGCACATCAATGATTTTACTTTCATCATAAGCAGTGGTATCGTAGTCGTCTACTGCGTCCAGCAAATTCGTAAAGACACTCAGCACTAAGTAAGTGGTGTCGCAAAGCCCTGTATTGCCACAGGCGAGGAAGCAAAGGGTATCCTGCCCGGTTTGCAGGCCAGTATAAGTTGCGCATGCCGTGGTGGGATCGGTCAAAAGGGTGGCGGTTTGGATATTGCCGCAGGCTTCCGTGAAACTATCAACACTCTGGAACAAATCCGTATTCACACAGAGGGTGCCTTCCTGTCCTATGGCAATGGAATCGGTCAGCACTTCAGCTATCGGTTTCACCAGCAAGGTTAGCTGCACAAGGCTGTCGCATCCGTTAGCAGCGGTAAAGGCTTCTTCATAAGTGCCAGCGGCGGTCAGGTTTTGATTGGCGAAGAGATAGGACTGCCCTTCGTTGATGCTGACCGTAATTTCAGATTCCAGTGGCGTCACGAATACCGTATAATCCTGCGTACAAGTGCCCGCAGCATTGCCGTAAGTAAGCGTGTAGGTGGTGGTGGTAGGAGGATTCACTTCGATGGAGGCTCCAGTCATGCCATTGCTCCAGGAGAAATCGAAATCGGCCAATAGGGTGGAATCATGGGTTGCCGTAAGAGTCACAGGGTCCCCGGCACAAGCCGCTGCATCAGAGGGCGCTTCGATCAGGAGAGGGTCCAGAATCGTGAGCTCAAAGACTTTCTCCCGGCAGGTCGCTCCTTTTATTTCTATGCTTAGGGTATCAGCTCCTTGTGCCAGGCTGTCCGTCATGATATCTATTGGCAGAAGCCAGGTGTCCGCAATTTCATCAATGGAGCCAGTGAATGGGATTCCAGCTAAGCCGACCCCTGCTGTTGCACCACCGGTGATGGTATAAGTCAGCGGATATTCCTCTTCCGGAAAAAGGCTGAGGCCGACCTCCAGCTCCTGAGGTGCACAGTCTTCGGTGATAGTCAAACGCTCTGTAGTGCCATGGCTGCCGGAAAAGGAACAAAAGCTATTCGCCTCAAAGTAGATACCCGAATCCCACCATGCGTCTCCAACATCAGCAATAACAAGGGTCATTTGGTACTCCTGACAAGGCACTACATCAGCTTTGGCCAGGAGTACATCTGTAAAGCCATTATAGCTGGGCGCGACAAAGGGCGGCACCTGATTGAACAGGTTGGCGTAGTCGAGTGAACCGTTGAATTCTTCAGAGCACCATGCCGGATGGCTTCCGGGATACCCGCCCGGCACACCATTATTGATGCTGTTAATAGATACCGGAAGTTCCGTGCCCGGAATCTGGGCGAGGTTGCGAATCGCGGAAGTTCCCGTCTCCGGGTCTGTACCTTCCAGGAAGAAACCAAACACGTCGTTAAAATTGCTGCATACAAAGTTGGGGTACTCATCAGAAGCAAAGACATAGCGGAACATGAGGGTATCGCCGGTGGGGACGAAGTTAATCCGGAATATAGCGACATCTCTGATCGTACTATTATTGGAAATTGTAGCTATCTCCTCCGTGTAAGCATTGCTGTTATTAATGAAGGAGGCATCTCCAAAGCTAGCCATATCTGCCCCACCAAAGTTGCCGGAAGACTGTGCCAGTCCGGTTGTCATGAGGAAGCCCTGCTCCAGCCCAATAATATCACTGCCCCCGAGAAACCGGCCCACAGCCGGGCTTACCCCTTCAAATTGGATATTCGTGACTTCAATGCCCTCACCAAGGCATACATCTTCGATCAGCTCTACGGGCGTGAAAGTGGAATCAAGTGACCCAATCACGGTATAAGGTGCTTGTGCATACAGAGCACCGGTCAGAAAAAGCAAGCTCAAAATCGTAAAAAACCTCATCTTCATTGGTTATGGTTTGATATCAGAATTATACACTACTACGCCACCCGGGCCTCTCGATGAGTGGGTGTGAAGTGATGCCAATAGATTCAAAAAAGGGGGTGCTTACGATAAGATATCAGTGCATGATGCGCCAGACCATTTCTTTCATCAGTTCGCCTTCGGGCTTACCGGTGTTATTGTAGCCAACGCCTTTAGATTTCAGATCGAATTCTTTCAGGAGGGTAATGACTTGTTCAGTCTTGGAGTGGGAATAGTTGCGTGCTGCTGCCCGATATTCTTTCAGAAAGAAGCTCGAACGCAGCTGCAAAGTACTCAATAATTCGTTTTCCGGCAAATTTTTCGCGGCGTGGAATAGGTAGATTTTGCTGAAGTAGTTGTACAATGAGCCAATAAGCATAGGCATTGGGCCTTTCTTCGGATTGGCAGAAAAGTAGTTGACAATACGCTGCGCCTTGAGGGGGTCACGAAGCCCGATGGCCCGTTGCAGCTCGAATACGTTGAAGTCTTTGCTAATGCCGATGTGTTGTTCCACCGCAGCGTCGTCTACCTGTGTGCCGGGAGGGAGATTTAATGCCAGTTTGTCCAGCTCGTTGGCGATTTTTGATAAATCTGTCCCCAGGTTCTCCGCAATCAGCTCACCGGCTTTCGGGGTAATGGTCAGTTTATGGCTTTTAAGGTAGTTGCTGATCCAACCCGGTACCTGATTATCGTACAGGGGCTTGGACTCGAAAATCAGCGCGTTTTTCTTTAGCGCTTTACCAAACTTTGAATTGAGGTTGAGCTTTTTGTGCTTGTGGCAAATTACCAGAATGGTAGACTCCATGGGCTTCTCGATGTAAGAAAGCAGGTCAGACAGCGTGCGCATATCCTGAGCTTCCTTTAACAACACCACCTGATGGGAAGCCATCATCGGGAAACGGCGGGCCGTATCCACGATAGCCATGTGGTCTACATCTTTTCCATAGAAAACTGTTTGGTTGAACGACTGCTCCGCCTCCGAAAGAGCGTTTTTCTCAATATAGTGCGAAATAGAATCAATAAAGTAGGGCTCCTTTCCATGCAGAAAGTAGATGGGGCGGAATTTTTTTTCCCGCAGTTCATGTAGAATTTGCTGAAAGTCCAAAATGTAGCCGGTTACAGGTTCGGGGCAATAATACGTAAGGTACAAAGCAGTTTCTGTTTTTTCTGGCTGTTTTTTTTGCCTTGTACGTTAGGAAGGCTGAAACAGAAAAAAACAATTGCATTATTGCACTGCATTCCATCATGTCTCAATGGGCTGAGTGATACTTGCACCTAAAATAATAAAAGGCTGTGAACCAGCAGTAATGACTTTTGGGTATTTTGCTGTTTTCGTTTTTATTTTTAAATTTTAGAATGCAAGAAATTTCTAAATGAGTAACAGAAAAAATTAAATGCAAAAACCGGAAATATCCAGTCAAAGCCAGTCAGCCCGACAAGCAAGGGTGCTCCGGCAGTTAAAATCAACCTTAAATGCTGCTGAAGGAGAAGAGAAGAGAGAAGCTTTTTAAGAACGGCGGGCGCCTACCCGGTACTTGCTAAAGAAGCCCCGCATCCGCATTTGCAGGACCCCAAAGACAGCTTCCTTGATGATACCTGAAGACATCTTTGAAGTTCCTTCCACCCGATCGATAAAGGTAATAGGCACCTCGATAATCTTATACCCCATCTGATAAGTTGCGAACTTCATTTCGATCTGGAAGGCATAACCCACGAAGCGGATTTTATCGAGGTCCATGGCTTTCAGGACCTCCCGCCGATAGCAGACGAAACCTGCGGTCGGGTCATTGACCGGCATGAAGGTGATAATCCTGACGTAGAGAGAGGCACCATAGGACAGCGCAATGCGGTCGATGGGCCAGTTCTCAAGCTTTCCGCCCTTTACGTAGCGGGAACCAACGCTCATGCCAGCTCCGGGTTGGGCACACGCCTCGTATAACCGGATCAGATCATTGGGGTTGTGGGAAAAGTCAGCATCCATCTCAAAAATAAACTCATAGCCATGCTCCAGCCCCCACTTAAAACCAGCGATATAAGCCGTACCTAAACCCAGCTTGCCCTGCCGCTCCTTGAGGAAGACACGCCCGGGGTAAGCTTCCTGTTTCTCCCGGACCAAATCTGCTGTGCCGTCCGGGGAGCCATCATCAACGATAAGCAGGTGAAAATCCTTTTCCAGGTTCATCACTGTATCGATCATGCGAGGGATGTTCTCGCACTCATTGTAGGTTGGAATTATGACTAAACTATCAGACAAAGTCGGCAATTCTGAGATGAGTGTTGTAATAATATGGGCGACAAAGATAGACGCTTTGCCCTTTATTTTGAGCAGCGGAACGAAAAAGTTTGTCTACTGGCAGCTGCCTGTAAAAATTAATGGTTTTCGGCAGGAGCTGTCGTTGCTGCAACGTTAATTATGCCATCATAGCCCTACCTTTGTTCAAAACGACCGTATGCAGCCCGGAAAGCTAAAATTATTGACCACTCTGACGCTCTTCCCGCTCCTCCTGCCGGCACAGGGGATGATTAGCGGATTTATGAACCCCAGGGGCACGCTTGATATCGCTCCCGGTTATGGTTACGAGCATTTTGATGAGTATCGCTTTGGAGATGAGCCCCGTGCACAGGAACTAACCACCATTAGCTATAACCTTTTTGCAGAATACAGCATGAGTGATCATGGTTCGGTGGTCATCAATCTGCCCTACCTTTATATAAACGAAAACATCAGGGGCGTTCAGGATGGCTCCATATTTATTAAAATCCGGAATGGGTTACGGGAGTTTTCATCCGGAAGGCTCAATACCATTACAGCCGTAGGGCTTACCATGCCTCTTTCCGCTTATCCGACTACTATAGATACGCCAATAGGCTATGGGGCAGTGCAGTTTCAGGGGCGCCTGGCAGTGCAATACAACGCCGGTTACGGTTTCTTTTTTCACTTGCAGAGTGGTGCTGATTTCCGGTTTTTATCCCCGCTTCAAACTTCCATCCCTATTTTGATCCGTACGGGTTTTGGCAGCGCCTATTACTTTGTCGAAGGGTGGGTGGAATGGTACAATACCCTCAATAATGCTGTTGACCAGCAAGTGACCGGAGGTGCAGGCTCAGATTGGACGCGGCTTGGCGGCACACTCTATGTTCCGGTCTACAGAGGGCTGGGCCTGGCAGGCAACCTGGCCTTTATTGTGGGCGGCCGTAACATCGGGCTTTCCAGCCGGTATGGTTTTTCACTTGTATATCGGCACCAATCGCGTTAACTTTGCGCGATGCATTCCAGAATCCGTCATCCTGAACGCGTATCTCCAGCTGAGCTCGACGATTACCTCCGGGCCGGTTGGCGCTGTACTGGCCAGGCTATCTATACCTCTCATTTCATGCGTTTCCCTCCGGAAACACATGGACGAATTTACTCCACTATTCCCACCCGGCTCAGCCTGCAGGGGTATAGTTTCCGCAAAAGCCTCAGGAAGCTTTACCGTAAGGTGCAGGAGCAGTTTGAGGTGCGCTCAGGTATGCCCCTTGCCTGGGATGAAGCGATGGAGGAAGTCCATGAAAAGTATCAGTTAGCATTCCCTGACCGCCCACTGGCTGACCTTGAGGTCTATCAGAAAAAGCCCACAGGCCCGTTTACTTTTGATACCCGCTGCGTCAAGGTATATCATGAGGGCCAACTTATCGCCTTCAGCCTGTTCAACCTTGGCGAAAAAAGCCTGTACAGCAGTCAGGGGATTTACGACCCGGAATGGAGCCGGTACAGCCTGGGCTTTTTTACTATGCTTGAAGAAATCCGGTACGCGCAGCAAACAGGCCGGTCGTACTTTTATCCCGGTTATGTGGTGCCCGGTTATCCGGAATTTGACTATAAAAAGCGAGTGGGGCCGCTGGAGATGTTTTTGTTGCATTCGCGTAAATGGGTACCAGAATCCGAAGTCAGGCCTGAACAAATCCCCGTAAATCGAATGCGGGCTGCATTGGAAATGCTAAAAACGAAGCTTCAAGACACAGGTATCGACAGCCACCTGCTGGAGTACGCCCTGTTTGACATCCGCTTTTTTGACAACCGCCCCCTACCCTTTTTGGAATTTCCTCTCCTGTTGCTGCTGTCTAGCCCGGAGCCTGCCCGTTACTGCCCGGCGGTCGTTTTTATACCTGAGTTGCAGCAGTACGCTGTACTGGACATCAAGTTCTTCGGTATCGGTGTGCACCATGTCCCTACTTATCAGGAAGTTATGGAGCGCAAGCCCACCGTTGTCCGTTACCCGATTGCTATTATGGAAATCATCGGGGAAAAGCTCGAACTGGAACCCACGGTAACCTTGTTGGAAAGAGAAATACGGAATACCAGTTTTTTATAACCTGATCAGCCACTTTTTTCGAGTATTTATTGTTAATATCGCCTCTACAAGAGCCTAACATGTTTGCAGAGAAGCATTATCCTGAATTACTGTTGCCGGAAGAATTGGATGCCTACCTGTCCCGAGGCTGGTACCGCATGGGGCAAACTGTATTCACGACCCACTTTCTCTGCTTCGGCCGGTCTTACTATTCGGCCATTTGGGTCCGGCTTCCCCTGACAGGCTACCGGTTCCGGAAAAGCCTCAGGAAAGTTTACCGAAAAGTAGGCCGCTACTTCGAATCCGAAATAGGACAGGCTGCGATTACCCCTGAAAAAGAAAGACTATACCGCCGCTACAAAGCTTCCTTCTCCGGTATGCTGGCCCCTACCCTGCGCGATGCATTAATGGATGGGGAAGATTTCAATATTTTCAGGACGTATGAAGTCAGGGTTTACGATAAAGACAAGCTCATTGCACTGAGCTACTTCGACCTTGGGCATCACAGCTCGGCAAGTATTATGGGGATTTATGACCCGGACTACAAAAAGTATAGCCTGGGCCTCTTCACTATGCTTAGAGAGATTGAATACTCGATGGAGCGGAAACTACTTTATTACTATCCTGGTTATGTTGTGCCCGGATATCCCCGATTTGATTACAAATTAAGGATTGGAGAGGTGGAATACTTCGACCTGAGCCTTCATACCTGGCGCCCGCACACCGGCCTGGCTGAGACAGAGACCCCTTTGGGTGCAATGAATGCACGCCTTCAGGAAATGCAGCAGTTTCTTAGCCATAAAGGCTACAAGAGCCAGTTGCTGAACTATCCGCTTTTTGAAGCTAATTTATTCGGTTTTTGGAGTGCCCCTTATTTTGACTATCCCGTTTTCCTGCTTTGCTCTCCAAGAGACCACAACCGTCGTTTCCTCATCATCGTTTACGATCCGGCCGTGTCTTCCTACAAGCTAATGGTTGCAGCGCTCTTTGATGACCTTCAACTGTATTTCAACCATTCCTATACCGAGTCCTTCGACAAGCGGACTAACTTTGTAGAATTACTGGTCATAGAGCGGATGCTGGAGGAAAGCCGCACGCCCGGACACCTGCTTCAGGCCTTACTACAGGGAGCAAAGCTACAGTAACCGCTTACTCCGGCGACAGGCTTTCCTTAAATTGGTCGCGGTATTTAGGCCCTACCGGCAGCTTTTTCAAACCTTCCTCCGGCGCAGACCGCAATTCTAGATAGGTGTAATTGCTGGCGTAGCTTCGGATATGGTTTAGATTGACAACAAAGCTATCGTGTATACGCATAAAGTGGTCACGCGGGAGTTTTTGTTGCAAATTCTTGATACGGTTGCGGGTCACGTAAGTTCCGCCAGTCGTTACAATTCGTACGTCTACGTTGGCGCCTTCCAGATAGAGGATTTCCTCATGCGCCAATTTGACCCATTTGCTTTTGCTCTTGATGAGCAGATGCGCCTCTTGTTTAGTTACGGGCTTGCTATCATCTTTTTGTTCCAGGCTCCGCAGCGCCTTTTGAATGGCTTTATTAAGTTGCTCTTCCTCGATGGGCTTAAGCAGGTAACCAGACAAATCATAATCGTACCCTTTGACAGCATACTCTGCGAAGGCCGTTGTAATGATCACCCTGGGGCTTGAAGGGAGTTTTTGAATGGCTTCCAGAAAATTGAACCCACTGGCCTCAGGCATTTCAATGTCCAGAAAAATGAGATCCGGGACAAGGGTTGCGCTATCGGAAAGATAAAGGTAGGCGTCCTCCGCATTGTCAAATGCCCGAAGCAGCCGCAAGTCCAACCGGCTGTGCAACAAGTCAATAAGGTGTTCTCTCTGCAGCGCTACATCCTCAACAATGATAAAGCTGTAAACTGCACTCATAGCACAGGGATTTTCAGGTTAATGGTGTAGTAAGGCGGAGACTTATCCACTTCCAGCCGGTAACGCCCGCCATAGACCAGCTCGAGGTTTTCTATGGCTGCAGAAAGCCCGATTCCACTCTTTGCCTTTTGTCCATCTACCGTGCCTTCGTTGCGGGCGTGAGGTTTGAAGCTGTTTCGGATACAGGCTTCCAGCCATCCTTCAGTTATTTCAAAGTGGATTTGTATGAGTTTTTCTCCCGCTCCCCGGCTGTTGTAGTGTTTGAAGCAGTTTTCTACAAAGAGTAGCAAAATCATTGGTGCAATTCTTGCGTTATCGGGTGCCTGCCCTTCTTCCCGGTAGTCCAGTACGGTATGTGCGCCCAGTTGGAGCCGCTGTAGCTCAACGTAACTGCGGATAAAACGCAGCTCGTCCTGAAGCGGTACCAGCCGCTCGTTTGTTTGATAAACCAGGTGCCGCAGCAGTCGCGACAGCTCACCGATCAGGTCCGGCAAGCCCTCAGACTTTCGTCGAGCGAGGATTTGGAGATTCGCCAGGGTATTGAACAAAAAATGGGGCCGGATTTGCCGCTTGATGAAGTTCAGCTGCTGCTCAGCCTCCCTGCGGCGGCGGATGATATCCAGCCGTTCTTTCCGTTCCAGTTCGCGGCTTCGTTCGATAGCCTCTTTGGTATAGGAAATCCCGGTTGTGCAAAGAATGAAAACCAGAATAGCGATGACCAATTCATACCACTGCTGCTCGATGATGTCAAAAGCGGCATGCATGACAGGGGCGTAGATAAAGGAGAAGACCACTGCAGTGATGAGGCTCAGCAACAAAAAAAGATAGAAGGAACCATTCTTTACCCACTTCCGGTCATGAATGCTACGGGTCAGAAAATCCTGCAGCCGCCCCTGATACACAAAGAACAGGTTGAAATAAACCGGCACCCCCATCATAAGCGTGTACCCGAGGGCTTCCCGAAATACTTTCCAGAAGGCTTCCCGCTGATAGCCGAAGGTGTCCAGGAGCTCCGCTTTACCCTGATACCAGGCGTGCACCGCAAAGAAGCAGAAAACCACAATCAGCACCACTGCCCCAAATACCAGGTGCTGTACCAGGTCTCTGCGCAATGCTTCATAAAGCCGGTCTTGGGCATGTGTGATTTTCATTATTCCAGTCTCTGCTACAAAAACAGGGCTATCTGCTACAATTATTTGAAATTGGTGTCAGCAAATGGCAAATTAGTAATTGTAAGTGATAATGATAAACCTGAACAGGTTATAAAATACAGATTTGCATTCCCGACAATCCGCCAGCGTGGCTCAATACCCACTGGCGGATTTGTTTTTGATTAGGGGCGGATTTGCTCAAACAAGCCTCGCAGGGCCTCCCGTTCTACCGTATGCTTTCCTTCAAAAGTATGTACCTGATAATTCATAGGTAATTGCGCAGCAAGAGCTTCTTGGGCTGCTACGCGCTCCGGCGTGATAAAAGGGTCTTCCGTGCCATACACGAAGTGCAGGGGCTTGTCTTGAAAATGATGCCGGACAGGACCATAGTCAATATCCTCTGGAATACTACCTGCCCAAAGAATGAGTTGGGAGAAGGTGGGGTTTTCACGGGCTATCCACCGGAGCTGCGTGGCGCAGCCCTGAGAGAAGCCCAGCAGGATAATTTGGGCGCCGTCAGGCAAATCAGCCGTGAAGTGTATATACAGCTTTGTCAGGTAAGCCGAAAAATCCGCAATTTCAGCCAGGCGGTCCTCCTTAGTCATCCAGCTCGATACCACGTTGCCGGAAAGCCCGCCCCAGTAAAAACGGGAAAGCCCTTCCGGAGCGACTATGAGCGTATCCGGACGGGCAATAACATCAATTTTTTTGATAAAATGTTTAGCCAACTGCCCGTAGCCGTGGCAGGCGATAACCAGGCAATTGGTTTGCTCTGTACATTGGCCAAAGGTGAAATAGCGGGCCGTGCGCTGAACGCTAAGGTGGTGTTCTTCAATCAAAGCGGCAGTTATTGATTTCCACGCCCAAAGATATCTTTTTTGCGATTGTCTAAGATAGGTGATGGACGGGGCGCTTCCTCAGATACCTGATCGAAGACTTTCTCCACGTGAACCCATTTGCCGTCTTTTTCAAGCTTATAGGCTTCGTAGCTGCCATCCGGGTAATAGGTCAGTCCTTCACCATGAGGGCCGTTTTGCCCGATCAGATGGTCAAACATGATCATCTCCAGCACATCATCGTAGTTGAGGCGGGTGCTTACTTCAGCTGAATACTCCCGCACCACGCGGTGCTTAACCTTTCCCGGACCATGCTGGAAAACCGGCGCGCCAAATGTCGGCTCCCCATCTTTGAACACCAGCACATCGATCAGCTTCCGCTTACGGAACAGCTCGTAGCCGTCGTACCCGAAAAGCAGGTAATGGCGGTCTCTTTTTTTGCCGGTTTGCTTAATATTGTAGTAAACCGTTCCATACCAATAGTCGGGGCTCATGACCTCATACTCCGGCATACGCACCTCTGCAGAGTGGTCTTCCAGCTGATAGACACTACCTGAGCTATGCTGCAAAAAACCACCGTAGCGGTAATCATTTTCACTCATATACAGCTGCCAGGTGAATATCCGGAAGGTACTGTCCTGAGGGTACTGAATGGAAATACCCTGTAATCCGGAAAAGGGATATTGAAAAGCAGATTCTGCGGAAAGAGCCTCCTGAAGCAGGTTTTTGATTTCTGTACCTGCCTTTAACCGATGCTCCGCAAGCGTGTCCCTAAGCAGGGTTTTAGCAAGCCCCGAAAGAGAGTCCTCTACCATTTCAAAGTAGGTAAAATCTTGGGGAGCCTGAGCCGCCAGCGGAACCGCAGAAATCGTCAGAAGAGCGCAAATAAAGGACTGGACTAGCCTGGAAATCATACTATCGTTTTTGGACTAACCGAATAACGTTCAGTTGGCTTCCTATATTTTGAGCAACTAAAAATCCTTCCTGCAGTAACGGCTATAGCTTATTGATTACCGGTAACGTTTGCCCTTATTGTTTTTGTAATCCTGAAAAATAAACTCTCCCAGCCCCTGCAGGCTGCTGTAAAAGGCTTTCCCATTATTTGCCTGAGTAAATTGCTCTACAAAATTTTGAAGGTAAGGGTCGCGGGCAATCATGAAGGTCGTTATGGGAATATCAATTTTCCGGCAGCGCTGCGCCAGATTGAGCGTCCGGTTGACAATGGTGCGGTCAAGCCCGAAACTGTTTTTATAGTACCGTTTACCTTTCTTGATACAGGTGGGTTTGCCATCCGTAATCATAAAGATTTGCTTATTCGGATTCTTGCGGCGGCGCAGGATATCCATGGCCAGTTCCAAACCCGCAACAGTATTGGTATGGTAAGGCCCCACCTCAAGATAGGGCAGGTCTTTGATTTCAATACGCCAGGCGTCGTTGCCAAACACGATGATATCAAGCGTATCTTTGGGGTAGCGGGTGGTGATAAGTTCAGAAAGCGCCATGGCCACTTTCTTGGCAGGGGTAATCCGGTCTTCCCCATACAAAATCATGGAGTGCGAAATATCGATCATGAGCACCGTGCTCATCTGGCTTTGATAGAAGGTCTCCTTAACTTCCAGATCGTCGTGGGTCAGCTTGAACTCATCAATGCCGTGGTTGATTTGAGCATTGCGCAGGCTTTCTGAGACCGCCAGCTGATCGAGAGGGTCGCCAAACTGAAAAGGGCGGAGGTCAGAAGTCGTTTCGTTGCCCCCACCGCCGAAATTGGTGTTATGGCTGCCACGCTTGGACTTTTTGAGTTTGCCAAAGATATCCTCCAGTGCTTTTTGGCGCAGGGCAATTTCCATTTTAGCGGAAGGCACAAAGTTAGCGTTGTCACGGTCCTGTTGCTGAATATAGCCTTTATCAATCAGGTCTTGTATGAAATCTGCCATACCATACTCCTCGTCAGTCAGGTCATATTGCTTGTCCAGTTCGGTGAGCCAGGAAAGCGCTTCACTGACATCTCCCGAGGTATGTACCAGCAACTCCTGAAACAGCTTAAGCAGCTTCTCGAAAGAGGCCCCGTCTTCCTGTCCGGGAATGTATTCTGAGAATTTCCAACCTATCATACGTCTCTGTTTTTGGTAAGGCATCCGTTTTGGACCTACAGACATGAAATGACAGTCGCCCTGAAAAAGTTCAGAGCGACGAGGATTATGCTTTGTATGCAAGGCGGCTCAGGCAGGCGTATCGTTTTCTACTTCACAGCATTTTACCAACCCGAGATAGTCTACACGATCTGATGCCAGCTTGTGGATAAAGCTATTTCTAATTTCGCCATCCTGAATAACAAAGGCGCCGGGCATTTGAAAGCCATCGCCCAACTGCGGGCCAATGCCATGTCCTGCAACCACACCGGCAGAAAATCCACGTATCCAGGACTGCAACCCGAAAAGTTGGGTAAAATTACCTTTAACCAGGCCAAACTCTGTGTAGTACTTGCACTCAGGGTCACTAATATGCTGTACCCCTTCCAACCCGTAGCGGTTGAAGTAGCGCTCGGCCACCTCATTATCAGTCATGTGAACAAAAACCAATTCAGAGCCTGAAGCCTCAATATCTTCCCGTTCTTTGGAAATATCAGCGAGAGCTTCCCGGCAGAAGGTACAGCCAAAATGCCGAAGAAAAACCAATAAAACCGGCTTGTTTTCAGATAACGCCATCAGGCTGGCGCCTTCATTGGTCACCATTTCCTTCAATAGCTCATTTTCAACTGGACGGTTGGTTTCCATACATTTTTCGATTTTCAATATTCTTCAACATCCGCAGCTGAACATTGTTCTGGCCTCAGCCAAAGAATGTATTTCAGGGTATCTGCTTTCAATTACATCTCCTACGATAAATATCGAATAAAAAATACAACTCTGGAAATGGAATTTGTCTGAAAAAAGCAACAATCCACATATAAAGCAGATGGGGCTCCCGCACGGTTACGAAAGCCCCATCTGACAGAGTCTAACGGACGGGACAATTTAGATGTCCATCTTCTCAAATACGTCCATTACAGAACGTACATGTTGAGCCGATTCAGTTAGCAGCGCTTTTTCGTCTTCATTGAGCTGCAGCTCGATGATCTGCTCAATACCATTTTTGCCCAGCTTAACCGGTGCCCCAAGGAACATGTCATTGATGCCATACTGTCCGTCGAGGCGCACGCAGCAAGGGAATATACGCTGCTCGTCGCGCACGATGGATTCCACCATTTGAGCAGCTGCCGCACCCGGAGCATACCAGGCAGAAGTACCCATCAGCTTGACCAGTTCGCCACCGCCAACTTTGGTACGCTCTACGATAGCATCCAGTTTGTCTTTGTCGATGAGTTCCAGCACAGGGATACCAGCAACCGTGGTATACCGGGGCAGTGGCACCATAGTGTCGCCGTGTCCGCCCATCAGTACCGCCTGAATATCTTTAGGAGACACATTCAGCTCTGTAGACAGGAAAGCCCGGTAACGCGCAGTATCAAGGATACCGGCCATACCAAATACACGGGAAGCATCAAGACCTGAAGCTTTGTAGGCTGCGTAGGTCATTACGTCCAGTGGATTGGAAACCACGATGATAATAGGGTTCTTCGAGTGCTCCATGATAGAGCTGGAAACCATATTGACAATCTTGGCGTTGGTGGCGATCAAATCATCGCGGCTCATGCCAGGCTTACGAGGAATGCCGGCGGTGATGACCACAATATCCGAATCAGCCGTTGCTGCATAATCTTCCGTTCCGATCAGCCGGGTGCTGTAGTAATCAATTGGAGCCTGCTGCCAGCTGTCCAGCGCTTTGCCCCGCGCCATATCGCCTTTGATATCCAGGAGGACGACTTCGTTTACCAGGTCCTTATGGGCTAAAACATTAGCACAGGTTGCGCCCACATTGCCGGCGCCGACTACGGTCACTTTACTCATAACTTTTTATTGGTTTTTGCTAATTGACTTATCTGTATCCGCTGATCCTTAGTATCAGGAAAGTCAGCGGGGCAAACTTAATTAATTATCTTCAGCTTCCGAAGTAACTTTCGTCATATCAACTGCTGCCTTTAATCACTTCTTCAGGTCTCTTGCCCGGTTTTTAGCTTTGGATTTTAGCAGATTTGGCACACGTTAGACAAATCATATTTTAAATTTTTGCTACTTTTGCGGTGCCAAATTTACCTCTATAAAGAGTAAGAGTAAAACAAATTTTGCCTCCTTCTACCGAGGTCTTCATCAGCAAAATATCTCTTGGAAATGTTAAAAAGGTTTTTCCTTCTGTTTTTTGTCGCATTGTCTGCCCTGCTTCCTTCACAGGCTCAGGAGACACACTTCCCCTGTGGGATCGACCACGAAGGTGCACAACTCCTCACCGAGCGCCTCCTCGAAAACAAAGCCGCTCTTGAAGCCGGCCTGATCACGGAACGCAGCACCAGCTATGTGCCTGTAAAATTCCACCTGGTCGGACAGGCGGATGGCTCCGGCCGCGTATCGCCTTCCAGAGTACTTGACCAGCTATGTGCCCTCAACGAGGATTTCGCACCAGCAGATATTCAATTCTACATTAAAGATGGTTTCAATGAAATCTTCAATAATGCAGTATTTGAAAACCATTCCAATACGCAGAATACTATTATGGAATTCGAAAGGGATAATAACGCCATAAATGTTTTCATTCCCGCTAATGCCAATACTGGCGGAGGTGGGATCGGTACCACTCTGGGGTATTATTCTCCCTTCAAAGACTGGTTGGTCATCCGTAAAAATGACGTGGGCACCTCCGAAATTACCATGACCCACGAGTTTGGCCACTTCTTCAGCCTGCCCCACCCTTTCAATGGCTGGGACTTTGAGCCCTGGGATGCGGCCATGCATGGCACCACCGTCAATCAGACCACTGCTCCGGATAATTTTACGCCGGTAGAGCTGGCAGATGGCAGCAATTGCGGAAGTGCGGGCGACTTCATATGTGATACACCGCCCAACTATAACTTTGGCTTCGGCTGGGTCAACTGCAATTTCACAACAGAAGTGAAGGACCGCAATGGTGATGTGCTTGACCCGGAAGAGCGCCTGTTCATGAGCTACTTCCTGAATTGCCCACGGGAGGAGTACTTCTTCTCCGATGACCAGATTTCGCTCATGCAGGCAGACCTTGCTTCTTCTCAGCGGTCTTACATCAGGAGCAACCACACCCCGGTGCTGGAAGAAATTAATGAAACGCCGGTACTTACTGGCCCGATCAACAGCGAGATTGTGGAAGGCTTTAACGCGGTCAATTTGTCTTGGGATCCCGTACCTGGTGCTCAGGCTTACGTATTGCAGATTTCACGCCTGCCTACCTTCTCTGCCACGCTTACGGTTTATGATGAAGTGGTTTATGGCACCTCTAAAGTAATCAATAGCCTTCTGGAGAATACCAATTATTTCTGGAGGGTGCGCCCCTTCAGTGCTTACCGGACCTGTACAGAATTCTCGGATGCCGAAGCCTTTACCACCGGCAGCACCGTAGCTGCCGATGACATTGAACTGCTTGACGTATTCAACGTAGCACCAAACCCTGTAAGCGGGCAGGCCAACGTTCTGATCAACCTAAAGGCTAATCAGGCTTTCTCCGCATTCCTATCCGTACATAATATGGCAGGCCAGGAAATTGCTCAGCTGGGCGAAGTGAAAGTACAACAAGGCAGCAGTTCCTTTGAAATGCCCGCCCAAAACCTCAGCCCGGGTGTATACCTCATTGGGCTCAGCAGCCCGGAAGGCCGGCAGTTTAAGCGGCTGGTCGTCACCCGCTAACCTCCTGCCCTCCGCTGTCCTTCTTTTTCTGAAAGAGAAATGACAAATTTATCTTTACCGATAATGCCCAATGAACTACTTGTTTTATTGGGCATTATCATTGGGCCAGGCACCGTCACTGCGGCGCCTGCACATTAGAAATATGATAACAAATCTGCCAGATGAATTTAAAAAGACACCAATTCTACCTGTTACTGCTTGTTTTAATAGCCGGCTATTCCGAAATATCTGCACAGGCAACAGGCGACTTCTGCGCCACCCCTCCCGGAAAGAGCGAATGGCTGGAATCCTATCAGCGCAATCCGGAAAATTATGCCGTCCGTTCAGGAGAGCTACGCTACATTCCACTGACCATTCATCTTGTCGGCAATGATGAAGGCTCGGGCTTTTTTACCGGTGAGCAGCTGGCAGATGCGCTTTGCACTTTAAACGAAGATTTTTTGCCAGCTGATTTGCAATTCTTTATTGCCGGAGACATCCGGTATATCAGCAATTCTACCTACTACCAGCATACATTTGGGCAAGGCTTCCAAATGATGCAGGAGAACAACGTGCCCAACACGGTCAATTGCTACTTTGTGCAAGACCCCGGAGGTGCTTGCGGCTACTTCTCTCCCGGAGCTGATGCGGTGGCGATGTCAAAAGGCTGCAGTGGCGTCAATAGCCATACCTGGGCGCACGAGCTCGGCCATTTCTTTTCCCTGCCCCATACCTTCTCGGGCTGGGAAGGTACGGACTACAGTCCCATTGACCCTACCCCTGCGTTCATCAATGGCCGGCGGGTAGAACGGATGGACGGTGGCTTTTGTGGCACTGCCGGCGATGGCTTCTGCGATACGCCACCAGACTATTTAAGCTACCGGTGGCCTTGCAATACTGAAGGATTGAGCAATGTACAGCAAAAAGATCCCGCCGATTCCACCTTCCGGTCTGATGGCACTTTCTTCATGAGTTACGCTAGCGACCGGTGCATGAATCGTTTTTCAGACGAGCAAATTGCCGCCATGCGCGCTAATATTGAGTTTCAGCGCCCCGGGCTTCTCCTCAACCCATTCCTGCCGGATTTGATTCCGGATACCTTTGAAGTGGCGTTGCTTGCTCCCGATTCAGGTGCGGTTTTTGACGTCACCAGTTCTGTTACTTTGGAATGGGAAGCCGTGCCCGGCGCCATTGGCTACGCTATAGACTTCGACCTCTATGTGCCTTTCAATGGGTCCACGATCAACTTCAGGAGCTATACTACATCCACCAACAGCCTGATGCTCAACAACCTGCAATCCAACCGTACTTACATTTGGAAAGTTCGCCCCTTCGGCCGTTACGATGGTTGCACAGCCTACAGCACTCCCAAAGCGTTCACAGTAGGCACCTTCGTGGATAGCAAAGACGCCTCATTGGCGGCATACGGGCTCCGGGCGTTCCCCCAACCAGCAAGCCTGAGTACCGGGCACTTCAGTGTGGAATACGAAATTCCCGGAAATGAGCTGGCCCAACTCCGCCTGATCAACAGCAGCGGGCAGATTGTACAAACCCTGCAGTTTGAGGCTCAGCCCGGAAAGCAAACTGCAGAGGTCCCAACAAGAGGCCTGCCACCCGGATTTTACCTCCTGGAACTGACAACAAGCGCCGGGCGATGGGTGGAAAAGTTAAGCCTGTCCCGTTAGGCACTTCAGCTACCGGATGGAGAACTGCCTACCATTGTTTATCTTTCGAAAAAATGCAGACCAATGGCAAAAATTCTACACGCACTGGTTTTAATTCTTGGCCTGGCTACAGCAGTACAGGCACAATCCAACTGGGACTTCCCCTGTGGCACCCCATCGGGCAAATCTGACTGGCTGAAGCGCTATCAGGAAGCCCCGCAGCTTTATCAGCGGGACAATGACACGACCTTGTATGTCCCGCTTACCATACACATCGTAGGGACCGATTCCGGAAATGGGTTCTTTTCCCTTTCCGGGCTGAAAGCGGCCTTCTGCAAACTCAACGAAAGCTTTGAAGAAGCCAACATTCAGTTTTTCATGGCTGGTGAGATCAATTATTTGATGAATTCGGCATGGTACTCCCATGAGACTGTTTTGGAAGGAGCGGAAATGATGTTTGCCAACAACGTTGATGGCACCTTGAATATTTACTTCGTCAACGATCCCGCTGGCAATTGTGGTTACAACCTCCCCTATGCAGGCATCGCCATGCGCAAAAGCTGCTCCGGGCCCAATGACAATACCTGGGCGCACGAAATCGGGCATGCTCTGGCTATCCCCCACCCTTTCCTGGGCTGGGAAGGCGGTATCAGCCACGATGGGTCACAAACGCACAACTACAACAACCCGGCGCCCGAGATCATCACCTATGACTATACTTTTTTTCAGGATACCCTGATTGAGGATACCTTAATCATTGATACTGCCTACGTAGAATTGCTGGATGGCAGCAATTGCAGCTTTGCCGCTGATGGTTTCTGCGACACCTCGCCGGACTATCTGGCTCAACGCTGGTTTTGCGACGCCAATGGAGAAAGCCCGACTATTCAAACAGACCCTACCGGTGCCACCTTCCGCTCGGATGGCAGCCTGATCATGGGATATTCTGATGATGCCTGTCAGGCCAGATTTACAACGGAGCAGATTGCCGCCATGCGTGCCGATCTCTACGATGAAAATCCGGATTGGATTTCTCAGGAGCCGCCCATGGGACTCGTAGCCAGTACAGTTACGGAATTCCTTAGCCCGGAAGAGGGCGCTGAGTTGCCTTTTGATGAAGTGTTGCTTTCCTGGACGCCAGTTGAAAATGCAACTCATTACATTGTGCAAATCAGCCCGCTGCCCACCTTTGGCCTCCGGTCTGAGTACATTGCGGAAGGTAATGCCCTTGTGGTAACCGACCTTGTGGCTAACCGCGACTATTACTGGCGCATCACACCATACAATGCCTATTCTTATTGCGCACCGATTTCGGAAGTAGGCACCTTTAGCACCACCGATGTAAGCAGTGTGTCTGCAATCGATCAGCTGGCCTCCCTCAGGGTTTTCCCTCAGCCAGTTAGTGGAGGAAATGCTTTTACGGTCGATTTCACAGTCAATGCGCCGATTGACGGCCGGATCAGGCTATTCAACAGCCTTGGACAGCCCCTTCAGGAGAGAGCGCTGAACTACAGTACCGGGCGGCACACGCTGGAGTTTCCAACCACACAGCTGGCAGCAGGGGTGTATTTTCTATCCGTTCAAACGGCAGAAGGCCAGGCAGTGCAGCAAATTGTCGTCAAATAATTTAAGCAGCGGCTATGGCTTTCATGTTAAGAAAAGCCACAGCCGCTACTCAAGCGCTATGATTACTCAGGCTTTTGCATCAGCAGTGTAAACAGATGTGGCGCTCCCACCAGAGGTTCACACTCAAACCACCCATCAGGCCTTGGTCTCATGTTGGGGAAGCAATCAAATGGCGATGCCGGATACTCTTCGAAAGCCTTTAGTTCCAGCCCTTGGCTCATCAGTGCATTGATCACTTCACTGATGCTGTAGCTCCAGGTGTACTCCATACGGATGGTGCCCTCTTGCGGATTGGCGTAAGACCCCACGACTTCTTCTGCGTAGGAAGGCTCTGCACTCCCAAAATAACTGCAGACATATTTGCCCGTATCAAAATCGAACATCATCAGGCCCGGATGGAACTCGGCGATAAAGAAAATACCTCCAGGCTTCAGGTGGCGTGCCACTACTTCCCCCCAGCGCTTGAGGTCCGGGAGCCAGGTAAGGACGCCGTAGGAGGTAAAAACGATGTCATAGGTTTCTTTCAAATCGAGTACTAAAACATCCGACTGCACAAAACGGGCAGCAAGGCCCATTGATTCTGCCAGCGAGCGGGCGGTAGCAATCGCCTTGCCTGAAAAATCCACGCCTGTAGCCCGAGCTCCAAGCCTCGCCCAGGACAGGGTATCCTGTCCGAAATGACACTGAAGGTGAAGCAGGCTTTTCCCATCGACGGGCTGAAGCGCCTGCAATTCGGGTTCCATAAGAGAAGACGCTCCGTTTTTGAACGCTTCCATATTGTAAAAATCCGTCTGCGGATGGAAGCCGGCCCAGCCGTCCCAAAGTTCACGATTAGATTGCAGGTAGGTGTTCATGTTTTGCGGGCATGAGATTAATTGCGATATTGCCGTTCTTTCTAATTATTGGAAAACAAAAATAGTTCCAGAACATGGCAGACCAGAAGAAAAACCCACAAAATAAACTCAATATAGAGTTGCCGGAAGAAGTAGCCGAAGGTGTTTACTCCAACCTGGCCATCATTTCCCACTCCAATTCAGAATTTATTCTTGATTTTGTGCGCCTTGTGCCTAATGTGCCAAAAGCGAAGGTGAAGTCGCGCGTCATTCTTACCCCACAGCATGCTAAGCGGATGCTGAAAGCCTTGCAGGAAAACATCCAGAAATTTGAAGCCCAATTTGGGGCCATTGACGAGTCCGGCCAGCCACCGTTCCCTCCGATGAGTTTTAATACGCCAAAAGCACAGGCTTAAGGGGACAAAGGGGCGAGGCTGCCCGAAAGCAGCCTCGCCCCTTTACCAGTTATTTTTCCTCCAGAAATATCTCCGCCATCATACAGCGGGCACTGCCGCCGCCATGCTGCTCAATCGTATACAGCGGGCTATGGAGAATCTGGGTGTATTGGCCAATCAATTCCACCTGCGCAGGGTTGAGCGACTGATAAGCCTGCTCCGACATGACGAGGTAAGGCGTACCGTCTTTACCCGCTACCTGAAGCATATTTCCGGCAAAGGCCATCATCTGATCCAGGGAAATTTCGATAATCGCTTTTCCGGTGGCGGCAAACTGGTCTTTAAGGAATTGCTGCTCTGCTTTATCAGGCACAGCATCCAGGCAAATGACCACAAAATCCACGCCCAGCGCCATCATCACATTGGTGTGGTAAATAGCTTCCCCATCGCCATCTACGGCAGTGAAAGCGACTTTCTTGTAGCCCATCTTAGTACAAAAGGTGTCCAGCAGTTCCCCTTCCGTACGCGGGCTCAGGCAGGCATAGGCGATGCGGTTGGGACGGTCGAGAATGAGGCTGCCGGTGCCTTCCAGGAACCGGTCCTCGGCTTCCGTGCCTTCAAATTGTACCCGATTGGTGACCTCAAAAAGAGTGGAAAGCTGCTCAATAACATCCTCCCTGCGCTCTTTCCGGCGGGTCGGTGCATGCATTGGATAGGTGGCAACCGTCCCATCCTGATGGAAAGTAACCCAGTTATTGGGGAAAATGGCATCTGGCTTCACTGGTATGGCAGTGTCCTCGACTACATGTACCTGCACACCGGCATCGCGAAGGCGGGATACAAAAGTGTCGAACTCCTGAAGTGCTTTTTCTTCTACCTGATCAGAAGTTAGATCAGGGTTCAGGCTCTGAAAGGCATTATTGGCGGCAGTCTCCGGATTGTATCCGAAATGAGCTGGGCGTACCATTAGAAGGTGGCTGGTAATTTGGCGTTCTTTCACGGGCTGTAATTTTTGCCGCAAAGATAGGTTTTGGGAGGGACACCCCAAGCCCCTCCCCCGGCTTTTTTACGATTCCGATGCAGCAGTGGCTGCCGGGCGGGAGATGCTGGTCTTTTGCTGTTCCAGTACCAGGTCTGCCACGGTCTGAATCCACCTGGGATCGTCATTCAGGCTGGGAACAAGGTCGACGTGTTCGCCGCCCATTTCCTCAAATTCTTCCTGATACTCGGTACCAATTTCGATGATAGTCTCCAGGCAATCAGCTACAAAAGCCGGGCTGAACACCAACAGGCGTTTTGCACCTTTCTCCGCCTGCTCTTCGATGGTCTTGATGGTATAGGGTTGTGCCCAGGCTTCCGGCCCCAGACGGCTTTGGAAAGCGGTAGTGTATTGTTCCGGCTTTAGCCCAAGCTCTGCCACAATGGCTTTCGTAGTGGCATGGCACTGCGCAGAATAACAGAATTGGTTCACCGGAGAAATATTCATACAGCAGTCCTCCTTTTTCGTACAGTGGCTGTCCGTAGGATCGCCCTTGCGGAGTTGCCGCTGTGGCAGGCCGTGGTAACTAAAAATGATGTGATCGTAGCTATTCAGGTCAAACTGACGGGCATTGTCCGCGAATATCTTAATCATGCTGGGGCGGTCGTAGTAGGAATTCACCATTTTAACATCGGGGATGATCTGCCGCTTGGAGAGCTCCTGCATGACCGCGTCGTGCACAGAACCGGTCGTAGCCGAAGCATACTGTGGAAACATAGGGATCACCGTAATTTCAGAAACCAGGGCTTTCTCCAGGTTTTCGATAGCATGGCCGATGGACGGATTCTGGTAGCGCATGGCGAGCTCCACAATATACTCCTCACCAAGCAATTCCTGCACGCCATCCCGGACGCGCTCCCCGTAAAATTTGAGCGGAGAGCCTTCTTCCGTCCATAGCATTTTGTACAGCTTGGAAGAACTGCCGCTGCGAAAAGGCGCAATGATACCGCGCACCAGCAGGTTGCGGGGCAGCCACGGGTAGTCAATTACACGGGGGTCGAGCAAAAACTGCTTGAGATAGCGGTATACTGCTCCCCGGGAGGGGTCGTCCGGGGTTCCTAAATTAACCAGTAATACGCCTTTTTTTCCAATACTCGTCATGCTTACGTTCTGTCTGTTAGTACTCATTTTTCGGAATGTCAACCTTTCAAACGCTCACTTGCTTTCTTAGTTTAAAACCTTGTTTTTATTTATGGTCATGTTAATGTATTTTTGGCCACTCACCTGCCCAGCCCCAAGTTACGGGTATGGCTCAAAAAAAATTCCATGAAACGACCTCTGATACTGGTAACCAATGATGACGGCATCACCGCACCCGGCATTCGCACGCTGGTGGAAATTGCAAAAACACTTGGCGATGTGGTGGTGGTCGCTCCGGACTCCCCGCAGTCGGGCATGGGGCACGCCATTACCATCAGTGGCCCGATCCGGCTTCACCCCAACAAACAGGTATTTGAAGATGTGGAAGCCTACGAATGCTCTGGTACGCCGGTAGATTGCGTGAAACTGGCTAAACATGTGGTGCTGAAAGACCGGCAGCCTGATTTGTGCCTTTCGGGTATCAACCATGGGTCCAATGCCTCCATCAACATCATCTATTCGGGTACGCTCTCGGCGGCGATGGAGGCCTCGCTGGAAGGCATCCCATCCATTGGGCTATCCCTGCTCGACTACTCCCACGAAGCGGACTTCGAGCCTTGTGTCCCTTTTGTTAAAACCCTGGCGGAATGGGTTTTGAATAACGGCCTGGAAGAAGGCAGCCTCCTGAATGTCAATATCCCGGCTATTTCCCGATCGGAACTCAAAGGGCTTCGGGTTTGCCGTCAGGCTGATGCCCGATGGATCGAAGAATTTACGGAAGCTGAAGACCCCCGGGGGCAAAAATACTACTGGCTCACCGGCCGCTTCTCCAATGATGACGAAGCCGATGATACTGATATCTGGGCGCTGGAAAATAACTATATCTCGGTAGTGCCATCCATGCACGACCTGACCAATTACCGGGCCATCAAGACCCTCAAGCAAATCGAAAAACTGTAAGGCATGTTCCAGAGAAACAACCTCTTTTATGGTGTGCTGATCGGGTTGCTGCTGCCCGCACTTGGCTTTATGCTTATCTATTTTGGGTATGGCATGCTGGAAAATAGCGGCGTAGTGAGCGAGCGCGGTTTCTCCCCTTACTTTCGGGAACGGACATCCGCTGTAATTGCTATTTGCCTCAACCTGCTGCCGCTGAATAAGTTCATGAAAGCGCGCGCTACTCAATCCATGCGGGGCATAGTGCTTGCCACAGTCGTCCTGGTAGCAGCCTGGGTCATTTACTTTGGGAAATACATCCTTTCATGAAGTACTACATCATTGCCGGTGAAGCATCAGGTGACCTGCATGGCAGCAATCTGATGAAAGGGCTTAAAGCTGAGGATGAGCAGGCAGATTTCCGTATCTGGGGCGGCGATCTTATGGAAGCACAAGGTGGCCAGTTGGTCAAACATTACCGCGACCTGGCATTTATGGGCTTTTGGGAGGTCTTAATGAATATCCGCACTATCCTTGGGAATATCAAAATGTGCAAGCGGGACATCCTTGTCTTCCAGCCTGATGTATTGATTTTGATTGACTATCCGGGCTTCAACCTTCGAATTGCGAAATGGGCTAAAGCACAGGGCATACGTGTGTTCTACTATATTAGCCCACAGATTTGGGCCTGGCACAGCAGCCGGGTGCATGGTATTAAGGCCAGTGTGGACCGTATGTTTGTAATCCTTCCCTTTGAGCGTGACTTTTATGCGAAGTACGATTACGAGGTTGATTTTGTGGGCCACCCGCTTATGGACGTCGTAGAGGCCTTCGAAGCGCCTGCGGATTTCACTACGGTCCACCAACTGAATGACGCTCCCATTATCGCTCTGCTGCCGGGCAGCCGCAAACAGGAAATCGAGCGCCTCCTCAATGTCATGCTCTCCATCGTCCCGGACTTTCCCGGTTATCAGTTCGTAATTGCGGGCGCACCTTCACAGGAGCGGGCGTTTTACGAGCGGGTCATACAGCAGTCGCCGCTTTCCAAAGAAGCGACAGAGCGGGTCCACTTTACTGACAACCAAACTTATGCCTTATTGCAACACGCGGAAGCAGCCCTGGTGACCTCTGGCACAGCCACTTTAGAGACCGCCTTGTTTGAGGTGCCTCAGGTCGTCTGCTATAAGGGCAGCCCCCTCTCCTACTACATTGCCCGGCAGGTCGTCAATGTGGATTACATCTCTCTGGTCAACCTTATTGCTAACCGGGAAATTATCAGAGAGCTCATACAAGACGACTGCAACCCGGAACGAATACGGGAAGAACTGTCAGCCATTCTGCCAGGTGGCCACCGCCGCCATTCCATGAAAGGCGATTATGCCTCCCTGAAAACCCTGATCGGGCAGGGCGGTGCTTCCCGCAAAGCCGCCCGGCTTATGGTGCAGTATGCTCAGCCTGAGGGTTAATCGGTAACGCGGACCAGCTTTGCGCGCTGTGTTTCCAGGACACCCAAAGGCTCCAAATCGAAGCCTTCTGCCTTTGCAGCTTTCTTAAAGTCGCTCACATGTCCGGGCGCTACTGCTGTCAGCAAGCCGCCACTGGTCTGAGGGTCGCAAAGCAAAAAGCGTTGTTCATCGGGCAGGTCCTCAATCTTGTGCCCGTAGCTGCTCCAGTTCCGATGAGTGCCGCCAGGTATGCATTTCTCGCTCAGGTAGTAATCCAGGATCGCTTTGTCGAGCAGTGGGACCTGTCTGAAATTCACGGTAGCACTCAGCCCGCTGGCTTCACACATTTCGCTCAAATGCCCCAGTAAGCCAAAGCCCGTCACATCCGTCATGGCATGTACGTACGGCAGGCGGGCAAAAACCGCCCCCACTTTGTTGAGTTGGACCATACTATCGCGGGCGATGGTCCTGTGTGCTGGTTTCAGCTTTTTCTTTTTTTGTGCCGTACTGAGAATGCCTACGCCCAGGGGTTTGGTCAGAAAAAGCACATCCCCTGCTTTTGCGCCTCCGTTCATTTTTAGCTCGTCCATTTTTACCCGGCCGGTCACGGCGAGCCCAAAAATCGGCTCCGGGCTGTCGATACTATGCCCGCCTGCCAGAGGAATGCCTGCTTCCTGGCAAGCCTGACGCCCCCCTTCAATCACCAGATTAGCTACCTCGGGCGGTAGTTTATCTATGGGCCACCCCAGAATGGCAATGGCGACCAAAGGCGTAGCCCCCATCGCATAAATATCGCTGATGGCATTAACGGAAGCGATCCGCCCAAAGTCAACCGGATCGTCTACAATAGGCATGAAAAAGTCCGTTGTGCTTACGATGGCGGTACCATCGCCCAGATCAAAAACTGCTGCATCGTCCCGTTTATCATTACCGACAATGAGCCCGGGGAATGGTACTTTTTCATTAGCATGCGCGAGGATTTCATCCAGGACTTTGGGGGCGATTTTGCACCCGCATCCGGCACCGTGGCTGTATTCAGTTAGCTTATATTCCATTTTAGTGTCGTTTTTGATTTGCGAACGCAATTAGAGTTTGGGCAGTTTGAGCCGGATCGTCTTTTTCTACAGGTACAGAATAAACGGTTTGCCGTCCCAGTTTCTCAAAAGTGTGGTGGTGATAGGCTTTATCGTAATAAACGAGGGCTATTTCAGCAGCCTTGTGGTAGTCCTTTTTCTCCAGGGCTTCAAAGGCAGCTTTGAGATTTTGCCCGCCGAGCCGTTTGCGGATACGCCCGAAAGCTTCTGTTAGTTGGGCATCAGAAAAGGACGCATACTGTTGCACCAGCCGGTTGAGCCGGTCATGGTGGCTCACCTGCAGGTCGAATAACGGGGCTTCGGTCATCGTTTTCCAAAAGCCCTCCGGAATGTAGACCCTGCCAATAGCCCTGCTTTCATTTTCGAGCCAAATCCGGCGATCAGGGTCGAGCTGCCGGAATGCCTCCCACAAGTCATTCTCAAACTGCCGCACGGTTGGCTGAGGAGCTTCCCCCAACGCACCGAAGGTAGAGCCCTTATGATGGGCCAGTTTTTCCAGGTCAATAATTTGCTCTCCTGCGGTTTTCAGCGCGTGAATGACCTCCGTCTTTCCGGCACCGGTAGGCCCGCCAACGATCAGAAAATTCGCTTTCACCTGAGCAAGTTCGGCTTGTACCCAGGTCCGGTAAGCTTTATAGCCTCCTTTAATGACCTGTACTTCGAAACCACTCAGGTCCAGCAGCCAGCCTACACTGCTGCTCCGCTGGCCGCCCCGCCAGCAATGCAACTGTACCTTTCCAGCCGGAGCCAGCGCTTCAGCTTGTTCTACCAGTTCCCGCATTTTGGGGCCGACGAACTCCAGACCGCGCAGGAAAGCTTTTTTGGGGCTCACCTGCTTATAAAGTGTGCCTACTTCTGCCCGTTCTTCGTTTGAAAAGAGCGGTAAATTGTGTGCGCCCGTGATGTGCGCTTCCCCGAACTCAGCTGGCGTACGGACATCCAACATGGGGATGTCCTTTAATTGCGCAATAGCTTCCTTCGGAGAAATATAAATTATTGCCATTTATGTTTACTCTGCTTTTTCCCAATCCATACTGCGTTTGACGGCTTTTTGCCATCCCGCATAACGCCGGTCCCGCTCTTCAGCCGCCATCTCCGGCTGGAAGGCAATATCCAGTTGCCACTTCTGCTCCAATTCTTCCGGTTTCCAGTAACCCGTAGCCAGCCCGGCCAGGTAGGCAGCGCCCAGAGCCGTTGTCTCGATAATCTTCGGCCGTTCTACCTGTACGTTTAGCATATCGGACTGGAACTGCATGAGGAGGTTGTTAGCGCTTGCTCCCCCGTCTACACGCAATGCTTTTAAAGGGAAACCAGCATCCTTCTCCATCGCATTTAGCACATCCTTGGTTTGGTAAGCCAGTGATTCCAGCGTTGCCCGGATGATATGGGCTTTGCCCGTGCCCCGGGTCAGCCCAAAAATCGCGCCCCTGGCGTACATATCCCAATAGGGAGCGCCCAGGCCTGCAAATGCAGGGACTACATAAACGCCATCAGTATCAGGGACTTTCATGGCATAGTATTCAGAATCCGGAGACTCATCGATGATTTTTAAGCCGTCCCGCAACCACTGAATGGCAGCGCCAGCAATAAAAACACTGCCCTCCAGCGCATACATTGGCTTTCCATCCAGCCCACAGGCTACCGTAGTCAGCAGCCCGTGTTTGGAAGTGACCATTTCATGCCCGGTATTCATCAGCATGAAGCAGCCGGTACCGTAGGTGTTTTTGCCCATGCCCGGCTTCACACAAGCCTGGCCAAACATGGCTGCCTGTTGATCACCTGCAATACCGGCAATGGGGATCGGTTTGCCAAAAAGGTAGGCTTGGGTCTCGGCGTACACTTCGCATGAGGATTTCACTTCCGGAAGCATGGACTTAGGCACGCTCAGGATGTCGAGCAGGTGATCGTCCCATTCCAGTTTTTTGATATTATATAATAAGGTGCGTGAAGCATTGGTATAATCTGTCACATGTTGCTTTCCTCCGCTGAGTTTCCAGATGAGCCAGGAATCAACTGTTCCGAAGCACAGCTCACCCGCCTCGGCCTTTGCTCTGGCCCCTTCCACATTATCCAGTATCCATTTTACCTTTGTTCCGGAGAAGTAAGCATCAGCCAGGAGGCCGGTATTTTCACGCAGGTAGGGTTCATGCCCGTCTTTCTTTAGTTGGTCACAGATTTTGGCCGTACGGCGATCCTGCCAGACAATGGCGTTATGGATGGGCTCTCCGGTATTCCGGTCCCAAACCACTGCGGTCTCCCTCTGATTCGTAATGCCGATACCAGCGATACGATCGGCAGAAACACCCTGCTTGCGAAGAACGCCTTGCGCAACCTTCAGCTGAGTATTCCAAATTTCGTTAGGGTCATGTTCCACCCAGCCCGCTTTGGGGTAAATCTGGGTGAACTCTTGTTGCTCAGTCGCAACTATACTGCCTTCATGATCAAAAAGAATGGCCCGGGAACTGGTAGTCCCCTGGTCAAGAGCAAGGATATATTGGTCCATATAAATCTTGGTGTAATAATGATTTGATTAAGGGTAGCATGCCAAAAATATAAATTGTGGGTATATCTGCAAGAAATCTTATTTGATTTTCTCGCCATTACCCTTCTCTGGCAAAAAAACAGGTGGTCAGTCAACTATTGCCCACGGATTTGCTTTCTTCTAAAAAGCATCTGCAATCACCAATCTACAAACATTAAATGAGTAAACCGAAGCCAGGCCTTACCCGAGAACTTCTTTCTTTCGATAAAGTGCCGCAACTGTCTGAACGGGATCTAGCCTATACTACCGCCGACCCAAGACTCAAACCTTTTTATAAGTACCCGGTAACGCTGGAGGCCTTTGAATCGGTCATTCGGGACAAAGCCTTTGACCAGGAACGCCGGGAAACACTGGTCCGGGCTCTCAAAGCGCAATACGCGGGCAAGGAGCTGAGCAAGCTCACCAGCAGCAGAATAGATGCTCTGCTCGAAGCCAACACCTATACAGTGACAACGGCCCACCAACCCAGCCTGTTTACAGGGCCACTGTACTACATTTATAAGATCATTTCCACCCTCAATCTGGCGGAACAGCTCGGAAAAACCTATCCGGATTACAACTTCGTCCCCATATTCATTACTGGAGGGGAAGACCACGATTTCGAGGAAGTGAACCATCTGCATATTTTTGGCAAAACCGTAACCTGGGAAAACGGCCACACCGGACCTGTAGGACAAATGCCACTGGACGGATTGCAGGAAGCTTTGGAAACCCTTGCAGATATCATGGGCGATTCGCCTTCTGCTCAGGAACTGACGAACCTCTTCAAAGCTGCCCTTGAGGGGAAAACGAAGTACGGTGAAGTCGCTTTTGACCTGACCCACCGCCTGCTTGGCGAGTACGGGCTCGTCATACTAGACCCCAGCCATCCGGACTTAAAAGCTTCTTTTACTCCTTTTGTCCATAGGGAGATTTTTGAGCAGCCTTCCAAGCCACTCGTAGAAGGCACCGTCAAAGAGCTGGAAGCTGCTGGTTTTTCAGAACAGGCGTATCCCAGGGAAATTAATTTTTTCTACCTGGGCGAAGGCTTCCGGGAGCGTATTGTGCAGGAAGGAGAAACATTTAAAGTGCTCAATCAGGATATTTCGTGGACTACTGAAGCGCTCAGGGCAGAAATCGAAGCCTACCCACAGCGGTTCAGCCCCAATGTAGTCATGCGGCCTATCTATCAGGAACACATCCTGCCCAACCTGGCCTACATTGGCGGTGGCGGAGAGATTGCATACTGGCTGGAGCGAAAGAAACAATTCGAAGCTTTCGGCCTGAATTTCCCTATGCTCATCCGACGAAACTCAGTGCTTTTCGTTGACAAGGGCACCCGCAAACGCCTGGACAAACTCGATCTTCAGGTAGAAGACCTCTTTGGTGACATTGAAGCACTGATTAAAGCGTACGTAAGAGAAAATACCGAAAACGAGATCAGCTTATCGGAGGAGAAAAAAGCCTTAGCGCAGGTTTTCAAACAGGTAGAAGCCAAAGCTCAGGAAGTAGACCCTACATTGCGCAAAGCCGCAGCTGCTGAAGGAGCCCGGCAGTTGAACAGCCTGAATCAGCTCGAAGGTAAGCTCATGCGGGCGGAAAAGCAACGCCATGATACTGCGGTTAATCAGATGCGCACACTCAAAGACAAGCTTTTCCCCAATAACGGGCTTCAGGAACGCTACGACAACTTCACAATGTACTACCTCAAATACGGCCGGGGCTTTTTTGAAGCGCTGATGGAGCACCTCGACCCCCTTGACAACCGTTTCGTTGTGCTTATTGATGCCTAACCCGGCCCCCGGCCGAATTAAAAATGCACTGCTGAGACAGGTTCAGCAGTGCATTTTTTGTTTCCCGCAAATAAAAAATGAAAGTTTTTTGAGCTTTTTGCCCTGGAATCAGTGTCTGAAAAATGATTTTATTTTCACAAACTTAAAACAGACCCCTTTTTATATAGCATTTTATTTGCCTTGCTTTATTTATTTTTTTCACAATAGCTCGTTTTTGTCTTTGTTATCCCTTGTAATTATTAAGATGTTTGTAATGTCAAACGAAGATAGAAGCCGATGAATGAATCGGCTCTCAAAATTTGGGATTTTTATTTGGGATTTTAGTTTGCCACTTATAGCAAGTCGGATCTGGGAAAATCTGACTTGCTATACGGCAACTACTTCCAAACCTTGAAAGACTATTAAGCCTCCTCATCAGGAGAACTAAATATAAAGATTTATACTTTTCAACTAGCTCTTGCTAGTTTTCGTACATGTTCATGGGATTATGAATGATAAGTCGTACTGAGATTCAGTGCGACTTATTTTTTTTGCGCTAAAGATAACGTAAACCCTGGAAAGCAAATATTAAGAGCCGGGCAAACATCTAAAATTTTTCTTAATACGTTGGTTTTCAAGAAAAAGATGTACTTTTTTTGGAACATTCAACAGAGGTATCCGTATAGATAATTAAAGGCAGGGATGCGGGCCCACCTTAAAAAGAAATGTTTGGTACACCTATTCCCGGCAAACTTCCAAAAAGTGATTGGAAGTTTGAAGCAAAATTTGTTTCTTTGTGACATAAGACGCCGGAATGCGTCTACACACACAGTAGCAAACATCTTGCCCCACCATTCCCCTTGGCTCCGGAATTTCCGGAGTTCCCTTCACGAAGAAAAGATCATAGCATTTGCTATGGTTGTTTGGTGTTTTTCCAGGTTTGACGATAGTCAGTAAACTTATTTATCGGTAGAAATTAGTGGTATTTAGTCTAACCATGACTATTATATATGCCTTGGTCTTTACTGATCCTAATCTGTTAAATACCATTTTTCAGCTAACAAATTCATAATCCAGATGCAAAGAATTTTACCATCTTCCATTCGCACAAGTTTGTTGTGTAAGCTGAAGAGCCCCAAAAACCGCATTATTCTAATGCTACCGCTCTTCCTGCTTTCCTTTCAAGTCTTACAGGCGCAGATCACAGTTGACTTTCAGGTCACTGAACCTGCCTGTTTTGGTCAACCGAACGGTAGCGTTACGGCAACCGCTTCCGGAGGGAACGCCCCTTACAGCTATACCTGGAACACAGGTGCGGTAGGGCCGGTACTTTCCGGGGTTACAGCTGGCACTTACACCGTTACTGTGGTGGATGCCTCCAATAATTCCGCCATTAAAAATATTACCGTTACTCAGCCGGATTTGGTCAATGTAGATATCACAGCTGATAATTGTACATTGCCTATCACCATTACGGCAACAGGCAGCGGTGGAGAATCACCTTACAATTACAACTGGAATACAGGACAAAACGGTTCGACCATTACTGTTCCGGGAGCAGGCACCTATTGTGTCACAATGACCGATCAGGACCTCTGTGGTGCAGTAGAATGTATAACCGTTGATTTCACGCCTCTGGATGTAAATGTTAATGTCAACAATATCACCTGCCCGGGCGACAACAACGGGCAGATCACCGCAACACCAATTGGAGGCACCCCTCCTTTCTCCTATCTTTGGAATACTGGTGCAACCACTGCCTCCATCAGTGGCCTTGCTCCTGGCACTTATACCGTTACCTTAACAGACAGTGAAGGCTGTCAGGCGGTAGGCTCAGGCACCGTGATTGAACCGCCCGCTCTATTTGCCAATGCAACCGGGCAAAACCCGGTCTGTGTGGGTGACGACAACGGCTCTGCCTCCGTAGTTGCTTCAGGTGGCACCCTTCCATACAGCTATCTGTGGAGTACCGGTGCAACGACTACTTCCATAGCAGGGCTTGTTCCCGGGGGCTATTCTGTAACAGTTACGGATGCCAACGGCTGTATTGCCGTAGATAATGTAGTCATCGCTCCTTTGTCTAACCTGAATGTATCCCTGCAAAAGAACGACGAGAGCTGCCCTGATCAGAACGACGGGTCCATCACCGCATTTCCGGTAGGTGGTGTACAGCCAGTTTCCTACAGCTGGAGTACTGGCGCAACCACACAGACAATTTCCGGGCTGGCGCCAGGGGTATATGCAGTGACGGTGACGGATGCACAAGGATGCCAGGATGTGGCTTCTACCATTATCATGGCCGCCACAAACCTTGAAATTACGATTATTGCCAACGACGTTACGGTATGTGACGGCACGAACGGCTCCGCAACTGTTTCCGTTACCGATGGAGCAGGCCCCTTTACTTATCAGTGGAGCAACGGCGCAACGACTCAAACGATTTCCAATCTTCCTGGTGGTGTATATATGGTGACCGTTACTGATGTAAACGGCTGTATAGCTACCGAGGCGGTAATGATCGATACTCCACCCAACCTAATCGTTTCTATCATCACTTCTGAGTCGACCGTTTGCCTGGGTGAAAACACCTCTACGGCAACCGCAACCGTCTCAGGGGGCACGGCTCCTTTTACTTATCTCTGGAGCACAGGAGAAACCACACAGCAAATTACAGGCCTTGGCGCCGGCACTTATACGGTTACCGTAACGGATGCCGCGATGTGTCAGGATGTTGCCACGGTGGTTATTGAAGCTGCACCAAGCCTTGGCGTAACCATCAGCGGAGACGAGACCGTTTGTGATCCTGAAGGCGAAGGGTTTGCCACGGCCACTCCAATTGGCGGTACCCCGCCGTTTACCTATAACTGGAGCAACGGCAGCTCTGCTGCTTCCATTGGCAACCTGCCGGAAGGTACCTACACCGTTACGGTGACTGATGCCCTTGGTTGTACTGCAATCGAGTCTATTGACATTGAAATTGTGGATGACTTTATTCTCGACATTATTGTAACCAACCCGCTCTGCCCGGAAGACGAGAACGGCAGCATCCTTGCTGAAGGTTGGGGAGGCACTCCTCCTTACATTTATCAGTGGAGTAATGGCGTTACCGGCACCCCACTGCTTGAAAACATCGGCGCAGGCAACTACAGCGTGACCGTCACGGACCAGAACGGTTGTCAGCTCATTGAAAACTTCACGCTGGTTGACCCACCAGCTGTAGTGGCAGATATTTCAGCGACTCAGGAATTGTGCCCCGGCGAAACAACGGGCATGGCGATGGCGATGGCCAGCGGCGGAACGCCTCCGTATACCTATCTGTGGAATACCGGTGCCACGACTCAAATGATCACCGGGCTAAGCGCAGGAACTTATACAGTGACCGTGACAGATGCTAACGGATGTGAAGACCTCGCAGCGGTTGTTATCGAGGAAGCATCAGAGCTCATTGTGGTGATCAGTGGAGATGAAACCATTTGTGACCCGGAAGGCGAAGGGCTTGCGACCGCTATGGCTTCCGGCGGAAACCCGCCTTACAGTTATCAATGGAGCACAGGGGCAACCACACAGGCTATTGCCAACCTGCCCGAAGGTTCCTACAGTGTAACAGTAACGGATGCACTGGGCTGTACTGCCGTGGATGAAATTGACATTGACATCGTGGATGATTTCATTCTGGATATCATCGTCACCAATCCGCTCTGCCCCGGTGATGAAAACGGTAGCATCCTGGCTGAAGGCTGGGGTGGCACACCGCCTTACATTTATCAGTGGAGCAACGGTGTGACCGGTACCCCGCTGCTTGAAAATATTGGAGCTGGCAATTACAGCGTTACCGTCACGGATCAGAACGGATGCCAGCTCATCGAAAACTTTGTATTGGCAGACCCTCCTACCCTGGTAGCAACGATCAATGCCACAGTTGAGGTATGCCCGGGCGAGTTTACCGGAACAGCCATGGCTGTAGGTATGGGAGGAACGCCTCCTTATACTTACGAGTGGAATACAGGAGCGATAACTCAAATGATTACAGGCTTAGGTGCAGGCACATACACGGTTACCATCACCGACGCTAACGGCTGCCAGGCCGCAAAATCCGTTGAAATCGGTGAATACGATGGCGTTACGGCTGTAATTACCGGAACGGACATTGTATGTGGTTCTGAGACAGATGGTATGCTCACCGCCATGTCTACATCAGGCACACCACCGTTTACCTACGTGTGGAGCACCGGCGCGACCAGCCAAACCATTATGAACCTGGGTGCAGGAACCTACAGCGTTACGGTCACGGATGCTAATGGCTGTACAGACGATACGTCCTTCACCATTGATGTAAGCGATGACCTTGCCGTCAACGGTACAAGCAAAAACCTTCTTTGCTTCGCAGATGGCACAGGCGAAGCAACAGCTAACCCCACCGGCGGCACCCCTCCTTATACCTATCAGTGGAATAACGGATCCATGGCGCCTGCTATTCTGGGCGTCCCCGCAGGCTTCTACAGCGTTACTGTAACGGATGAAAACGGCTGTACGGCTTCTCAGACCTTCGTTATTTCTCAGCCTACCGAAATACAGGTAGATGCGAATGCCGGCGGGCTGGTTTGCCCCGGCGACATGAACGGAACAGCCATGGCAATGGCAAGTGGCGGCACGCCTCCCTACACTTATGAGTGGAGCACCGGTGCCACCACACAAATGATTACCGGCCTTGGTGCAGGCACTTACACCGTCACCGTTACCGATGCTAACGAATGTGAAGCCACGGCAACGGTAACTATTGAAGAAGCGCCTGAACTCGACATCAATGTAGACGCCCCCGAGGTGGTTTGCGGAGCTGGCAATACCGGCGAAGCTTCTGTAGAGGCTATAGGCGGACTGCCACCTTACACCTACGAGTGGAGCACCGGTGAGTCCGATACCAATATTGAAAACCTCCCTGAAGGCACTTATTCCGTTACGGTGACGGATGCCAACGGCTGTACGAAGGTAGAGGAAATCTTTATTGAGGTCATTGAAGACTTCTCTATCACTGTGGTGCCAAGAGACGTGCTTTGCAACGGTGATAATACCGGCAGTATTTTGGTGACTGCTGAGGGCGGTACCGCACCCTACTCGTATGAATGGTCTACCGGTGATACGCTCAGCGAGCTGATTAACCTGCCGGCAGGGCAATACAGCCTGACTGTCACGGATGCCAACGATTGTACGCTATCCGAAACCGTAACAATCGGCGAGCCACCATTGCTTGAACTTGACCTTGATGTGACTGACGTTACCTGCGCAAATGCGGGCGATGGGCAGGTCATTATTAATGTGTCAGGAGGCAATGATGCCAGCTACACCATCTTTGTAGATGGCAATGAAGTCGCTTCCAACACTATTACCGGACTCTCAGGACCGGACACGCTTATCGTTACAGTGCGGGATGCCAACTTCTGCGAAACTTCCGACACTGCCATTATCAATGAGCCGGAAGCGATAGAGCTGAGCCTTGATGTACAAAACAATCCTTGTAATGGTGATATGCTCGGTGCAGTGATGACCACTGTTTCCGGAGGAAATATGCCTTACAACTTCGAGTGGAGCAACGGCGCCGGCACTCCGGACCTCATGGGCGTGCCCGCTGGTACTTACTCCGTAACGGTAACCGATATTGAGGGCTGTACCGCCACGGCAGAAGCTACCGTAGCTGAGCCAGACCCCATCAATATCACACTTAATAAAACGGACATTTTCTGTGACGACGATGGCACGGGTTCTATCACGGCTGTGGTAACCGGCGGTACGCCTGCTTACACCTACGAGTGGAACAATGGTGAAACAACGGCTACCATTGATGGCCTTCAGCCTGGCCAGTACACCGTTACGGTAACAGACCTGAACGAATGTACAGCCATGTCTTCGGTCACCATAAACGCATTCCCAAGCCTGAGCCTGACACCGATCGCCACTTCGCCACAGTGCTTTGGCGAATCAACCGGTGCAGCAGCAGTCTCTGTTTCCGGCGGTACGCCACCGTTCTCCTATCAGTGGAACACGGGCAGCACCACGCCGGAACTTATTGACATCCCGGCAGGCATTTACGAAGTTACCGTAACCGATGATGCCGGTTGTACCGGAACAGCAATTGTAGGCGTAGCACAGCCGGAAGAATTAATTGCTTCCATATCCTCCTCTATGACGGAGGACGTTAGCTGTAATGGTTTGTCTGATGGCCAGGCCAGTGTGGAAGTAACCGGCGGCACCATGCCTTTCACCTACGAGTGGAGTGATGGTCAAACCACGCCAACGGCTACCAACCTGTCCGCCGGAACTTACACCGTAACAGTCACCGATGCTAACGATTGTGCAGATGTCCTTACCGTGGAAATTAATGAGCCGGAAGCGATTGACCTCAACATCTCTGCCGATGTAGGCAATACTTGTGAGAATACAACCGATGGTGCTGTAAGCGTTAGCGCAACGGGAGGTACGCCTCCGTTCTTCTACGAGTGGAGCAATGGTGCAACAACACCTTCTATTTCTAACCTGCCGGCAGGTACCTACACCGTCACGGTTACTGATATTGCAGAGTGTACGGCTACGGCGAGCATTGACGTGAATGCCTTCCCTGCTCCATCCTGCTCTATTGAAGTAACGAGCCCTATCTCCACGGCTGGCAACGATGGTGAAGCAACTATTACGGTCACAGGAGGCACAGCACCTTACACTTACCTCTGGAGTGATGGCCAAACCACGGAGACCGCAACCGGCCTTGCTTCCGGCGACTACACCGCAACCGTCACCGATGCTAACGGCTGTGAAACGACTTGTATGGTAACGATTGCACCACCGGCTCAGCTTGGCGACTATGTCTGGCTGGATGAAGACCGCGATGGCATTCAGGACCCGAACGAACAGGGCATCGAAGGCGTGATGGTCATCCTGCAGATTCCTGCTGAAAATGACCCGATCAATATCGATACGATGTTCACAGATGCCAATGGCTTCTACCTCTTCAATGTAGATCCGGGCGAGTACAAAGTACAGTTTATTGCACCGGGAGGCCTGGTCTTCACCGCTCCTAACCAAGGGGTGGACGATGCACTTGACAGCGACGCCGACACCCTCATGGGTATGACAGGTATCTACGTTATCAATGCAGGAGATTCTAACCTGACTGTTGATGCCGGTCTTTACACCAAGTGTGACAACATCGACGATCCGGGGCTCATTGGTCCAAACCAGTTCCTGTGCGGTCCTGGCAACGACCCAGACCCCATCATCAATATCGAATCACCATCAGGTGGTAGTGGTGCCATAGAATACCTGTGGATGCAAAGTACTATTGCCGGGCCATTCAACCTTCAGACCTGGCAAATCATCCCAGGCGCTACCGGAGACTCTTATGATCCGGGGCCACTTTCTGAAACCACTTACTTTGCACGCTGTGCCCGCCGGGAATGCTGTATTGTATACCTTGAAAGCAACATCGTTACTATTGAAGTAGGTAATGTGGCTGTAGCGGACATCAATGGTCCTGACTTCATCTGTGTGGATGAGCCAACGACCTTCTTTGCAGGCCCAACTGGTGCTAATGCTCAAATTCAGTGGTCCTTTAGCCCGGGGCTCAGCCCACAAAGTGCAACAGGCCCACAGGTTAGCGTTACGGCTTCCTCACACGGTTCCTTCACCATTACGCTGCAGGTGACCGAGAATGGGTGTACTTCCACGGATATCGAGACCATTACTGCAACCAACAGCCCGTTATACTGTGGTTCGCCGATGCCGCTCACCGCAGAAGTCACCAATGAGGTGGACGGAGAAGTCATGGTCAGCTGGATGACGGAAGAGTTTATTCAGGATCATACCTACACCGTCGAACACTCTGCTGATGGCGGAGAACGATTTGTGGAAATTGCGACCGTAGAAGAGCCCTCTGCCTACCTTGGTGTAATGAACTACTACGAGCAAATGCATGATAACGCCAAGCGCGGCCGCAACCTCTACCGACTGCGGATTGAAAACCCACAGGGTGATATCTTCTACTCTGAAGAGGCGGAAGCAATCCTCTACGGAGATTCGGAAATTGCGCTGCTTTATCCGAACCCTGCAGAAGAAGTGGCTACACTCGAGCTATTTGAAACCTTCGGGGAATCCGTAACAGTAGAACTCTTGGGTGTTCAGGGCAATGTCATCTATTCACAGCAGCTGGCACCCGATGCGCAGCAACTGGAACTGGATGTAAAACAACTGCCATCCGGCACCTACTTCGTTAAGCTGAACTACAGCAAGTCAGGCGTTAAAGTCCTGAAACTGACGAAGAAGTAAGCGAATTTGTTAGCTTTAGTATATCATTGAGTAGGGTAAAGTAGAAGGATGCATCCTTCTACTTTATCCCTCTCACAGAACCGTGCGTACGGGCCTCGTACACGGCTCCTGTTAAATCTTATTCATAGTATTGATGCAACGTGTTGGTTTTCACCCGCTCCATGTCGTACAAGTGCAGGTTATTAAACCACTCATTAGGCAGCGCCATGTGGACCAGTTTGCAGCTCGCGTTGCGCCAGCGGGCCATAGAGATTTTCTCAAAACTCCCTTTGTAACCCATCCGTCGTAACTGTTTATGCAAGCCTTTCCAACTTTTCCACTCGCGCATCTGCTTCATCCGTAGGCGGCGACGTATCCAGCTCATTAAATTACGGAACAGGCTCTTGGCTTGCCCAATGCGGAAGTAGTTGGCAAAACCCCGCAATAGCATCGACAGCTCCCTTATCTGGTGCTCTACGTTACGCCCGGAGTTGCGTGGGGTCAGCTTGCGGACTTTGTCCTTAAACTTCTTCACGCTCTTTGGGTGTATGCGCGCACCCCGCCGGCTGATGATAAAACCCAGGTACGCTATGCCTTCCCATATCGTTGTGAGGTGCGTCTTCTTTACGTTGACCGTAAGTTTTAGCTCCTCTTCCAGATATTGGGCGGCTATAGAACGATACCTGCCCGCTTCACTGCGCGTGTAGCCGAAGATCAGTATATCGTCTGCGTACCTTACTATCCGGATGCCTTGACTTTTCATGTACTGGTCAAAATTGTCCAAATAGATATTCATCAGCAGCGGGGAGATTACTCCGCCTTGCGGGCTGCCAGCTTCCGCAGGGTAGTATGCCCCTTCGTCCATAACTCCCGTTTCAAGTATTTGACGGACCAGTGCCAAAACACTGCCGTCGCTTACTTTAGCCCCCACCCCTGCCAGTATCAAGCCGTGGTCCAGCGTGTCGAAGCACTTCGACAAGTCCATGTCAACGACATGAGCCAGCCCCCACTTGTTACTGAAACGCTCTGCCTTAGCCACTGCATGGGCGCAGCTGCGCCCGGGGCGGTAGCCGTAGCTCGATGGGTGGAAGCCCGGCTCGAAAATGGGCTGGAGGATGTTGAGCAGTGCTTGCTGCACCACCCGGTCGCGTACCGTCGGTATGCCTAATGGGCGTTCGCTGCCGTCAGGCTTCGGGATATACACCCGTTTTACTGCCTGCGGGCGGTACGCCTTCGTCCTGAGTTCTTTTTCCAAACGGCGCAGCTCTGACACCCTCTTCTCATCGAAGTCGGTGATACGCACTCCGTCTACTCCGGCAGCACCCCGGTTCGCCTTTACCTTCTGGTAGGCTTCCATGAGGTTCTTCCAGCTGTACACTTTGTCGTATAGGCTGTACCATTTTCGCATAAAAAAAAACCTTTGTACGTTGCAGCTTCTCTGAGCTCCAGGAGGTGCAATTAAGGCAGGCTGTTTGTTCTGGCGGGAGGCAGGGCGTTTCTAGCTCTATGGCAATCTACCCTGTCTGGCTCCACCGTACTCAACGCTCGTGCGGATTATTGGTCAGGCTGGGCTCGTCACCGCCTTACCATAATTCCTCATCGGGGTCCCACCGACGATTGTCTTCACTTGTACCTTAACGACCCCTTGGAGGGAGACGCTTTGATTTAACTTCGCCCCTTCGCAGCTTACCAGCACTTTTGGCGCTGATAAGTCAAGTTGACTAGCTTTGCGGTCAGCCATCGCAACTTGTCCTCCAAGTTTTATCCTCCACCCTGTTACCAGAGCTTCAAAGGCTCGGAGTTTAAAACTACTACGGGCTCATCTGCCACCTGCTGGCGTATGGCTGCTGCCTCGTCTTGCGACTTGTTAGCTGCTTGTCCAGAAAAAAAATCCCGGACACCCCAACAGGCTTCCATGGTTAAGCAAACTTTCCTGTATGGGACCCCGTCCGTTTTAACGTGGCAGGTTATCCGGCTTTTGGGCTTTCCCACTTTTTGCAAGGTTACCCTCCTGCCGCGCCAGTCCCGGTTCGCTCACGCTACGTGCCCCATACTTGCTAAGGCTTCCTTCCCACCCTACCGTTGCCAGTAACGCAGTTGCCTTCGCATTGGCTTCCCGCCGATTAGGCGCCAGGGCTTCTTTCAGCCCTTCGGAAATGTTTGCATGCCATGCAAACAAAAAGCTGTACCGGGAGACTCCCGGTACAGCTTTTTTTATTCCTCTCCTTTCTTTTTAAATTCCAGACTCCGCTTTTTTTGGTCCTGAAAAGTCCTTTTAGAAAAGAAAAAATTGAACCTAAATGCCTGTAATTCAACTTATTGACAGAATTACAAATCTATTTACCTAAATTCCTATCGGATTAGTATTGTTTTATTCGGAGTAAGGCTGTATACTTGCACTATGAAACAAAAGCAATATACCATGCAAGCTATGATGAGCCACGAGATATTCCGGCGGCATCTGCGAATGCGATGTTGTTGTTGCTCCTGCCCTACCCTCTGATTCACGATTCTTTCCCTGCTGAATTTTCAAACCAAATTGCCGGGCTAATTGGAACCGATTGCCCCTAAAATGCTATTGACCAAACCCAAAAAGTTTGACCATGTCTGCTACAACTATACCCACTGAAGACCACAAAGATATTGAGGAACTGAAGCAACGGATCGACGGCTTCTATTCCGGAAAAGAAGATGAAGAGCGTTTCAAACTGTACCGCCTGACCCGCGGTGTTTACGGGCAGCGGCAATTTGGGGTGCAGATGTTCCGTACCAAGATACCCTATGGCAAAATCACTACTACTCAGCTCAGGGCTCTTGCCGATATCTCGGAGCGCTATACCAACGGGAACCTTCACCTGACTACCCGGCAGAATGTGCAAATGCATTTTGTCAAGCTTAGCGATTCGCCGCTAATCTGGGAAGACCTGGCAGTGGCAGGCCTGACCGCCCGGGAAGCCTGCGGGAATACCGTACGCAACATTACGGCCTCTCCCACAGCCGGCATTGATCCGGAAGAGCCTTTTGATGTGGCACCTTATGTACAGGCGACTTTCGAATACTTCCTGCGCAACCCGATCTGCCAGGAAATGGGGCGTAAAATCAAGCCTGCCTTCTCTTCCAGCGAGCGGGACTCTGCCTATACCTATTTCCATGACTTTGGCTTCATCCCCCGTCTGCGGGAACACGGAGGCGAATTGCGCCGGGGGTTTAAGGTGGTCATTGGTGGCGGGCTCGGTGCCGTAGGTGCCATTGCCCAAACTGTTTACGAATTCCTGCCAGACGACCAGATTATCCCCTTCATGGAAGCCTGCATCCGGGTATTTGACCGCTACGGAGAACGCGAAAAGCGGATGAAAGCCCGTATGAAGTTTCTGATTAAGAAAATGGGCGTTGAGGCATTCATGAAGCTGGCAAAGGAAGAATGGCCCAGCCTGCCTCAGCAGTCTGTCCCGATAGTCCCGGAGGAAGAAGAGGTACTTCTGCCTGATGCACCCCAGGGGCGTCCTGAAATTAAGGATCAGGCTCACTACCAACGCTGGCTGGTCCTGAATACTTTCCGCCAGAAACAGGAACGATTTTACGGCGTGCAGGTAAAAGTACCACGCGGAGACATTCACGCCCGCATTGCCCGCCCGCTGGCCGATCTCGTCAAAGCTTATGCTGCCGATGACATCCGGATAACGGTACAACAGGGATTGTTGCTGCGTTTTGTCCGCCCGGAGGCCCTGCCTTACCTCTACAACGGGCTACAGGCGCTGGGACTGGCAGACCTCGGCCCGGACAGCATCGCGGATGTCACCTCCTGCCCGGGTACTGACACCTGTGCATTAGGCGTCACCAACAGCACCGGGCTGGCTTCAAAGCTGGAGCAAGTCTTACTGGAAGAATACGACGAATTGCTGGAGACCAGCGATATCCGGATAAAAATCAGCGGCTGCATGAATTCCTGCGGGCAGCATATGGCCGCGCAAATTGGCTTGCATGGCAGTTCTATCAAGACCGGTGCGCAGGTGCTGCCAGCGATGCAGGTTGTGTTGGGCGGAGGTGTCTCTCCTGAGGGCGAAGGCTTCATCGCCCAGAAGGTTATAAAATTGCCTACAAAGCGCATCCCGCAGGCGCTCCGTACCCTGCTTGATGATTTCCAGTCAAACAGCACGACCGGGCAACGATTCAATGAATACTTTCAGGAACAGGGGAAGCGCTACTTCTACACCCTGCTCAAGCCCCTTGCTGAAACGGATAACCTGAACGCTGAGGACTACTTTGACTGGGGGCAGGACGAGGCCTACCGTCAGGAAATTGGCGTCGGAGAATGCGCAGGCGTCACCCTTGATGTGATCGGGACCATTTTGGGCGAAGCCCAGGTGAAGTACCAACTGGCAGAGGAAGCCATCGACGCAGAAGCTTTCGCGGATGGCATCTACCATGCCTACACCAGCATGATTATCGGTGCCAAAGCGCTGCTGCTCGCCAGGGATGTCAATTGCAATACCCATCGGAAAATCCTGAAAGACTTCCAGGAGCACTACATCGCCACCAACGATTTCCCGGCGCTGACCGAAGACTTTGAAGCCTTTGTACTGGAAATGAAAGAGCAGGCACCTACTCCTGAATTTGCGGCCACTTACCTGAAAAAAGCGCAATCCTTCCGCAAACGCGTCATTGCCGTGCGGGAGGCACAACTCAAGGAAGCTGGCCAGGACAAGCTCGTTGTCGATAACTACTACAAAGCCTGAGCCATGAACAAAGAACCTAAGATCACATTGGTAGGTGCCGGCCCGGGCGATCCGGAGCTGCTCACGCTGAAAGGCGCCCGGGCGCTGCGCACCGCAGATGTCATTCTGTACGATGCCTTAATTGATACCCGGCTGCTCAATCACGCCCGCCCCGAAGCGCCCCGCATTTTTGTAGGCAAGCGGGCTGGCGCACACCGCATGTCGCAGGAGGAAATCAATGCCTTGCTCGTAAAATCAGCAAAGACACATGGCCACGCTGTCCGGCTGAAAGGAGGTGATGCCTTCGTATTCGGGCGGGGCAAGGAAGAAACCGCCTACGCACAGGAACAAGGCATCCCGGTGGAAATCGTACCGGGTATTTCCAGCTGCATCGCGCTTCCGGAATTGCAGCAGGTACCGCCCACAAGCCGTGGTTACAGTGAAAGTTTCTGGGTCATTACAGGCACTACCCGTTCCGGCGGCTTATCCGGAGATATTGCGCTTGCTGCCCAGTCTACCGCAACCGTTATTGTCCTCATGGGCATGCGGAAAGCAACCGCTATCGCGCAGGAATTCATCAAGCAGGGAAAAGCCGACCTGCCTGCAATGGTCATTTCCAAAGGTTCCACCGCTGATGAACGGCGCGTACTCGGTACCGCAGCAACCCTGCCGGCGCTCATTGAAGCAGCGGCACTGCCCCGTCCCGGTATTTTGGTCTTTGGGGAGGTCGTGCGGCTGCACCCCAACTGGAACTATCAGGCCATCGCTGCCGAACAACCCCTAAAAGAACGCGCCTGATGAAAAATACGCTCTATCCCGTTTTCCTAAAGCTTGACCGCCTGAAGATGCTCATCGTAGGTGCCGGAGAGGTGGGGTGCGAAAAGCTAACCTTTCTGCTCAAAAGCAGTCCGGATGCGCATATCACCGTAGTGGCCCGAGAGGTGCTGCCTCCTGTTTCAGAGCTACTGGAGCATTATCCGGATGTTGACCTCAATATCATTCGAAAAGACTTTGAACCGGCAGACACAGAAGGTTTCGACTTGGTTATTGCCGCAACGAACTTTGAAGATTTGAACCGGCAGGTACGTGACGCCGCAAAAGCCCACGGAGCCCTGGTCAATGTAGCCGACACACCGGCACTTTGCGATTTCTACCTCGGCAGTATCGTGACCCGCGGCAGCCTGAAAGTAGCCATTTCCACCAACGGGCAGTCCCCCACCTTTGCCAAGCGTTTCCGGCAGTGGCTGGAAGCTATACTCCCTGAGGAAACGGATGCCCTGCTCAGCCACCTCAAAGTCTTCCGGGACCAACTCAAAGGAGACTTCGAAACCAAAGTAAAGGAACTCAACAATCTGACCGCTTCCCTCGTGGAGGAGCGCCAAAACCAACAGACATGATAAGCCATACGCATATGACACAACAATGGTCAACACTTGACGTCAAGCAGCTCAACAAGATTTTCACCCCGCTGACCTTTGAGCAGCGGCTCCGGATGCTGAGCCGGTTCTTTCCGCAGGAGGATGTGCTATACACCTCTTCTTTCGGCACCCGTTCTGTGATGCTACTGCACCTGGTGTCCCGCTTCCGACCTAAGCAGCCAGTGCATTTTATCAATACGACTTTTCATTTTAAGAAAACTTTGGAATACCGTGAGCAAATTGCGAATGAGTTTGGGCTAAATGTAATTGACGTGCTGCCGGACCAGGCTCAGAATGAGATCACAGCAAAGGAACGGTGGTGGCATTCTAACCCAGACGTATGCTGCGCCGTCAACAAGGTGCTGCCACTTGAGCCGATCAAGGCAAAGCATAAGGTTTGGATTACTGGCCTAATGGCTTATCAAACCGGCTACCGGTCATCCCTTGCCGTCTTTGAAGAGCAGGATGGCATCCTCAAATTCAATCCGCTGATCGACATTGACGAAGGCGAATGGTATTTTTACACGGAATACTACAAACTGCCACGCCATCCGCTGGAAGCCCTGGGGTATGGCTCGGTAGGTTGTGAGCATTGCACCGCCAAGGGGCAGGGCCGGGCGGGCCGCTGGAAAGGCAAAACCAAGACCGAATGTGGTTTGCACCCTGCCGGCTTTGTCAATCAGGTGCAAGAAGGTAAATAACGTTAAAACTCTATTTAGGCAAAAGTGTTTCTTTCACGGAACACGACAATTGGAATCAATGATACAGACTGACATTCTCATCATTGGGGCTGGGCCCTGTGGATTATTTACGGTATTTGAGGCGGGTTTGGTAAAACTGCGCTGCCACCTGGTTGATGCTTTGCCACAGCCGGGCGGGCAGCTTTCTGAAATATACCCTAAGAAGCCTATTTATGATATTCCGGGTTATCCGAGCATCCTGGCACAGGAACTGGTGGACAACCTCATGGAGCAGATCAAGCCTTTCAATCCTGGCTTTACGCTGGGCGAACGGGCGGAAACTATCGAACGGCTGGAGGACGAGTCTTTCCTCCTACGGACCAACCGGGGAACTGAAATCAATGCGCCAGTGATCTGTATCGCCGGTGGGCTGGGCTGTTTTGAGCCCCGCAAGCCGCCCATAAGCAACCTGGCACAATTTGAAGACCGTGGCGTGGACTACATCATCCGCAATCCGGAGGATTACCGGGACAAGCGGGTCGTGGTAGCCGGTGGTGGCGACAGTGCGCTGGACTGGACCATTTTTCTGGCGGATGTGGCAGAAGAAGTGACCCTTATTCATCGCCGCAAGCAATTCCGGGCGGCACCGGACAGTGTGGAGAAAGCCTTCCAACTGGCAGAAGAAGGCCGCATCAAACTGCTGACGGACGCCCAGGCTGTGGGTCTGAAAGGGAATGGCAAACTCACCGACGTGGTGATCAAGCACAAAACGGAAGGCGAGGTGGTCAAATCTACCGATCATTTCATCCCGCTCTTCGGGCTTTCGCCAAAACTGGGGCCCATTGCAGACTGGGGCCTGAATATCGATAAGAATGCCATTGAGGTGGACACCTTCGATTACAGCACGAATGTACCGGGTATTTATGCCGTTGGAGATATCAACACTTACCCTGGCAAGCTTAAGCTTATCCTTTGTGGCTTCCACGAGGCGACCCTGATGGTACAATCCGCTTACAAGCAGATCAATCCGGATAAGAAACTAAGCTTTAAGTATACCACCGTAAATGGTGTGGAAGGGTTCTAACCACACCCTCGTCAAAAAACGATCAGCAATCCGGTGTCAGCCCAGGTAGGGTTGCACCGGATTTTTAGTTATCCCAACTGCCCGCACGGGCTTTCATGGCCGCAGCCCGCTCCTGTCCAAGGTAGTTGTCGATAACGTAATGCGCCAGGTAGATCAAGGGTGTCAGGACAATCGCCATCATGAATTTGTAGGCGTATTGTACGGTCCCTACTGCCAGCAGCTGACTCCAACTCCAGGGCTCCACATTGCCCACCAGCTCCGGACCTAATTTAAAAGCAATAGCAAGTACAACAAAACTGTCGACCAGCTGTGAGATTAGCGTAGAACCAGTAGCGCGCAGCCAGATCATTTTTTCTCCGGTTGCCTCTTTAATTTGATGAAAAGACACCACATCCACCAGCTGTGCAATCAAAAAAGCCGCCAGGGACCCCACGATGATCAGCAGCCCCTGCCCCAGGATTACACTGAAGGCATCTTGCATATCCGGCACCCCTTTATTGGCATTCTGCCCCACCCACCAATCGGCTGGTGACAGCTGAATAGCTGCGAAAATCATGAAGAAGGCATAGGTAATCAATCCTACCGCCAGAAAGGAAAGCAGGCGGATACCACGTTTTCCGTAATATTCATTGATTACGTCCGTCATGACGAAAACGATGGGCCAGAGCAAAACGCCCGCTGAAAACTGCAGCGCCCCGCTTTGTCCAAAGAGGTTGAAATTGAAACGCTCCCACCCCATCGTGTCTTCCAGTGCGAAAATCTTGACTCCGATAAACTCGGCAACAAGAGCATTGGCAACAAAAAATCCACCGAGGATAACAAACAGAAAAGTAGGCCGGTGCTCAAGCACATCAAGAATCTTAAATTTTGAGGCGTTATTCGGTTCCGATTCTTGCTGCATGGTATCGTTTGTTTCTCCTCTTTTCATACCTTAACGAATGTTTACCCCAGCAAAATCAAATTTTATGCCCTATTGTTTGCTTTTTCCAGAAAAAATAGTTCCCTTTTTATACTGACGATTAAGTGGTTTGCCACAGCAAA